>JAABUJ010000949.1_pt1 | contig 48245 bp, 85 predicted proteins | sample 5559131 | NCBI WGS metagenome assembly JAABUJ01 (sample SAMN10711875, study PRJNA513366) | rock metagenome | isolation source: Antarctica rocks | place: Antarctica: Victoria Land, Mt New Zealand nord | collected 2016-01-07
CCGGGCGCCCCCGCCCCCCCCCCCCCCCCCCCGCCCCCGCCGGCCGGGGGCGCGGCCCCCCCCCCCCCCCCCCCCCCCGCGGGGGGGGGGGGGGGGGGGGGGCCCGCGGGGGCGAAGGGAGAGTCGAGGGAGGACCGGCGCATGGGCAGCACCAAGCAGGATGCGCGTCCCAGTGGGCTCCGCACCTGCAAGCCGGGCTCTTCCTTTGCAGCAGCGCGCCGGCGCGCCGGCGGGTTGCGATGACCTCAGCTGCGCGCTCAAGCGGAGGAGTGCGCGGTAAGCGGGCGGGCGCCGCGCGCAGGCGGCGGCTCGGTCATCAGGAAAGCGGTGATCGACAACAACGTGGCCATTGGCAGCAACACGCGGATCACCAACAAGGACGGCGTCCAGGAGGCCGACCGCTCGGACGACGGCTTTGTGATCAGCGAGGGCATTGTGGTGGTGCTGCGGAACACCATCATCCCGGATGGCACGGTGATCTAGGGGTGCAGGGATGTGTCTCTGGCGGGGTCGCCTCAGTCTCCTGCAGGGGAGCCTGGCTCTGAGTGCGGCCACCCGGCTGAAGCCGAGACGCTCAGCCAGCAGGCCCCAGCCTCCACATGCGGCCACGCGCGCGAATCCGGCAGCGGGCGGCTGCATGTTGGGGACCCCTGTCAGGGGCCTCAGTGCTCACAGGACAGGGGCGGGGCAGGGTTCCAGAGCTCGGACATGCGCAGCTGGCTGCACTGCTCTGCTGCAGCTGGCTCCGGGGTATGCTTTGGAGCAAGGGCAGTGGGCGGGCGCGTGTGTGTTCCCCCGGAAGGCCATGTCATGCGCTGGGCGCGCTGCCGGCCACGGCAGCATGCAGCACATACCGTGGGAGGGCTGCACCGCAGCGCAGAGGGCTTGTTGCACACAGACTGGGTTCGAAGCAGAGCGGTCAGGTCCCGGCACGTGCTCGCACAGAACCCCTGGCCGTGATGATGGCACCCCGGGGAGCCCGTCACTGGTAGTTTTTGACGAGCGTGCGGGCCTGGTTTTGCAGCAGACACGAACGAGGGCAAGGGACGAGCGGGAGCAAGGGCAGTGTAGCTGCGGGGAGTCGGCGGGCATTCAGCTTGTGCGTGACGTGCACCCACTCACAGGTTTGCCAGGCACCTTGTGTTGTCGTGAGGGTTTGCAAGCGCGGCAGAAAGGCTTACTGCACCCTTTGGCTGTGAGTGCGGTCGACAACGGTCATGTAGTGATGCTATTGAGCGCACCATTCTGTGTAGGATTCAGTGGTGTGGATGGGGCCATGCTGCGGGCGTTGCATCAGTTTGATGCCAATGTGACGCCCGCCATGCCGCACAAGCCGGCAGCTGCGGCGCTCTTATGGCTGGGCCGCAGTGCAACGTTGCAGGAAACAAGTGCGCTGCTGCATTGGGGCACAGTGGAAAGCGGCTGTTGCGAGAAAAACCACAGCGTGCGCACCACAAGTGACCTGCGGGATATTTGCGTAATGCTCTGTGATTCAGCTCCCTCTGTGTGTGCTGATGCTGTTACTGGTGCACTGTGCATATGTATTGGGATGTGCCACACGTATGTGAAAAGCATGGTATTGTCTACATGGTTGAACGGGGCGGCATTGCTGTTACAACATGTAGCGAGGTCCTGTGCATTGCACATGGGCCTGCACAGTGTGCAAGCCCGTACACATCTGAAAGCACATCAGTTCAGAACCTGCAAACCTGCAAAAAGCATATTTGCACAAGACCCAGAACGACCTTGCACCTAGCTGCTGCACACATGCATGCCCATGTCCCAACAGGAGGCACGGCAGCGCAGCAGCAGCGCAGCCACATCCCACGCCCAAGCGCGCCTCTGAAAAGGACAGGGGGCATAGGCGCGCATGCATGCAGCACGCTCAGGTGCTCCATTAGGTCTATGCCAGCCCGCTAGCGCGCAGCCGCACGCAGGCTGCCGTGCTTGCGGGGCGCCGCGCCTGGGCGCCTGCGGCGCACGCCCGCCGTAGGCACCCCGCGCGGCGCTCAGACGCGGATCTCCAGCACGGCCACCACCTTGTTGGAGAAGCACGCGGCCACGTGCTCGCCATCGCGCGCCCAGCACACCTGCGCGCGCCACGGCTGTCAGCGCCCCGCCGGCATGGAGACGGGGCGCACACCGACACGGGGGCGAGCCTGGGGGAACGCGGCGCGCGCCTCAAAGATGCCGCCCGCGCCCCGGTACGTGCGCACGAGCGAGCCGTCGCGCACGCTCCACACGTGCAGGTTCTTGTCGAACGAGCCGCTGGCCAGCAGCTGGCCGTTGGGCGAGAAGGCGACCGAGTACACGGCCTGCGTGTGCTTCGTCAGCGCGAAGATGCACGCGCCTGTCTCCGCGTCCCACAGCCTGCGCGGCCAAAACAGGCACTTGAAGGGTGTTTGTGTGGGGGCAAGCTTGGAGCGCTGAGATGCTACGTTGCTTTCGGTCCCTGTGGCAGTGAGTCTACATTTGCTTATTTATGGCTGCTGGCGACCCAACAGCAGCGGCGCTCAAGCGCCTACTGCCAGTGGCAGCACGCAGGGGCCATTCAGCAGCAGCGGCGCTCACGCCCTTTCTGCCAGTAAGAGAGCGCGGGGGCGCGCCGTATGGAGGTGTCGAAGGAGGCCGAGACCAGCATGAGGCGCTGCGACGCGTTGGCGGTGCCAGGCCCGGTGGGCGACCACTTGATGGTGTAGATCTCCTTGGTGTGCGCGGTCAGGTCGTGCACGAGCGGCTGCTCGCGGTCCACGGCCCAGATCTTGGCCGTGTGGTCGTCCGAGCAGGACGCCAGCAGCTTGCCTGCCCGAGCCGGAGCACGCCAGTCAGGAGCAACACCAGACAGGCAGTACTAGTGGCCTGCATGTCATCAATCTAATAGAGGGGGTATGTTCATGCACGATGGGCTAGTCATGTTCTGCAACGCGGATGTTGGTGCTTCTAGGTTGCCAGCAGGTTGCCCGCCGCATCGTCAACAGATGAACAACCTCATGCAGCGCACTCTGTGCAGCCCTCCACGGCCCGCCAGCTCACCCGCACACAACCCCAGTGACCGTCTGCCAGGAAGCAAACAGGCAAAGGGCTCGATGTGCACACTCTTACTGTAGACCATACACAGACATGCCGGGTCAAGCGCGGCTCACGCGCCAAGCACTCCCAGGCAGCGAATTTTGATGCCCGCTGTCACGCCCGCTCGGCATGACCGCACGACAGGGGCCGCTGCAGGGCGGCGCGCCTTGCGGGTCCCACTTGATGGCGTTCACCTCGTCGCTGTGCCCCTGCAGCACCTTCTGCGGCTCCGCCTGGCCCAGGCGGCAGATGTAGATGAGCTTGTCGGTGCTGCATGTGGCAAAGGACATGTTGTCGCGCCAGTCCACGTCCAGCGTCGGCGCTGCGCGCGCGCCGCCGCGCCGGGTGAGGACAGCCGGATGGCAGCGCGAGCGGGCCGGCGGCGCCGTGTTCAATGCCCCAGACAGCTCGAGCTGGGCTTGCTGGCAAGAGCGGACGAGCTTGCTGGAGCCGTGTCGTGCCAGAGTCGGATGCCGTGCCCGTCTTCTGTAATGTGCCTCTGCTGCGCACGCCCGAGGTGAACAGAAACGGTATCGCCTACTCTCGCTTCGCAATCACTCACTCCCTGTGAGCGCCTCACAGGTGGCTGAGGGCGGGTGCACGTCCAATTGCCCGCAGCGCCCACGGGCGCGCACCGGTGTGGAACTCGAACTGCTGCTTCACCTCGCCGTTGCGCCCGTCCCAGATGATGGCCGTCTTGTCCACGGAGCCCGACAGCAGCAGCGTGCCCTTGCGATTCCACTTCAGCGAGAAGATGGGGCCCTTGTGCGCGGCCAGCGTGTTGCGCAGCTCGCCTGCGCACGGCCGCTCGCACGCGCGTCTACTCCCACTCTCTATGCACCTTTTCATGTACAAGGCACACAAAAGGAGTCTGAACGAGCGTCATGTCAGGGAAGGGGTGAGCGCGTGGGCAGGCACGCTCGACAGCGTAGCAGGTTGCCTGATCGCAGGCATGCCCGGATCCGAGTCCCTGTTTCCGGCAGCCACTTCTGGGTCGTGCAAAGGCCCCTGGCGGCGGGCGCGCCATCGCGGGACCAGATGCGCGCGAGGCCGTCGTAGGACCCGGTGGCCAGCAGCGAGCCGTCGCCGTTCCAGTCCAGCGTGGTGACGTCCTTGGCCTTGTCGTTGCCCTTGTTGAAGTGCTTCAGCACGACCGTGCGCTGCGGCCCGCCCTCCGGCCGCGCGCTCAGGTCCCAGATGCGCGCGGTCGAGTCGCCCGACCTGCCGCCGCGGCCGCAGGGCTTCATGGAGCTCCCCGTCGGCTCACTGCCTGCGCTGTCTGGGTCGTCCTCGCCGGCGACCATGTCTCCGGTGCCGCAGCGGACGCTGGTTGGGAGTCGCATTGTGATGCGTGGGGCCTTGCAGTGGCAGTGGGGCTTCTGCCAGGGCATCCCATGAAAGCAAGTTCCTCCTCAACACCTCACTGACTCAGCAGCATGCCTTGCCCAGCCAGGCTCGAGGCGAGGTCGTGTGAGTTGACATGCGCACCCGGTGGCCAGCATCGGCGCGTTGGGGCTCCACGCGCAGATGAAGACCTCGGCGGAGTGCCCCTCCAGCGCAGTCACCTGCGCAGTGCTCAAGTGCCACCATGACGCAATACATTTTCAAGCTTGCATGCTGACAGCATACAACCAGGCATAAATCTACGCAGGAGTGCTCAGAAATGAATGCTGCTCTTTACCGCAACTCCACCAGCAACAGCGGCTAGCATACAAGCTTGGGCTTGGAGATCCATATCGATGAAACGCTTCCATGCGACTCCCGCCGGGTGCATGCCTGGCTGGGCAGGATCTCCTGCGGCGCCCCGTCTGCCTTCCGCGATCCGGCGAGCCCCGCCGCAGCGCCGCCAGGCTCGGGCCCGCCCGCGCGGTCCGCCGCGGCGGCGGCGCGCTCGTCGCGCGACGCGCGCTCACGCTCTCGCTTGTCCGCGACCGTGCGCTTGAGCTCGTCGACGCCCTTGGTGATCATCTCGCGCGCCGACAGCGGCGCAAAGTCGCCGTCCAGCGCCGTGCCCTCCTGCGGCGCGCCTGGCAGTGGCATGAGCGCTGCCGCGCAGGACCCCCAACCTCTTTGCCGGTCTGCGGCACGCACTTCAGCAGGGGTGATTGACTAGGGGCCAACCAGGACCGCGCATTACAGCAGCATGGAAGTGTCAAGGGGGTCACAGCCCCTTTCGCGCATTGGCTTCAACCTCCACAGCGACATACTAGGCTGCACTTGTGAAATCACTGGCGCTCCTTCATTGCCTAGCAAGCGGACGTGTGCACCGTCAAGCAGGTGCCAGGTCTCCAGCTAGCACGCCAGCACTGCCACAGCAGCCCTTGCCAGGCACAGCAAGAGCCCGCCAAGCACAGGAGCGGGGCCCGGCCAAGCACCAACGTACCCAGCTGAAACAAAGTAGCTGCCAAGCCGAACTGCGCAAGTCCGGTCACAGCTCAGCAGGGCGGTGAGAGGAGCAGCAGCAGTCTGTGAGCGCGTTGCTCCACGCAGCGCCTAGGGCGCTCTCCTTTCACAGGCAGCTGCTGCTTCCGACCAACCGCGTGGCGCACGCTGGCCAGGCTCAGGCGTGCCATACAAGCAGGTACGCTGTTCCCCAGCACCCTCGAAGTGTTGCTGGCCGGGGGCCGGGTGCGAACCAGGGCGAGCAAGGAGACGGGGCGCACATTGTTAAGGTTGGCCTCCAGCTCCAGGTACTGCAGGCCCTTCTGGATGAAGGAGATGAGCGCCCCCGGCGGCACCTGGTTGGAGTCGATGTTCGACTTGTGGAGCATCCCCTCGTAGCCGAAGACAAACTCTGTGTGCCGCAAGCCTGCACGCTCCTGGAGCAGTCAGCTGCGGATTGAAGCGAGCCAGTAGCTGCAAAGTAAAGCTAGCTAACAGCGGGTGCTGCAGGTGAGCAGCGGCGCTCGCAGGAAGCCTCACCTGATTCATTGAGGTACCGCCAGATCAAGTAGTTTACTTCTTCGGAGGTGACAGCCATGGACGCGACGTGAATTGCTACCCCGCAAGGGGGCCCAGGTGAGCAGCCAAGTCAACTCATGCTCTGTGCGAGGCTCCTGTGTATGGTGAGGAAGCTCACCCCAACTGAGGGCGCGTGCGCTAAGCCTGCACACGCACACACACACTGCAGCGGGTGCTCTAAGAGATATTGCGTACCAGACTCACCCAGTGCCTCAGTACAGCTGTCGACCAACCTTCAAGCTTGCTCCCCGTTCCCCCAAACAAAGTTGCTTTTGCTGCTTTGAAAGGGTTTCACCAGGGTCTTCGCTTGCAGTCGCCGCCAGGTCCCAAGCCTGCAGTCCTGCTCGAGGGGAAGGCAGGAACGCGCAACGAGGGTAGTCGTTGGGTGCCGCAGCAGCCATGGGTGAGGGCCCTCGCTAACGTTGGCGCCCGACAGCGCTGGACGTGATGAGCCGCATGTGGAGTGCTTGTTGTCCTGCTGATGGCTTTTCCTACCAGCCTATGAGACAGAATGTTGCCAGTTTACCGCTCGCGCTCGAAAAGCGCACAGTGCTTGGCTTGTGCTTTGTATGCAGGCACACTGCTGTGAATGCAGTGCAGCGCCGGCTGTTTGCACAAAAGCAGTGCCTGTGCACCAGCAAGCCTGCAGCAGCCACTTGGTGGGCGGCCGCGGGCTGGAGCACGCAGCCTGCTGAGGCTCCTGAGGCAGACGTGCTGCGTTGGCAACCAGCTTTGTGAGGGTGTTTGCTGCAGCACACTTGGTGCCTGCACCGCCCGTCCCGTGCACCAGGCGGCGGTCCGCGCGCGGAATCGCTGCTGCTCAGCGATGCGCTGACGGCGGTGCTGGGGACGGGGGCGCGCAGCACCCAAGTTCGACCCCTCCCAGGTCGTGGAGGTGTATGTGCGCGCGACGGGTGGCGAGGTGGGCGCGGCGTCGTCGCTGGCGCCCAAGATCGGCCCGCTCGGCCTGTCGCCGAAGAAGATTGGTGCGCCGAGCCTCGTCCGCGCCTTCAGGCAAAGCGGGCTGCGAGGAGGTTGCAGGTGGCACGAGAACGCGCGGCCTGATCATCGTTTGCCACATGCTTGTCGGAGGCTGTGCCGGCACGCACACTGCTGACACAGAGTCTGAGGTGGTGCCGGGGGTTGTTGCACCAAACGGGCAAGCAGAGCGGCAGCACACGGCGACTCTTTGCCGTCCGCCTAGTCCTGCCCTTATGCCAGCAGGCCAGCAGGCAGAGTGTGCAGCTGGGCAAGCTTGTCACCCGTTTCATGAATAGAGGCTGGGCGCGCACAGGTGAGGACATCGCCAAGGAGACGGCAAAGGAGTGGAAGGGCCTGCGCGTGACGTGCAAGCTGACCGTGCAGAACCGCATCGCCAAGGTGTCAGTCGTGCCCTCCGCGGCTGCGCTGGTGATCAAGGCGCTGAAGGAGCCGACGCGGGATCGCAAGAAGGCGCGCGCGCGCGCTTTGCAGCTTCGGAAAGAGCGACCACTTGCCAGTGAGTGTGTGATGATGAGTCAGAGTGAGCTGCCGATGGACACGCTTTCTGTGTCTGCTCTGAAGGCAGGCTGCGCTTCATGGGAAGAACATTTTGACAGCAGGGTGCAAGCTCTCTTGCATTGTCTGTAAGCACTCTGCGGGTGTGCAGGCCTGGCTGTATGTGTTATGCTCAAGGCCTGTGCAGCAAATGCAATCAAGTTTGTCCACTCTTTGTTACTGTGAGCAAGGCAAGCAGAGCCCTGACAATGGCACAGCAGTTCTGCCAGCTAGCAGTACTTGCGCGTCCAGAGACGGGACTGTTGGTGGGAAGTTGCGCTGTGCGTGCGCATAGATGAATAGATGCATCACTCAGAATTTCTGAGATAGCTGAGGTGGGAGCGGAACTGAGCGGGCGCCGAGGCAGGCGGGCGCCGCCATGCTTGCGCGCGCACAGAGCAGCCAGGCCCGGCGGTGGCCAGTGCGCCTCTGCGGCCGAGGCGGGCGGCTGAGGCGCGCGGCGGGCGGGCTGCGCGCGCGCAGGAGAAGAACATCAAGCACAGCGGCAACCTGGACCTGGACGACATCATCGAGACCGCGCGCGTGATGCGCGACCGCAGCTGCGCGCGCAAGCTGGCGGGCACGGTGAAGGAGATGCTGGGCACGGCCGTCTCGGTCGGCTGCACGGTCGACCGCTGCGACCCGCGCGAGATCCAGCAGAAGGTGCGGCGGGCGCCCGCGCGGCGTGACCCACTTGATGCTGACAGACCGGGAGCGGTCACCTGGCGTGCACGTGAGAGGCGCACTGCTGCCGGGGATGGCCATGGGGGTTTGCTGTCCTGCTTATAATGCAATACGGCGGTGTCCGGTTTGTGTAAGGCTCGGCAGGGGTGGTGCGTCGTGGCGCAGTTATGCAGAGCGGGGTGTCGAGCGCGGACATGTGCAAAGTCCGATGCAGGGACTGCAGCTGCGCATGCGCTGGTTCCAGACAATTGGGCATCCCTAGAGGGATTAGAAGACTGCAGCGAGTGGGAGCAGCGTTAACCTACGTTGACACCTGGACCTGTGCTCTGCTGGTCCTGCATGCGTGATGCAGCTTGCGTATGCTGCTTGGGCGCCACTGCAAGGAGAGGTGCTGACAGCCGCTGCGTTGCCTGGTGCGCAGATCGATGAGGGCGAGGTAGAAATTCCAGAGGAATGATGTGCATGAGGAGTTGGGGGTGGGGTGCGGCCGGTGGGTCTGTCAAAGCCGTGCCTGTAACATATGGGCAAGGCGAGCTGGTGCATATCACTATCCTTTCCTTGAACGTTCTTGCCGTATGAGGCTGGTCCAGGTTGCAAACTTTGTTTGCTGCAACATACCACACACACATCATCCTGTCATGGTGTTGGACACATACGCGAAGGGGGCTTGCACGCCAGCATGCTGAGCAGGTTCCTCTCAGCCCTCACCCTCGTCGTACAGGCGGCGATATCGACGCAACAGGGACCGCCAAGGACTCCACACAACTGAAAGTCCGCTCACATTCACTCGTGCCAGAAAGCCACCAAGCAGCCACAGAGCAAGCTTTTCACGCGTTGCCGGCGGTGATTGCAGCAGCGGTCCTGAGATGTCCGGGACGAGCACGAGCGCAGACTTGTGGGCGCACTCGCACGACGAGGAGACAAAGGAGTCGTCCATCAAGCGGAAGAATTACGAGCCGTTCAGGTCGGGCCTTGGCCGCTGTCACCAGCGATGCGCCACCTGTTTCCTGCTTAAACTTAAGAGAGCAGCTGAAACGGGGCTGTCTTCTGTGCGCAGGCTCGCCAACATGTACAAGGCAGGCAAGCAGATCACGCTGCGCGCCAAGGCGCGCGTGAGCTATGGCGCTGCGGAGCTGGCCGACAAACTCGAACGTGCGCGGCGTCGCGCCTGAGCGCTGGGGCAGCTGAGCTGGAGGCAGTGAGTGACAGAGAGTGGTAGGAGGTCGGCTTGCGTGCTGCAAGAAGGCCATAGGCTCGCCGCGCACTATCCAGGTGATCATCAGCTGGCGCATAGTAGCAATTTATTTCTGTCTGTCGCCCCTGTCAGAGTATAGGTTTGCAACGCGCGCAAGCGTGGTAGCGGTTGTATTGCGAGAGTGTGGGAGGACAGGATAGGAGAGCAGCTGCAGCGGCGAACTTGCAGGAATGTGTGTACAACAGTTACAGCACACCGCACAGGTCTATGCCCACCGGCGAAGGGCAGCTCAAGCACACCTTGAACACACTCATGCACTTCGTTGCTACTGCAGCCAGCCTGATCATTTTAATAAAAAGCGTAACACCCACTCAAAACGCCGGTCAGGATTTGCTTGCCATCAGGCCAACTCAGTTTGCAAAACAATGAGCAGCAGTCCTCACAGGCAGACAGTGTTAAAGCAAAGCAATGTGAGGACCTACCTATGCCATGCATCCCTGCTTCAAGGCTGGGCCCTGCTCCTGCCCTACAAAGTCACAGCAAGTTCGGTGTCTTCGGCGCATGCAAGCAGCACCCGCATGCAGGTCACTGCAGCTCCAGCTGGCTGCACTGGCACGCTGCTGGTGCAGCCCAGCGCCCTAAGCACAGTGTTCAGGCCTGCCCCTCCTTTTGTTCTCGGGCTGGTTCTGCTCAAGCAGTCAGCCGCTGCTAGAGACCCGCCGCGTTCGCCCGAGCGCAGCCCCCGCGCATCCTGCCTGGCTCACACATCCTCGTCCATGCTCGCCGGGCTGCGTCCTGCCTCGACACTCGGCGCGGCAGTTCTCAGCTCAGCGTCGTCATCGTCGTCGTCGCTGTCAAGCTGTGGCCCGCGATGGCTGCGCTGCGCGGCGCGCGCCTCTCCCGACGGCGCTGCCCCAGCGCCGTCCTCGTCCTTGACCTACACGCACAGCACGCCTGCTGAGGCACCACACTGCATGAATGGGCGTGGTGTTGCAGCCGGTGAATGCAATCGCGCCTGCATAAGCCCCACAGGACCGCCGCCGCCGCCGCCCGCTGGCTCTGTCTTGATACCCGGCGCGTGCTGCACGCCGTCGCTGCTGACCCCGCTGCCGCTCCCTCCGCCGCCACCGCCGCCGCTGCCGCCGCCGCCGCCGCCGCCGCCGCCGCCGCCGCCGCCGCCGCCGCCGCCGTCGCTGCCGCCGCCCACACCCGTGCGCGCCGCTGCAGGGCCGGCGCCATTGCTGGCGTCGGCGCCGGCGGCGCCACCGCCGCTGCCGCTGCTGCCGGCTGCTTGGGCGCCGTGCCTGGGGCCTCGTGCGCTCCCGTTGGCCGCGCGCGCGCCCCTGCCAGACGGGCCGGCGCGCGCGGGCGGGGCGCCGGCGGGTGGCCGCGGCCCCGTGTCGGGCCCGCGGCGCAGCACCTCGTCCAGCTCCTCCGGCGGCACGCGCTCCCAGCGGGGAAGCGGGTCTGCGCTGCGCGCGGCGCGGCGCCCCAGGTCGGCGCCCGCGCTTGGCGCACGCCTCTCGTGCTCGTGCTGAATCCTTACCCTCAGCTCTCGAGCTGTTGCGGAGCAACCTCAGAGGTGCTTACATGCACTTTGCTGCAAGGGTCGCTACGCACAAGCGGAGCCCGTGCCAGGCGTTTGGCACCCGTGCACACGCGCGAAGCCATGCGCAGCATGCCGACCGGCTGCTGGTGCATGCAGGCACGCGCGCAGATGATGTGCGCGGCAGGCGCAGGCGCTGCAGCGCAGCGCCCTCCCCGAGCGGGCGCAGCTCAGGAGGGCGGCGGGCACAGCGGCGCGGGCTGGGCAGCGCAGGAGGGCGGCAGGCACGGCAGCGCTAGCAGGGCAGCGCAGGAGGGCGGCAGGCACACAAGCCTGTTCCACCTTTGCTTGCCCATCACAGCAAGGTAAGCAAGCAATTTTTGTCAGGTGCAGCAGCGCCTGACCCTGCCCTAACCCTACCACCTGACAGAGAGCAGCAGCCGGCTTGGCGGCGCACTCGAGCAGCGCGTCCACATCCACGGCCATGACCGCGTGGTCGGGCACCTCTTCCAGGTGCAGCAGCTGCGCGCCCCGGAGCACGGTGGCCTCCTGCCGGACCGCGGACGCGCCGCCGAACGTCACGTCGAACAGCACCTCGCCCAGCTGCATCTTCACCGCGCCGTTGTCGAACACGAGCAGCTTCCCGGCCTGCGCGCGCGCGCGACCGTGCGCTCCGCCCACGGTCTCCGCCAGCGCAGCGCCGGCCTGCTACTGATGGACGGCGACCTCCCGGCGGCATGTGTTTTACTGCTGCAGGCAACATGCACTGGAACGACCGTAGACCTGCATCTTCAACGCCCATGCTGTCCGGCACAGACATGTTGTCCAGCATGGCCCATGCTTCCCGCCTGCGTCCGCCAGGCCCCGCAACCCAAGCGCGCACCTTGCCGAGCTCGCACTCGCACATGCGGCGCGCGATGCGGCGCGCCGGCTCGTCCTCGAGCTTGGCGCGGCGCAGGCGCGCGGCCGCCGGGTCCTCCTGCGCCTCCGGCGCGCGCGCGGGCAGCCGGTTGGGCACCTGCAGCAGGAACAGGCGCGGCGGGGACGCGGCGCCGCCGGCGTCGTCCTGCCCCTCCGCCGGCGGCGCGCACCACAGCCCCAGCTCCTCGGCCGCGGTTCCGCGCTCCGCCTGCGCGCCGGCCAGGCGCTCCAGAGCCGCGGCGCTCGCGTGCCTGGCCAGTGGCAGGCACTACGCAGCCAAGGGCCACAGGACGCACGGATGTCGGCCCAGTACGTGGCGCAGCCAGCGGTCTCTTCAATGCGCAGCTCACCGTGTGAGGCGTTGAAGAGGCAGCTGGGTCGGGCGCTTGCGGCATGTTCCTGAGTGCGCCAGACGCCCGCCTCGGCCACCCACCTCACGCAAGAGGCCGGGGAGCGCACCCGGATGGCGGCCCAGTCGATGGTGCCGTCGGCGGGCGCGGCCTCCTCGTCGCCCTCGTCCTCGGGGCCCTCGTCCTCGGGCCGCCGGAAGGGCAGCAGCATGGGGTAGTACTCCTCATGGTTCAGCATTTCTCGCCGCTCGGCCGGCCGCCCGGGCGCCTCGTCCTCCTCGTCGCTCGCCGCCGGCGGCAGCAGCCCCTCCTCCCCCTCCTCCTCCTTCACCTGCCTGCGCGGCCGGGTGCGCACTGCATCGTCCGGGCGCGCACTGCGCTGCCCGGGTGCGCACTGCATCGTCCAGGTGCGCACTGCATCGTCCGGGTGCGCGATGTATCGCCTCACAGCGCCCACTTGCTTTGCGTCGCAGCTCTTGATCAAGCATGCAAACAGGGCAGTCTGGCGCGGCGGCGCACGCGTCCGGGCGGCGCTTGTAAGTCGTAGCTGCAGCGCCGCTGCCGCTGGCCCCGCCGCCGGCGCCGCCTCCGCTGCCGCCCCCAGCGCCGCCACCCCCGCCGCCACCAGCGCCGCTGGCGCCGCCGCCGCCGCCAGCGCCGCTGCCGGGGCGCTTGGGCGCGGAGATGCCGCCAGGCGCCGGCATGAAGGTGGTGCGGCCGACAGCCTGCCCGCAAGCGCGCGCGGCGCTGGCGCCCCGGCCGCGCCCGCCGCTGGCCTCGTGCTCCTTGGCCTGCCACGCCGGCCGCGCAAGCTCACCGAGCAGGGCAGTGTGTGCGTGACTGCCCTGACCTCACCAGGCTGTGCGCTTTTGGCGCAAAGCAGCGCCATGATTCCGGGCTGCATGCTGCGCGGCTTGTAGCCGGCGCCAGTGACAGGCGAGGGCTTGCTGCCCTGGCGCCTCTTACAGGCATCAGAAGCAAGGTCATGCAGTCAGCAACCTTGCCATTCAGGCCCATAGAAGCCACCAACTCATCACCCGCTGTCCGGAACAGTGCCTCAGCACTCTGCATGGCTTGGAGCGACGAAAGAACAGCCCGCTCCGATAACTACAAGAAAGGCCAGAAAGGACTTAGTTGGCCTGGACCATGCACGCGTGCTCGAGGCCTGGGCAGCGGCTGGCAGCCGGAGGCCGCGCCCGCACCGTGCGCAGGAGCTCCTCGAAGCGCGCGTCGTTGGCCGCGCCGGAGGGCCCCGCGCCGGCCGCGCCGCGCCCCGCCGCCGCCTCCTGCGCCTTGCGGCGCGCCGGCACCACCGGCCTGAACTTCATGGCCTGCGGCGCGGCGCCTAGGCGTGAGCGCGCCGCGCGGGCGCAAGCCTGGGCATGGCCAGCGCGACGGGCCTCAGCGGCTGGGCTGGAGGCGTCTGGGCGGCCCGGCCCCGGGCAGAGTCACAGCATGAGCACAACAAGCCTGTCTTGGACAGCACAGAATAGGTCGGTCCCCTGGCGTTGAGCTAGCACTGCCGCGCACGCTGCGCACGCTCACGCATAAGTCACGGCCTGTGGGACAGCCTGCAGGGGCGCCCGAGCCCTGTCTTGCCCGCCCCTCTAGTAATCCAAACACGAGCACGTATGTGCGGCTCCCTACTGCCGTCAAACAGGTCAGCAGCAAATGTTGAGGCCATGCACTGCGAGCGGCTGCCCGAGGCCTTGTTTGGCCTACCGCCCTGCAGCTGGGCGCGCCTTTGGCGCGCCGCCCGCGGAGCTTGGGCCCATGGCGGCTGCGCCTGACGCAGCGCGGCCGGCCTGCTCGTTGAGTCCACCTGCGCACCCCCCCGGTACTGCTAACAGCAAGGTACTGCGGGTGCCGGCACTTCACATCCAAACATGCACTGGCGGAGCGGCTGCACGTTGACCGGCAGCAAGGTGCGGGCCAGGCCAGCGCACCCAGGCGCCCGGCAGGCAGCTGCGGGGCGCCCGGGAGCGTGCCCAGGCGCCGCAGCTGCTCCTTGGTTGGTTCGGGCTTTGACTCATCGCCCATCGCAGCACGTATAAAGACGCTGTCTGTGGTTGCTCAAGACGGGTGCCTGGCGTGAGCAGGCTGTGGAGCTCGAGATAACGTTGCAAGCAGCGACATGATGCACGCTACCATCAACAGCGCCCTTGTCTGTGGTGTGTGCTGTAAGAAGCTATGTTGCGCATATCCAGGAGTGCCTCAGCCGTCCCCAGATTATCACCTGTGGACTGTTGCTGCCTCAGGAGCCTCGCCAGACAGGGTTGCCCAAGCCCTGTCTTTTTTTTTTCTACTCACCATAAATGTTTAGGAGCGCATTATGCTGCGCATGCTCACCAGCTTTTTCTACCTGTACTGTCCTACCTGTACAGGACGTCAGACTTTCTGACAGCTTGCGCGCAGTCTGTGACACAGACTTTTTAATTGCATTGCCAGACACCCTTCACATAGCTGCACAAATATGACATCTATTGCCTGCAAGAGACTCACATCTCCTGTGCACCACCTGCAAAATGACATGAGCGCAGATGTAGTGCATGTGCCTGCAAATGATGTACTTTGCACATGTTGTGCAAGGACAGGCGTGCAGCTGAATGTACACCAATTGAGTATGAGCTACCAGTGCTGTCACAAAGCTGCATGACCGCACCGTACAGCTGTGCATACTGTACGCATATGCAGCTCTGTGTATAATAATGGCACAATGCATGCCAGCAATCTCACACCAAGCCATGTGAACAACTTCCATAAAGCAAATTCATTATTTGAAGCTGTTTGGGTTGCGCATACAGGCTACACCATGGAACAACATTAGTTGACTGTCGCAGTCATGCTGTCCTGCACCTATGCAAGAGTGGTGCTGCACTCGCATACCGACTTGCTTCCCTGGCACACTGCGCTGTGTAATGTACAATTACAAGTTATATGCAGACTGTGCAGATATGGAGGTACACAGCAACAACCAACCAACTGATCCACAGAACACACCCCACCACGCATTAACGACCAGATCTCATCATTTGTCAAGGCTTTAAGCAATCAACAAACCAGCAAGCTGCTGTGCACAACGTCTTCGTTCGTTACACGCACGCAATGGACTCAAGCATGGGCTCAAGCATCGGCAGGCGGCTTGTAGTCAGGGTCCTCCTTCTCCACCGCCATGTTTGTCTTTGCCGCATCAGCATCGCCGGCCTTCAACTGTGTGCACGCAGCAAACGGTTGACAAGCAGGACACAACACAATCTGTATGCACATTCATATTAGCACAGCACATATCAAAGGGAAACACAGCCCAAAGCACTTTCGAGGACTTGCTAACAGTACCTGCTCCTGCACCTCCTTCGGGTCATTGCGCTCAAGCTCCCACTTGCCGCCCTCGGTCTCCATCTGGTAGTCGTTCTTGCCGCCCGACCCAGTCGTGCTGCCGTCCTTGGCTGTGGCATGCCGTGCATTTGTCAGCAGTGGTGCCGTGGCCGGCTTAATTTGAATTGACCACACATGCTTGTCCGTGAACCAAGACTGCGGTCTGAGACCCACATCTTGGGGCTTACCTTTGGTCTCGCCACCCGTCGGACCAGCAGGAACGGTGCTCACTGTCCAAAGGCACCCATGTCAGAAACAGAAAAGGTTATAGGATGGCAGTCACCAGACTTTGGTCAAGACAGCAGTCGCTTTGGACAGGACAGGACACTATGTCCACCTGAGTGCATAGCTAAGCTGCAGACGCCCCTGCATGTGCGCACATCAATGCAAGCAACAACCTTACACAAGGCAGGCCCGCACTTTTGACTGTTTACGGTGGCAGAGAAGTGGCAGTGTTGTAATGTGAAGGTCGACAAGCGGTTTACAGGACTCAGCTCGAATGAATGAAAGAGCATGTACTTCAGCACCAGCAACAAACCTGACAAAGGGTTCTGTGCACGAGGCCCAGAGTAGAACTCATTACATACGACAGCCTCTGTGCTGCAGCTCGCAGCTCATTATGCGTTAATGCCGCATGATCCTTGTCGGGCATGCTGTGCAGCATACCGGACAAGCTCCTCAGGGCTGCAACCCTCTGCAAAGCAAGGTCCTCCCGCCCACTGCACGCACTGGCGCCATGTGCTGCCGCCCCACGCTGCCTCCGGGCTTGCAAGCAACCCCGCCAGTACAAGCAATGCCCAGAAGCTGCTCCGACACGCGCAGGCGCTGCTCTGCGCAGCGTGCAGCACTCACCGGTCTCACTCGACAAACACCTTTGGCTTGACAGGCGCCAGCAGCGCCGGCGTCGTCTCCTGGCAGATGTGCCGCGTGTGCGCCGGCTCTCGCGCAAACACCTGGTCGTATCGCTCGAGCGCGGGCCCCTGCAGCAGCTCCGCCATGCGCCGGTAGGCGCGCCGCCGATATCCCCACGCATCGCCCGGTTTCAACCAGCCGTGCCGCACGTTGACTTTTGCGGCCTCGCGCTCTATCTGCACCGCAACAGTTTCACGCATGCTTTCAGCATAGAGCAATTGCTTAAACGAGCCAAGCACACGCCAAAGCAGGCCACAAGCTGCATGCACACGAGACAAGCGTTTGGTAGGGTTGGCACGCCCCAGGCAAGCACGTCCGTCCTCATACACATGATGAGCAGCACGCCCTGCTGGCAGCACCCTCACAAGTGTCGACAGTCGCGCCGCCCGTCCCACCACTGCTGAACAGACAAACTGGGCCGCGCCTGCTCGAGCCAGTCCGCGAGGTGCACAGTGATGAGGTCGGTAAACTGCCGGTCGTTGAGCGGAATGCGCTCGCCGCCGACGTCGGGCCGCGCGCGCACGCAGTGCTCGCCGGGAGCGGCGTCCAGCGTGGAGTCTAGGGAAATGCGATCCATCACACAGTTGACATAGGCCACGAACTCAGCGCGCTCGCCGATCAGGGTGCATACGTCTGGCCGCCGGTTAAACGACAGGCAAAAGTCCTGGAAGCCCTCCGTCCTGCAGCCATGCACCATCTCCCCAGTCAGGATACAGCACCGGGCTGCAGCGCACTGTGTGCTGCCCGCCATATCCCGGCTGGGTGCTTAGTGAACCAACAAGCGCTAAGCACGGACAGCACCGGGAGCGAACTCCAACAAGCGCTTAAGCATGGACAGCACCGGGAGCAGAATCCAACAAAGTGCTCAAGCACAGACAGCACTGGGAGCGTCAGTCAGCCACTGGCCCGAGCGAAGGCTGGCCAGGCGCCGCAGGAGCGCACCCGTATATCGAGTGATACAGGCCGGCCAGCTCGAGCTCCCTCCCTGCGTGCCAGCTCTCCAGGACGCGCTGGACGCTGACAAGGTGCTCGGAGAACAGGTCCCCTGCGCGCTACAAGCCTCTCTCTGCAAGTTGCTGGGCAAACGCCCGGCATAGTCCCAGCGCTAGTGCAAGCTCGCACCCGAGTTGTGCACAACAGTGCCAGTGCCAATTTGATGCACAAACTGCTCTGCCGCGGTCGCAGCGAGCGACTCGGACGCCATAGCAGCGCTGACTAATACCTCACCCCGTCTGGTATGCCTTGCAGCACAGACTGTGCAAAGCGCCTCGCACAGGGCACTACTCAGTACTACTTGGGACTGTCTCGTCTTTGCCCCTTCAAGCACTCCTGGTGTTTGGGGAGCGATCCGTGGCCCGAGTTAACCTGCACATCGACCCTAGCTACTTGCAAACGGATATATAAGGCAGCAATATAATTGCCAGGCTGGTGAGGTGAGCGGACGCGACAGGCGCTTAACCTGCATTTGCTGCAGCAGCAATACTCCTGTGCACTCGGCACACACATACGATGCAAACGCACAAAGTGCGCCAGTGACTCTTGCTTCACCTACCTGGAGAACCTCCTGACAAGGAACGCAGTGTCATGAAGCTGCAGACGGTCTGCATACAAGGTGCGGCAGGCAGTTTTGAGAAGAGCAGCTCAGCTCTTATGTGGGTCGCACTACATAGCAAGATGTGCGCTCTTCGCCAAGCACAGCGCCTGACCGCAGGCTTCAAGTCGTTCCGAGATGAGGTGGTTGTTGGACCTTTCACAAGCGGCTTGAGCTGTATCATAGGCGCAAATGGGTACGGCGTGCAAGTGCCATGTTCACGTGACAAACGCGATATGAAGCCAGTGGCAACTTCCCACTGCATCTGCACCGCAGGTCTGGCAAGAGCGCTGTAGGAGAGGCAATAGCATTTGCACTGGGAGGCAGCAAGGCAACGCTGCGTGTTTCGCACCTGAGCGCGCTTGTGAACAGCGACACGGCCCTGCACTCGGAGCTCCGAGTGAGGCACAGCGAGCTAGTATATGCATGCACTGCTTGCATGGACACAGCATATACACACTTCCGACCGTGTGCAGGTCGTGCTGGCATTCAGCACAGCGGCGGGGTGTCTGCAAGTGTCTCGCACACTGCGGCAGTCGGGCAGCGAGAGCCGCATACTGGAGCCCGGACAAGGTACCTGGTGCAGAGTGACACAGGTAATGCGCGGCAGCAGCACTTTAGCCAAGGAAAACACATTTGAGGCTCACAGCGTGGCTGCTTGCCCAGGAGGAGCTGCGGGAGCGCCTGAATGCCCAAGGGCTCAACGTGTTTGCACTGGAGCGGTGCGGGCTAAGCTGAAGGAGCATGCAGCGCTATTGTGAGCCATGTGCAAGCCAGCTCATGTACATCATGCTTCGGCAGGTTCATTGTGGTCCAGCAGCGCAGCGCAATCGCCGTGGAAGCCCCGCTCGCCTTGAGCGCATACCTGCAGCGGCTGGCCGGCCTGGAAAACCTAGAGACATGCATCGCGGCCAAGGCAGCTGAGTCCCGGAGCGTCGCTGAACAGTGCGAGGCGCTCGCGGCTGAGACAGAGCGGTGCGCTCTGGCACAGTGCGTGACATGCGCTGCGCATGTATTGTGTTGGTAGCTTCTCAATACACCAGCAACAGCACTGCCTGACATGGGACTGTTATGTAAAAGTCACTGTAACAGTGCGCGTTGCTGTGCTCGCGAGCCAGGCTGCATGCTCGCCGGCTGAAGCTGCGCCTGTCGTGGAGCGCTGGCAAGCCCTCCAAGGCCAGCTCGAGTCCTTCCAGGTGCGCAAAGCAGAGCTGCTGGGGCGCCAGGCTCGGGCGCTCAACAAGACCGTGCTCGAGCTCCGGCAGAAGGTGGATGCTCTCTCCTTTTGCCACTCCATCCAGTCTGCTGCATGCTGTGGAGCTCACTACGATGGGTAGTCTGCCAGAGCCTGCTACAGTGGTAGCTCTCACATGGCTAGCTTGACAGGTTGCAGAGCTGGAGGCAGACCATGAGGCCCTGGCAAGCAAGACGGTTAGCCTAGAGGCGAAGGAGCAGCGCCTGGCACATGCTCGGGAGGACCTGAAACAAGCGCTGTCGGAGCAGAGGCGTGTGGCGCACAAGCTTGCAGCACAGGTGATCCTGGCTGTTCCTGCTTTGCTGAGTGCCATGCTGTTGAAAGTTACTACTCCTCACGCCCTGAATGTTGCATTAGTCGGTGCGCATTTTACTTCCACAGAAGTAGCACATGCCATGTAGTTTGTTCCTCTTTCTCCGTCATATATGATACCAGTGCGCATGATGATGTCGAGTGCGCATGATCCCAATGGTCCCAATCCGCAGGTCGGCAAGCTGCAGACAGAGCAGGCGCGCATGGCTGTTCGTGTCAAGGCAGCACGTGAGTCAGCACGCGGGGCAGAGGCACGCATGCAGCAGCTGCAAGGCCGCATCACCGCCACCGAGCAGGAGGATGAGGCGCTGCAGTGCGGAACTCTCCTTTGTTGTTTGGCAGCCTGACGCTCTGAAATGGTATCCTGTCAATGCCTGTTTCATAGTACTATGGGTACCACTGCCAAGTGGTCTGCCAGCCTGTAGCTGAGCCTAGCACCTCCCTGTGCAGGCGCGCACGCGCAGGACTGGAGCAGCGCACCAGGCAGCTGCAAGCTCGCCTTGCGCGCCAGCAGCAGGAACTGGCACAGATTCACGGAGCGGAAGGGGAAGGCAGCAGCAGCCCTGCCGTGGCTGCGCTGCAGGTGATGAGCATCAGCAGCCCACACGGGCTTGAGCATGCTTGCACCCTGCAGGTTGGCTCCACATACAGCCCCGTGCTGCAGCACTCCGCCCGCGGGTGCCAGGAGGAGCTGGCCTCAGCTGAGGAGGCCCTGGCAGCCGCACGAGACGCGCACAGCGCGCGTGAGCGCGCCGCAGCGGAGCAGGAGCGCGCAGCGGCGTCGCTGGAGGCGGAGCTGGCGCGCGCGCAGGCCGCCGTTGAGCGCCTGGCCGCCGAGGTGCGAGCTTTGCCCATGATCAACCTATCATATGTCGTTCTCGTCGCACACGGCCACTCCCGCCTCTCGGCCCGCGCAGGATGAGGTCCAGGCAGCGCTGCAGCGCGCCTCTGCGGCTGCGGAGCGCGCGGCCCAGGCGGCCGGCCAGGAGGCTGCCGGCCTGCAGCAGCGCCTCCTTGAGACGCAGGTCCGCAGGCTCGCTCGGCCCCGTCTTTCCTCACCTGCACTTTTGCCCTCCTACAACCAAGAAGACTCACTGGCGTGCAGGCTGCTCTGGAAGCGGAGCAGGGCGCGCTCGCTGCATGCGCCGCGCACGACGCGCACGCCGGACATCGCCTGGCCGACTCGGTGCTCTGCGAGCTCCTCGCCGCCAGCGCGGCTGGCCGCCTGCCTGGCAAGCTGTACGGTGAATCACCTTGCAGTCCAGCAGTCCTGCTTATTCTGCATGGGCTTAAGTAAGACACTGCTTTTGGCATAAAGCACAAGTCGCAGCCCGCATATAACATGTGGTGGCATGCATGCTATGTGGGATAGTGTCAGCGTGTGCCTGTCTGTGCCTGCAGGCCGGCTGACGAGCCTCGCCCATGTCTCTGTCCCGACAATGGCAACTGCAGTTAACGCCGCGCTGGGCGAAGTGTGCACCCTGGTGCGACTCTCGTCAACACTCCGCATGCAGTCCAGATTGTTAAGCCTCCCAGGCTTGTCACGCATGTACATGCAATCACAGGCAAGCTGCCTGGTCACGGCCGACCGCCCCACCGCCGAGCAAGTGCTCCAGGTGTATGAGGCGCGCCGCGCCGGCATTGTCACATGCAAGATAGTATTGGAGCACGCTCCCAGGTATGCGCTGGCCCCTCGTATGTATGGCTGCAGGCGCTGCCTGCATGCACACAAATGGCCCGGGCTCCGTGCCTGGCGCTTTGTCAGCACCTCTATGTCTGACCACTCGGCCGCGCAGCAGGTGCAGCAGTGCGTCTTCGCCGCTGCCAGCCGGTCTGGAGCCCATGCTGGCATACATCGACGTGGAGCCTGATGCCGCCGATGCGCAGTGCGTCTTTGACGCCATGCTGGGCAACTGGGCCGTCGCCCGCGACCGAGCAAGTGCGGCTTGCTGCACTCTTAGGCTCTAACACACATCTATGATCGTTGTCATTGCCGGCAACACATATCAATGAGTATGCAGGTGCGGCTGCTGCTGCCATGCAGCTCAAGGCCCAGAAGCGACCCTGCAGCATTGTCACTGTGCAGGTGCGCAACCTGACACCTGGCATACGGCGCCGCTTACAATGCCTCCTGCTCTTTCATTTGGGCATCCAAACAGAAACACACTACAAAGCAACTGCTCTTAAGGAGTAATGATTGCTGTGTCAGCAGGGCGAGATCTTCAAGGCAGACGGCGAGGTTGCCAGCGCCCGCCCGCCTGGCGCTGCAAACCATCGCTATGCGCTGGCTGCACGGTTTGTGCTGCCAAGCCCTGCAGGGGAGAGTGGCACCAGCCATGCGTCCGCCGACAGCCTGGTAGCTGCCAAGCAGCGCGTGGAGGACCTGGTGGCGCAGGAGCGCCAGCTCAGAGCGCAGGTGCACACGAGCTGCATGTGGACGTGTCGCAAGAACAGTCCCTGCATGCTGCTCACAAGGGTCGCAACAAGATCGTGCACACCCGCTGAGTGCGAGGCATCGGGCGCAGGTGAGCGCCAGCGAGCGCCAGGCGCGCACGAGGCAGCAGGAGGCGCGCGCAGCGCACGCCGCTCTGGCGCGGCACGAGCGCGCCGCAGCGGCACGCCGGCGGCAGCCCAGCATAAGCGCAGGCGCCTCCAACCTGAATGATGCTGTGCAGCGCGTGAGCCGGGCGCTGGAGGCGGCGCGCCCGGAGCGCGCAGCGCAGCTGTGCGGCCCCCATGCGTTTGCATGCACTGCTCTGCCATACGCTTTGCATGCGCCCTGCGCTCTCTCATCTGAGAAGGGCAAACTATTGTGGCAAGGAGCATCAGGATGAACGCTTTCAGAAAGTGCAGACATTGGTATCGGCATGGCGCGACAATTCCTGATGATATGCAATGTTGCTGTATTCGCGTGCTCGACAGGGAGGAGGTCGAGGAGAGCGCCAAGCGGCTGAGCGAGATGGAGGCCGGGGTCGACGCTGTGCGTGGGCGCTGCCAGGCAGCGCGTACGCAATGCGGCGGCGGAGCAGAGCTGTCCGCGGAGCGCGAAGTTGCGCGCCTGCAGGCGGAGCATTCCCAGGTGCGGTGTGCGCGGGGCAAATGCACACGCGCGCATGCAGCCTCAAGCGGTATTTTAAAAAACCATGTAGTGTGAAACAGTGCCAGCCGGCTGCGCCATCACGATGCGGTGCGGAGACAGGGCAGCGCTGCGTGCTGTGAGACTGCGCGGCACTCACCGGCAAGCAGGTGCCGCACACCTGTCTGGGATGCATGGCGCCCTGGTCGGCGTGCAGGCCCGGAAAAAGTTGGCACAGGCGCAGCAGCCAGGGCAGGAGCCGGCAGGCTGCGCATAAGCATGCGTAGCTGGGCAGATTGCGTGCGCATTTGCGCGCAGGCCTCAGCAGAGCTGGCGACGGCGCAGCAGGCGGCGCAGAAGCTGGCGCGGCGCCTGCGAAGCCTGCGCGCCGAGCGCGCCGCCCTCGACTCGGGCGCGCTGGCTGGTGCGGCACTCTCGCGTACATTCCGGGCGTGCTTTAGGGTTGTTATGGATGCGGAGTGACGGCCACTGTGAGCACGTGCATGTTGGTCATGGTGTTATCACACTAATCGCGAGCTACCGCGCGCTGTGTTATACACACGAGGCAATGTAAAGGTCCGTGATGTTGGAGGTGTACCTGCTCTGAGCGCATGTTGAGCACAGCATGGGTGCACAGTCATGCATCTGATCTCGCTGTGCGCACAACAAGCAGTCACAGCATACCAGCGCGTGGCTGCCGTGCAGGCGATGCAGACGCGCTGGAAGCCAGCGCCGCAGAGCTCAGCGAGCGGGTCGGCAGCGCCGAGCGCGCATGCCAAGAGGCGCGAGCCAGCGAAGAGCAGGCCACCAAGCGCCTGGCTGCGGCGGACTCTGCGCATAAGAAAGCTGTGCGGTAGGCCATACATAACTCTTGCTGCTAACCCATCTGCCTGACTGAAAATATGCTCAGCAGCTGCTCGTGTCTTGACACTGATCGGCAGACAGCACAATGTGTCGTAAATCTGATCGGCAGACAGCACAACCATGCGGACTTGCTTCAGCATGTACAGCCGCGTGCATGCTAGACCGCTGCGACCAACGGTCTGGCATACACGCATCGTGCATGCTTGACCGTCGACGCCCTTTATGTGCCAGGGCGCACTCTGCGGCCGCCGCGCGCGCTGAGGCGGCGCGCGCCGCGGTCGACGAGGTCAAGGCGGACCTGGCCGCAAAGGCCAAGCGCCTGGGCCATGTTACGGCCGCGCTTGCCGCCATGCCGCGCCCCACGCAGTCTCCCGCAGCGCAGCCTGAGCCAGATCCAGAGCCAGGGCGCGGGCGCCGCGCCAAGCGCCGCGCCCGCGGCGCACAGCCGCCCCCGGCGACCCAGGACGCGGCGCGCCCAGGGGCAGGGTGCCTGGACGGCCCTGTGACCAGAGTCCGGGCGGCGCCGCCGCGCAGGAGCGCCACTGTCAGGGCCGCAAGCGCGGTGGGTTCGCCCGGCAACGATGCCACATGCCGGAGCACTGGAAAAGACCCGAGCGCGCCGGACGCAGAGCCCATGCCGGACAGCACGGATGACAACAGCCACGGCGGCCAGTCCAGCAGCAGTAGCAGTGGAGAAGGCTTGAGCCCAAGGCCTGGAGCCCGTACGGGTGACCCTGCGGGCCCCGACCCTGGCGCTTCGGTGGAGGGCTGTGACGGGGCCGCTGCCGCCGCCGCAGGCGGCAGCGCGAAGCGCGCGGGGACCCGCAGCGCGCGCAGGCAGGGCGCCGCCCATGCGCGCGGCGGCACCAGGCGCACGGCAGAGGGCGGGGCCGACTGGGAGCGCGAGGTATCGGCGCTCACAGCGGAGGAGGACCACCTCATGGTGACTCCACCCCCTGGAAGCTGTACTGCACTGCGGTGTGGGCTGAGCGGCAGGCTCTGATACCCTTGCTGATACCCTGTCTGCAGAGTAAGGCGCGCAGTTGTAGGACAGCATCTTCTGGCACTCACCAACAGGCATGTCAGGTTCAATCCTGCGAAAGTCTGGCTGCTGCTGTGTCCAGGAGGAGCAGGCGGCCATTGACATGGACGCGCTGCATGCGGATGCGGCGGCTGTGCAGCGCCTGAGGGAGGTTGCTGCCGAGGTTGCAATCGCTGACGCCCTGCTGCAACGGCGCGGTCCCTCAGGCTTGAGTAGGTGCTGGGGCGACAGTAATGCTGTGACTGGTCACACTATTACCCGCTGGACCATGGTCACTCCCTACCCGTGTTAGGATAGTGCAAAAGCATTTAAATTGCAATATTTGAACCGGCAAGTGCATGCACTATCAAGCATGATCCATGCCTGTGTCTGTGTTGAGCAGCTCATGCGGTAGCAGTCTGCTGCTGTAGCGCCAGAGATATGCTGGCATCTGCACTGCCGACAGGCTCACCTGAAAGCCACCACAACGTCAAGGCGTCCCGCCCGTCCCGTGCGGCGGCAGGCTGGACAGCGAGGCGCAGGCGCTGCAGGACGAGCGCTACGCGCGCTTCGCGGGCGTGCTGCGCGCCACGAATGCGGCGCTGGCGGCCATCTACCGGCGGCTGGTGGGCGGGCAGGGCGACGCGCGGCTGGCCTACGCAGACGACCGGCTGCTGCTGTTCTCTGACGGCATCACGCTGCATGTCAGGCGCGCCGGGGCCGGGCGCCCTTCCGCCGCCCCGCGGCGCATGCGTGCCGCATGGGGGTTTCTCAGCGATACTTCCTGTTGCTGGGTGTGTAGACGGGTGCGCAGCTCCCTGCATGCCCTGCATGCGCGGGAGTGGCCAGGGCCAGGCCTCCCTGAAAGCGCGTTCATGTTATGGTGATAGCGCAGGCAGCGGGAGCAGGCAGGTGCTGCAGCACAGAGTCATGTAAGACCGTCCTAGGTGGACAGATCCCGCCAGGGAGGCCCAGCTCGGTGGGCTGCCGGTGCAGGCCAGACCAGCACTGGTGGCGCGCGTTCGGGGTGCTGAGCGGTGGTTTGCCGCTGCAGGCCGGACCAGCACCGCTGGCGCGCATTCGGGCTGCTGAGCGGCGGCCAGAAGGCGCTGTCCACGCTGGCGCTCGTGCTGGCGCTGCAGGCCGCGCTGCCCTCGGCCTTCTACTTCTTTGACGAGGTGCGCGAGGCGGAGCGGCTGTGCTGACTCAGCACAGTACAGCACTGCTGAGCGACGCCGCTCTGCCGGCCCTCAGCGAGCCGCGCGCTCCGCAAGTCGGGGGCGCAAGCACGCTCTAAACATGAGTTGCGGGCCTGGTGACCTGTGCTGTTCGGGCGTGCTACAGACAGAAGCGCTGCTTGTCCTGCAGCTGCTGCCTTGCCGCTGCTTCTTGCGGCTGCTGTCTTGCAACTGCTCCTGTCGCTGCCGCATGTGCCATGCATATGCTGGGCAACTGGTCCTTTGTTTACTGCAGTAGGTCTGGCCTCTAGTGGTTACCTCCTCAAACAGCAGGCATCCTGCCGGAATTTGGGACGTGCATGCTTTATGCACCTGCTGTGGTATTCACGCAGAATGTCCTGCGCTTGCGGGGCCAGCGGATCGCATGCCGGACCTTCGATTCATGCGATTTGTCCCTCAGAATTGATGACAAATTCTGGGTGGGCAGGTTGACTGCGCGCTGGACACTGCGGCGGCAGGCCGCGTGGGAGCCTATCTGCGCGCGCAGACCAACGCACAGTACATCGTCGTCAGCCACAAGCCGCAGGTGCAGCGCCTTAATCTGTTGCCTGTTTCCCTGGCTGCCATGGCTTGCACTGGGTCTAAAGCAAGCCAGGGAGACCATGTCATGCTAGAGGGTTCGTTTGGTTGTTTGGCAGGCAACAGCACACATTGCCCTGGACATGATGCAGATGGCCGCCTCTCTGTTTGAGCAGATGTACGAGCAAGCGGACTGCCTCGTGGGTGTACACACGCTGGAGGGCGCATCATCGGTGGTCACGCTGCAGACTACAAGTGTGGCAGGCAACTGTTGAGGTCATGCACCCACTGTGTTTGCGTGTGTTTTACGTGCTGTATGGCGACCTGCAGGAGTCCTTATGGTGTTTTCAATGTAATGTAATTGCGGGTTCTCATCTGCCTGTGAAGCTCGACAACGACCTCCAAGACTGCAAAGTGCAGCACCTCAGGAACCTGATGGAAGGTATGAAGGAGTGGATGGATGTGATGCACAGCCAAGTGGGGGCATTCAAGCAATCCAGCAAACCCCTGGACAACCCTTAATACGATCCACACAGCGCCCCACGTTGCAGCAGTGCAGAGGAAGTTGGAGGTGCAACAGGAGTAAATACAGTGTTTTATATACACTTGTGCGTCTGTTGTGTGAGACGTCACAGAGCTCAACTCAAAGGCACACCAGAGCGTGTAAACACAAAGCTATGGTCTGCACCCGCGTGCGCTGCCGGGCGTTCGTGGCAGATAAGACTGGGGCCACTCCGACTGCCGCACGACCGCCTGTGCGGCCGCGCGGCGAGCGCGGCGCTGAGCTCAGCGGCGCGCAGGGCGCGCCGATGCGTCCCAAGCGCGGGTGGACGCAGCAGCACCTGCCTGCGCAGCAGCACCGCGAGGTGTGCCACTCGTGCGGGGAGCTGCAACAAATATCTGGCAGTGTACGCAGGAATGTATGCAGACAAGTGACGGGCCCCTTTACCTTGGTAAGTGGCCAGAGGTGTGTGGACATGGAAAGAAGAACGTGTTGCGTGAGGACGAAGATGCTGCAGTGGGCTGCAGTTGCCAAGTGGATTGACTGTTGTTGTGTCCCGCAGGCGTTGAAGCAGTGGCTGGACGACGTGGTAGAGGAGTGCTCTGACTCGGTGGGGGCCCTGTTCGAGGCAGAGCTGGTGCGCACCTGCGCAGCGGTGGCTGAGGTAGCGGAGCCCGGTCCTAACAGCGGTCTGGAGGACGCGGGGTTGCAGCAGCGCGGCGGGCCAGCCGGCGCCAGGCAGCCCTGGCGGCCGCGCGCCGCGCACGCTGGCTCTGAGACCCCTTACCAGGCGCTGGCGAAGGACGCAGCGGCGGCCGGCCGGTGGCAGCCGCGCGCCTCTGCTGCGACGGGGCAGCAGCTGAGGGGCCAGGACAGCCGCGGAGCGGACGGTGCTGTCTCTGAGGGTGTGCGGCCAGCAAGCATAGGGCAGCCGCCTGCCCGCGCACCCTCGCGGGAGCGGTCGGTGGGACTGCAGAGCGCGACGCAGAGCAGGCCGCAAGGTGCGCACGAGGCGCGGAGAGCAAGTCTTGGGGACACGCCGCGGACCAGCGCAGAGTGGATAGAGCGGAGTCGTGAGCTGGAGGCGGAGGCGCAAGCAGTGCGAGGAGCGTGGCTGGGCGAGCAGGGCGCGGCAAGCTGGTTCGCGGGCCGCGCCGAGGAGCAGAGTGAGAGTGTTGATGATCTGGTCGCCTGTTCAGCTGCACGGTAGCCTGCCCACTCACGAGAGACGTTGAGTTGCTGAGGCGAACTTGTGGAACAGATAAGGACAGCTGTCACCGCACTTGCCTAGTCTCTGGGCACTGACATTGCTTAGGGAACTTGAGAAGCTGCATTTTGGTCATTTGAGGAGTGTGTCGAATTTATGCCGTGAATGTGCTTGAGGACATGGATCTGTAGTGTGGTGTGTGCTGCTGTTGCGAGGTAAATTGCATGCCATTTGTACATAGCAGCTATGTTGGAGGGTGCACTTAGTAGTGGTGCTGGTGTCAAGGCTTTCACCCTGCCCTGCTTCTAGTGTTATTCGGATAAAGCTGCACTTTGTATCCCGCCTGCCTGCCTGCTAGCTGACGTCACAGGCTCAGTCTACTTCAAGGTCGTTGCTGCACATGACACATGCAAGCCCCAGCTGTGCCGCCATGCTGCCAGGTGCAGCGTGAGCTGGCATGCAACAAATGACCTGATGCAAAAACAGCAGCATGGCACAGAGCCACAACGTGAATAGCAGCCCTGTCTACATGGTGGGCGAAGAACATACTCCTTGCGCCTTGCCACCGGTGCGTGCTCGTGCTGGCGCATGGACAGCGATCTGCACCGTTTCCCCAAGGCAAGTCTTCCGCCCTGGCTGGCAAATCAAGCCTTCAAACCCTCAAATGCTGTGGAGTTACTCAGCAGAGAGGCCACCGGCCCGTGCAAGCCAGACATGCACAGAACTCAGCGAGCCTTGCCGCAACACTTGCAGGCTCAGAGGTCTAGCATGCAGGCCTGCTCACAACACCGGCTGAACAAGCGGCGTGCTGACGACCTCATCCGGATGTGCGACCTGGCCAGCTGGGCGCTTAGGGACCAAGCTCACACAAAAGCCAAGCTCGCATAAAAACCAAGCACACAGGCCCCGCCTACGCGCCGCCCACGGCCGCATGCAGCTGGCTCGCCAGCGCGGGGTCCATCGCGGCGCCGGCCGCCTGCAGCGCCGGCCCGTGCAGCGCGGCCGCCTGCGCCAGGCGCTCGCGCAGCGCGTCGCTCAGGCGCAGGCGCACCACCGGGTCCGCCTCGCGCAGCTTGCGCCGCCTGCGCGCCCCGCACGCCGCAAAACGCGCTCGGTGCCCCCGCGGCGGCAGCAGACGCCCTCTGCGCACTTACTGGCACCGGCTCAAGGCACAGTCTCCTCACGCGCCCGGCCACATGCAGCGAGTGCCCCACACGCGAGCGCTTTAAGCATGCCTGCGACTGTGCTATAAGACCTCTGCGCTGCCCACACAGCAACGTTGCACAAGTGCGGCACTCCGCGCCTCCAGGGTAACAGAACTCTCTATTTCGCTGGTGAAACATGCGGCTCGACAATGACAGTAGGCCCGGCGCGGGCGCGCGCCGCTGCGTCTCGCCCTCCGCCTCCTCAGAGCCGGCCGCGTCGGCGCCCGTGTCGTCCGGCCGCGCCGGCGCCAGGTAGTCGTACCCGGCGCTCGCCTGCCCGGCCAGGCCCGAGGTCTCCACCTGCACAGTATGTTGCGTGAGTATAGCGTAAGTACAGGACACACAGCCATCAACATGCCAGCTCTGAATTATCCACCGCAACCACTGGTGTGATATTTACACTGCGAACACTTTTGACGCCGTGAGAGCATGTCCTCGCGCATGTCTGCCGCCGTTGTTGAGCGAAGATACGAGCCTGGCCTGCCATACCGTACCCTTCTCCCTAACCTGTACACCATATCCGGCTCCGTACATGCTCCGCCGCGGCCACATAGCAAGGAGGGCCCCGGGCGCGCGCCTCGAACCAGACGGCGGTGACGTGGGCAGCAATCAGCTCCAGGCGGCTCACGAGCGCGGGCACCGGCAGCGCGAGCAGCGCCGCGAGGCCCAGCGCGCCCAGCTTGCGCTGCAGCGCGCCGCCGATCGCATCAAACCTGCGCGCTCAGGCCAAGGGGTGAGCTCGGCACTGCACTGCTCCCACTGCCAGCAGCAACCGCAAAAGCAAGCTGTCAAACGGCAAGGCGAGGCTGCTGATCATAACAATGACATGTTACTCTCGAAGGGCAGCCACAGCAGCTCGTGCAACTATACTCTAAGCTGCCCGCACCGATCCAGCCATAGGTCCACAAATGCCAGCAGCGCAGCGTCCGGGCCGCCGCCGTCGGCGGGGCCGCCGTTTGCGAGCGGGTGGGACCCTGGCAGGGCTTGTGGACTGCCGTTAGGCATGCCCGCCGGCGGCGGCGCCGCGCGCCGGAAGAAGGCGAGCGCCGCATCGGGTGAGCCGGGCCCCAGCAGCAGCCGCGCGAAGATGCCGCACCCGGCTTTGCGCGCGCAGCAAGCCACCATGTCAGCAGCTTCACCCTAAGATATAGCCAGGTGACCTGCCCTGTATGGACTCATATGCATCCCCCGAAGTACCGAGCTTGCGCAGGTTGAAATTAAAAATGTGCCAGTGCCTTTGCTCTCAGCTAGTGCACTGCGGGAGTTTTATCATGCAAGTTCTTGAGCAGGCGCCTCTTCCAACTGCTGCCCAAAGTACAGCTCTGTATTCAGGCCAGGTGTCTGAGCTACATGCTAGTCCGTCCAGCTGATTAGAGGCAACAAGTTGACAACACGCGGTACCCACCTGCGACCACCTGCCCCGTCTCCGACCCGGCCAGCAGCGCGGCCAGCAGCCGCTGCAGCGGCGCCTCCAGCGCGGCGGGCGCCTCCGCCGGGAAGGCCGCCAGCAGCAGCTCCAGCGCGCCCACCACCTGCGGCGCGCTGGCACGCATGAGGGGCGCAGCTTGCAGTGCAATATGTTGCTTTGGACGGCATGCCAGTGCACTGGGTCCAGCCATGCGCCATAAGGCAGCCAGCACTGCAGCGTCCGGGCGCTGCCGCGGCGCCCCCGGCGTTGCCCGCAGCCGCGCCGGAGGCGCCGCTGGCAGCCGCCTTGTGCGCACAAGGCCCCAGCGCACGCACCTTCTGCCTTACATCACAACACATCACAGAGGCGGTGGCGACCCGGCCGTGCCGAATGCGACATCAGCTGCTTCAGGCAGCGAGCAGACAGCATGCAAGCAGGCCCCAAAAGGAGGGCGCGGCGGTCACCAGCAGCGTGCCCCGCTCGTTGAGCGCGCCGATGCAGGCGCCCAGCATGTGCGCCGCGGCGGCGCCGTGCGCCGGCAGGAAGCCGCCGCCGCCCAGCAGCGCGGCGGAGCCCAGGATCTGCATCGCCGTCGCCACGTGCTCTGCACGCGCGCGAGCAGGGACCTCGGTTGCTGATCTTCAGGGCCGCTGCCAAGCTCTCCGCGGTGTCGTCGGCACATCGACGCCGTGCCACAAGTGCTGGTATGCCCAGGGCCCACCATTTGCGGCCTCATGACCAGGCATGCGTGCTTTCAGGCGCGGCCCCACCCCCTTGCTTCTGGCACACAAGCACGTCCCTCCCGTGCATGGCAGTGGCTAATGCACTCTGCACGAGGTATGCGCCCTCCCATCACCTGGCAGTGCACTATGCGCAGCGTAGGAATGAATGTGTGCCACAGGGCAGACCGCTTACCAGCAGAGGGCTGTACAAAGCAGTAGTGCAGGAAAATCAGCAGCAGACCTGGCTCACGCACAGGCCCATCGCGCGCCTCACACGGCCGCATCTGCAGGCCTCCTAAACCTTTTTGCATAAAGCCCTCCCTCGCACACATACGCACCGGTGGACCGCTCCATGACCGCGACCAGGTGCGGGAACAGCTGCAGCAGGCCCGGCTCGGGCGCGGGCGCGTTGCGCAGCGCGACCAGCCACAGCTGCAGGCCGTCCTCCAGCAGGTTCAGCTCCTCCGGCTGCGCGGCGGCGCAGGGTCTCGCGCAAACCTTGATGTGCTGTGCACGAGCACTGTGCGCGTTGCTTTTGCTGAATGTCCTCCAGCAGGCCTTTACCGCACTTGGGCGGCGCCGCGCCGCAGAGTGAGACAGACACAAGCGCTTTGGGCTGTGCTCGGTCCACGAGCGCGTGCACTGCTTGGCAGCCTGCCGCGCGTGCCGCGCAGGCGCCCGCCGCGCCTGGGAGATGTCGGTGCAGTAGCGCAGGATGGGCAGCAGCAGCGGGTAGCAGGCGGGGCACTCAGGGCCCAGCACGTTGACCAGCCGCTGCAGCGCCGCCAGCACCTGCCCGCCGCGCCGCATGTCGGGAACCCGCTGCAGACCTACAAACTTCCAGCAGATGCATCTCTTGTTGCAGGGTACCCCAGGGCCGCCTCTTGCTGTGCAGCCGCAGCCGTATCCTCAGCCCTGGCAGCTTGGTGCTGCTGCACGCGCACAGGCTGCTGCATCGCCTCAGGCGTCTGCTATCTTTGGTGAGGTGCCCGGAGGCCTACCGCAGGGTAGCGCTTGAAAGGCACAGCAGCAGCTGATGAACGGCACATTACTGGCAGCGGGCGCAGAGGATGGCGTGCTGCGCCTCAGAGTCGGCGTGCAGGACGTCTACTTGCTGACAAACAGGCACCACGGATGCTCCAACACCAGCCCCCTGGCATGGGCCGCACGGGCGGCAGCAGGCACAGCGGCACTCCTCTTGCCCGCAGGGTCTTGCAAGACCGCGAGGGTGGGCGAGTGACCTGAATGCGTAGCAAGGGCTGCCCCTCGGCGCGCTGCCACACGGGCGGCAGCAGGCGCAGGATGGCGTCTGCGTAGGGCCGGATGCCGTCCGCCAAGCGCTCAATGATCTCATTGAACAGGCTAAATGCCTGCCGTCAACACCAGCCGGTCAGCCACTGCAGCAGCCGCTGCCGTGTAGCCCTGCTGCAGTAGACAGGTGCACGAGGAGAAGGCTCCATGTGCCAGCTAGGCCATGCCAGTCAGGGGGCTTGGCTGCATGCCCAAGGAGCAGCCTGACAGCACTAGCTTGCACTTTCAAGGTTTGTCGGTAAAGTGACAGACCCAATAAAATCATTTACACTGGAGGCTGAAGCTATGCCAGGTTAGGTTTATGCCGCTGGGAGCAGGACATGCCGCATGCGTGGCATGCGCATGCTCCCGAGCGCGGCCGGGGCGCGCGCCTGCAGCTGCGTGTCGAGCTCGGCCGTCCCCTGCAGCAGGCGCGCGAGCAGCTCCAGCGCGGGCCCGACGCAGTCCGCAAACCCCGCCTCATCAAAGTCCCAGTCGGTCACGAGCGCGCGGAGGCTGTCCAGGCCCGCCAGCGCCAGCGCCAGGTCCGGCGAAGCCTGCGAGCGTTGGTGTGATGTGGCAGCACATGACTGCGTAAGCCCTGTCATCTGACGCGCGTCGCCTTAAAATCCACTGCCTGCCAGTGAGCCGAGCGCAGAGTATGAGCGTGCTTGTCAGAAGGCGTGGGGCGCGCCATGAGGCCGAGCAGCGCGCGATAGGCATCAGGCCGGTCCGCGTGCGCCAGCTTGGGCGCCCAGGCGCCAATCAGCAGCGCCGCGCGCCTCCGCAGCGGCCGCGCCGCGGGTGCTGTGTCCGCCATCTCCTGCGCCGCTTGCCCGACCATACATGTGCCAGCCATATCGGCGCAGAGGCCAATGCAGCTCCCACGTTCCTGCAGATCTTTGTGCGCTACACGAGTGCAGTGCATGCATCTAACATCCAAGCAATGAATACCACATTGATAACCTTGCCATGACACATATGGGCGATAACACACCTGCAAGAGCGCGCCGCGGAACCAGGGCCCGAAATCTACGTAGTCGTGCAGGTCGAATGATGCAGCCGCCGCAGCCGCATACGCCGCCTCCTTTGCCAGCACCGCGGCCGGCACGCCCTCGACGCGGGGCCCCGGTAGGCTAGCAGCAGCTGCGGGCGGGCATGCCGCCGCTGCCGCCGTCACGAGCTCTACCACCATTGGCGCTAGCACCTCCCGGTGCTCCTGTCATCCACACTGCAAGCGTCTGAGGGGTGCAAAATGCCAGCAATTCACAGCACGCCTCTAAGACTCTGTGAGGGTTCATGTGCGCCAGCACCAGCTGCGCTTACAGTGCCCGCTGCTCGTGCCCAGCAGGGCGTTCTTGACCTCGATGAAGTGTCTGGTCCAAGACTTCGCCGTGAACAAGGCACGCGTGCACTGAAGACAGCCGCATGCATCACGCCTGGCCCGCATGAGTCACCTTGACCAGCAGCATGAAGAGGCGCTCTGCACACGCGCGAGGCTGCTCCTCCCAGCTGCCGGCCATGGCCTCGTGGTGGAATGCCTCCGGGTCCTCTGCCCACTGCTGCAGATCGCGTGCCTGCGCCCCAGTGCGGCTGGTCAGCAGGGTATGGCCTGCTCAGGAATCACAGACACGCAGCATCTGTGAGCGATGTGGGGCACGCGGCAGCATCTGCATGGGTGGCTTCCTCTCGCAAGTTTTGACACTATCTGCTGGATATGAACTTGGGTTGGTGCAAAGATGTGCGGCTTGCTGGTAGCTGTGATCACCTGCTATAGAAGGGCGCCCAACGCTTCAGAGCCATGCACAGACTGTGCAGGGAGCGAGGCGCGCACGCCAAGGGGCAGAAACCGCGTCACGAGCGCCTCAGTCAGTTGCCGCAGGCGCTGCTGCTCCCAGAATTTCCGCAGCCGCTCCTGCGCCTCTGCGGCCATGCCCTTTGCCGCGGCCGCCTGCGCCCAGCGACACCGCTGAGCACAAGCCAATCTTACGTTTGCAAGTTTCATGGAACGAATTGAAGCTCACATGCCCAATACTGCCCATGCAACACTTTTGATGAGTTTTTGCCTATGATTCGCCTATGATCAATGTGCGCAGCAGGCCCGGATTATATGTTGGTCTCAAACTAGGCGCAAGCTCGACAGCCGTAAAGGAGCTTGCGAGCGCGCCTGCGCGCGCGCGGAAGGGTCGTACGCAGCGAGCGCGCCCTTGAGCGGCGCGCTGGAGAGCACGGCGATGACGTACAGCGCGAGCGCGACGTACACGCGGTCCGGCAGGCGCGCGCGCTCGCCCGCGGCCGGCGCGGCCGCCAGCGTGGCCGCGGCGAGCGCCAGCGCGCCCTCCAGCGTGCCGCTGCGCAGCAGCGCCCAGGGGTGCGCGCCTGGGCGCGCGGGGGCGGGCAGACATGAGTTGCAGTACTTCTGAGTTGCAGGATGTCATCAACATTTTAAAGATGATCATTTTAATATCATGGACAGCGGAGCCTCACGCTTCAACTAGACAAGGCGTGCAGCCCGTCATTCTGACGGGCCAATAATCGACCAACGGATCGATTGATAGATCGACCGATTGCCTGACGACTGGGCAGGCCCTCGGGTAGGGCGGACAGACGTAGGGGTCGCTCCTCAGCAATCACAGACCCTATGGCTAGCGCCTTCAAAGTAGTAATACCAAACAGCCGTCAGTGCGCCCGCTGCCCAGCATTGAGCGATCGGCCATGCGCCCCTCCGGCGCGCTGCGCAGGAGCAGCTCCGAGGGGCGCATGCCTTGCCGCGCGGACAGCTGCATCACACATCAGGCATTGCCTAGCGCTTGATGGACAGCTCTTGGGCTTGCCTACCTCAGCAGGAAACATCGCATATTGGCCTGGGTTTGATACAATGTCTCTCCCAGAAGCTCAAACGCCAGCCTTGTTTGCCATGTGCAACAAGACCAAGCTGGCGCAGCGGGGCTTCAGCACCCAGCAGTGCGGTGAGGCTGCGCGCCAGCTTCACCAGCGCCGCGTCCAGCATGGCCGCCAGCTGGCTGCGCGGCAGCGGGTGCGGCGCGGCCGCGCGCAGCTCCAGGAGCGCGCCCAGCGCCTGCAGCAGGCCCGGCGCCACCTGCGCGGAGCTTAGCGCTTCTCAAATGCCTAATGGTAAGGCGTGTGTGGCAAAATAGCGGTCGTAGCACAGCCCGGCACTGCATGTACGACAGGCAGGCTGGCGCAGGTGTTGCTTACTCATGACACTCCTAGGCGAACGTTGTGCGCTGACCTCCTCGACATATCATATTGTGAAACAACTCATGCGACATCGTCAAAACGCGCGCCCTTGAGCCTGACATCTGCATTCCTCGTGCCCTCTCTGACTTGCGGTGCGTGCGACACAGTCTGTGCTCACGCATGCCTTCTGCTGCACCGCACGCATCACGCGGACCTGGGAGACTGCTGGGACCTCCTGCAGCGTCCGCGCATCAGCCTGGAAGCCGAAGAGCAGCATCCTGCGCACGCCCTGCGTGCGGCGGCCCGCACGTCGCCTTGCTGATGGGGTGACGTGCGCAGATCACACATGCATGTTTGTTGCAACTGTATAGAGCCGGTATGCTGGAACCTGCACGGTATTGCTGCAGGAAGAGTCATAGGCATGCATTTCAGTGCACATGCAACAAGTTTATGCGATAATGAAGCCACTGCAGCCCATGCCACACCATCAGCACCATTTAAAACCTCAGTCCGCACAAGTTGACATGCCGTGGCTTCTTTTTGCCCTCACTGACAGGGTCTGCGACCAAGAGCAAATGAGCTCGCATGAACGAGGCAGGCAAATCAGAAAAACCCATGCCCAGATTCATATCCCTATAGGTTCCTGAGGGCTTATGGGCAATACTTTGAGCTCCAGGAGCCAGCGTTCAGACGTGAGCTTCAAGCCGAGCGGGTCGTCGCCAGGGCTGCCCGCTGGGAGCGCGCTCGGCAGCCCCGCCAGGAGCGCCTGCGTGTCCGCGCACCACTGCGTCCAGTACGGCTGGAACAGCTGCTCGGTCACCTGCGCCGCTCACACACTGACTGCGTAATGTCGCGGCATGCTGGGTGCACGTGCCACGGACAGCGTCCAGAACGTCATAGCTGGTAGTTGCGGCCTCGCCGCAAACAACCCCGCGTCCACCAGGTCAATGTCTATCAAGCTCCACGCCTGTCACTTTGCACAGCATGTGTTAAGACCCGGCTGGAGCGGCTGGCCATCCCTGCCTGCCAACCGGCCTCAGAGATGCGCACTGCTGAACAGCTAACATGCGGTGCAAGCAGCTTGGACGTGCACAGGACAGGTCGAGTTCCTCTTCACATGCAGGCACTTGGATTACATGCTCTGCAGTACTCCCTTATCGCGTTCTGCTTGCCTTGGGCAATGCTGCAATAGAGGCCGACAATAGGGCACCATAAAGCGGCGTGTCATGCAATGCAGCGCACGGACCAGGCAGCCCCCGCACGCGCCTCCGCGAACGTGCGCTGGTCGGCTGCCAGGCGGCGCGAGGACAGCTCCTTCAGGATGTGGTGCAGCATCAGGAAGGCGCGCCGCGCTTGCAGCGCGGCTGGCCCGCCGGGGCCGTTGATGCGCGCGACCAGGTCCCCGAGCAGGCTCGGCCAGTGCCGCGGGTAGTCGGTGCGCGCCACCTTGGCAAAGGTGACCGCCACCTGCACCGCAATCTGCGCGCAAAGTCCACATGCTGTCGGGGGTAGCTTGGCGAGCAGTGTTTGCACCGCCCTGCCAGCAGAGCATGTGACACACATGAGCCTCCTCATGCCTGCAGGGCCTGGTGAACAAGGATCATGCATGTAAGACCTGCTGGCACCGAGTGGAGGGCGTTGTAACCTGCAAAAGTGGGGTAATATGCGCGCCTGCGTGTCGTCCTGGTCAATGAGCGTGAGCAGCTTGCCGCGCAGGTACGCCTTCTCGCTGTCTGTGATGCCTCCCCTGCCAGGCAGCGCAGGCTCAGCAAGGTCCCGGGGCTCCACCATATGCAGTAGAACAGGCGTTGCAAACAGGCGAGGCTTGGTGTGTGCCTGCTGTCAGCGCGCTGCCGCCAGTGCCGCGTGACAGTGTTCTTCAGCTGGATTGTTGCAAGCCAGCGCACACTATGGTCCGCCTGTCTGCTGGACATTATCTCCTGCGGCAGTGGAGCACACGTTGTGTATTAGCCTTTGCTCTCAGCAAGTGCATTACCTTGTTTGCCAAGGTAAAACAGGTGTCAAGGCAGAGAGGTGCCGTCCCTACCGCTAGGCACGAGCAGTAGCCCGGCTGCTCCTCCAGCAGCTGCAGCACCGCCTCTGCTCTGCTGCGCACTCCCGCATCGGTGCTCATTGCCTCGCGCAGGCAAGCAAACAGCCTGGCGAGGTCGGCCGGCCCCATCTGGAAAGTAGCCTGCGGCTGCATAGCCGCGGCACTTCGTTTAGGCCAGGGCCACGACTTGTCCCTGGCCTGCTGGAGCAAAGCAAGTGCTCCACAGCTTGCAAGAAGCTATCTGAGCTTGCTACACAAGTGCAAGTGCACCAGCATACAGCACAGCACGCATTTTGAGCGCAGTAATGACGCCTGGTCACTGCGCGCGTCCTCGCCTGCGTCTCAGAAAGGCTGGGAGCCAAGGCCTGGTGGCATGCATGCTATGCATCTGCCATCGGGAAGCGCCGGGTACCCGACGCTTCCCCCATGCACGCCTGCCGATACACCCCAGCAACATTCTACGTTTGCAAGTTCCATCTGGCCAGGTGCATACAGTGCGAAGTCCTTGTCCGCACGTAGTCAAGTAAAAATGCGCATAGTGTTCGTGGAGTGCGTACGTATCATCACGTCTATCAGTGCAACGTGGCGTGGTTGGTACTGACAGAGCGGAACGCTGCACCTGCTGGGATAATAGAGTTTAGACCTCTACTGTTCAGCTGGATGCGCCGCGTGTCCTGCGTGCCTGCTACCGTGCCAGCCCGCTGTGCAGCAGGTGGCAGCCTGCGCAAGAGCGCCCTCGCCGAGGAGAGTGCCGCGAGGTGGCCTGCTGCGCGTTCAGCGCCCGGAGCGGCTTGCAGGGAGTCGCCAGGAGCTGGCTCGGCATGGGGCTCAAGGCCCGGCAGCCGGACGCGGCAGGCGCTGAGCGTGCGAGAAGCGCACGGGCAAAATTGGCCGCGTGTTTGAGGACTTGTGCTCGCCGCCGCAGCTGGAACCGAGTGCCAACACGCTGACGGTCCTGCAGTGGAACGTGCGCTCGCCAACCTCTTCCTGCATTTTCTATATTCACTTCAACAGTAACGGGTGCGCTGTGTACGTTGTTGGTTACACAGCACACGCCGTCTATTGGCAGGTGCTTGCAGATGGCTTGGCGCAGTTTGGCGAATTTGAGAAGGTGGGTGCCTGTTTTCGTCTGTTGCTTCTATTGCTGACTGTGTGTGTAGAGGCAGATGTGCTTCCAGCTCAGTTGCAGCATGAGCTGAAAGGCGTGCCATGACTGGCAGGCAGAACCAGCTGCGCTGTCGTGGGAGGTGCGAGCGCCGCTGCTGTTGCAGGAGCTGCTCGAGGCGGACGCGTCTGTCATATGTCTGCAGGAGTGCAACCGCTTCGGTGCGTCAGTGCCTGACTGCTTGTTGAGCAAGCACAGCCTGCAAGCCGCGGATCGCACACAGGCAGCTGTATCTGGAAAGTTGGTGTGTAAGGGTGTTGATAGTAACCTGCTTGTACGCACTATATGCGTGCACAAAGAGCACGCTGATCTCGCAATGAGCACAGCATGCTGCAAACGCAGGCGACTTCTTTGAGCCACGGCTGCGTGAGCACGGCTACAAAGGCGTCTTCTGGCCAAAGCAGTGCTCGCCTGCTGAGCAATATGGCTTCGCCCGCGATGGCTGCGCACTTATCTTCCAGACAGCTCGCTTCGAGCCAGTCAGCGAGCCCGACGGTGCGCGCCCCTGGCGTGCTCGACATTTTCCAATTTGGATTGGCTGCCTCTTTGGCTTGTCAGTGAGCAGAGGGATGATTTAGAGGTGGCGCACTGTTTCACCATTAGGGGGCGGCTGCCGCAGGCAGGCCGTTCACGTCGGCCGATGGCATCGCCAGCAAGCAGGGGAGCTTGCAGGTGCTTTTCCATTGATGCGAGGACGCTGGGGGATTCTTGAATGGCTGACAGCTTGAGTTCATTCAGCATGCATGCAAGCACTGCAGTGCGTGGCAAGCTCTGCTGCCAGTGATCTCGGGGAGGAAAGTGGCCGTGCAGTGGCCCGCTGCTGCTGCACCATGCCCAAGCTGCTGCACCTGCTGCTGGCATTGGTGCTGAGGCACTAGTGTACAGAGTGCCGGTAGTGCTCCTGTGGAGCTGCGCATGCCTGCTGCAGCGCTGACTTGTGGTGAGATGCATTGAAGTGACACAAGCAGGCATGGTGCACGCTCCTCTGCTGGCACGGCACACCTCACGCTTGTTCGCAGATGCTCTTGCGCGAGCGGAGTAGCGGTTGCCTGCTCCTGGTGGCCAGCACACACCTGAAGGCAAAGGAGGGCGCGTCTAACGAGGCCGTGCGCGAGGCGCAGGTGCGGCGGGCCGCACAATATTGCAAGTGCTAGGGATCCAAAGCGTGTTTGTGCTCCATTGCCTGCGGCCTTGCTGCTGTCGGTTGTTAATGTAGGCAGTCTGTGCATGCTTTGCAGGTACCCCGCATGTGTGTTTCCCGTAAGCTTGTGCACAAGTTCACGCTCACGTGTCCCCTGATCATGCATGCCATGCGCGTGCACACCTGAAAGGGCGCACTCTGGAGCATTCAGCAAGTTGCCAGAACTTACAGCGCTGAGGTATGAGTGCATTGCTGACGAATCTTACATGTGTTTGCGGCTCTGGTCGCAGCGCACAAGTGCGCACACCGCTCAGCGCTTGCGCAGCGCAGCAGGCTTGTGCGCAGGCGTCGCGCGCGGCCGCTGCCTGAGCCTGCAGGCGCCGGGGCGCGCAGGCGGCTCAGCTCCTGGAACGCCTGGCGGCGGCCGGCGCGCGCGCCGCGTGCGCGGCGCCCGGCGCCAATGGCGCGAGCCCCGCGGCGCCGCTGGTGGTTGCGTGCGGCGACTTTAACACCACACCGGGCGCCGGCGCGTGCCGGGTATGCGCCCGCGCCTCCCGCCGCTGTCGGCAGCTGGACAGGCTGGCGGCCGCCCCTCGTAAGCCGGCCGCCGTAGCGCTCAGGAGTTGCCCTGCTGCCGCAAGAGGTGCAGGCTCTGCAGGCGCTGGCGCCGCCCTCTCGCGCAGCTTTGGCGGCTCCAGCACCGGTGCACTGGCCTCGCTATGGAAATGCAGCGGGCACTGCCTGTGCTTGCCGACAGGCATTGGAGGAGCACCCGCTGGGCCTGGCCAGCATCTGGGCGCAGCAGCCGCTCGGCGCGGCACCGGCAGCAGGCGAGGCAGCCGGCGCGGGCGCGGGCGCGGAGCCGTTCAGCACGTGGAAGTTTCGGCCGGGCGAGGAGTCGCGGCGCATCAGCGACTACATCTGGTGACTCCCTTTTAACTGTAACGCTGGACCCCAGTGCCCCCAGTGCGCAGTGTGCGGAATGGCTGGGGCTTCTGACTATGGAGCGCTGCCAGGCGCCCGTCCTGCACCCCTCGCAGTGCACCAGGACAAGCAGTCTCGCCAGCTACAAAAAGAGAGGCTGGAGTCTACGCACGCAGGTTCTTGCGCGACCCACGGCTGCGGCCGCTGCGGCGGTGGCGCGCGCTGACGCCCGGCGAGATCGGCGCGGCGGGGCTGCCGACGCGGCGCTACCCCTCGGATCACATCGCGCTGTGTGCAGTGTTTGAGCTGCACGTGTAGGACCTGTTGGGTCCAAATGTCTGCGCACGCTGCAAAAAAGTGCCTCTACACAAATGTCACATGGGCTCCATGCCTAGCTTGGCAGCCACCCTAGTTCAACCGGTGGGGCAATGTTCCGCCAAGGTGCCAGCACAGAGTGCCCCCGCAGATGCTCCACCAGCGGCTGCCATGACCAGCCTGCCGCAGCGGCCGGTTGCGCAGCGACCACAGAAGCCGCCTGCGGAGGTGATCGAGGCGGCCGCATCTGCGCGCACCGGCACTGGCCAGCCCACAGCGCCTGCGGCCCCGGCGGCGAACCTTTCCACGCTGCACAACCTGGCCGCGCTGGGGTCGCTCAACCGCAGCGCCTTTGCGCCGGTCGCGCCGATGTTTCCAGAGGTGCAGCTGTGGTCGCAGCTGAACTCGATGCTGGTCGCCGGCGCGGCCGCTGCACAGCCCGGCGCGGGCGAGCTCATCGCATACCAGGCCAACCTGGCAGCGCAGGGCGCCGCCGCGCGCAATGGCCGCTCGCGCTCTGGCGAAGGGTCCAAGAGCTCCAGCGCGTACGCGAGCAGGTGAGGCCTGACTTGATGTCACCTGCAAGCTCCTGCGTCAGGAGGCTGTGGGAGGCGAGTGTTGGTGACCGACTGCGAACGTGACTCCGGCTCTGCCCTGGGCAGGCACCAGCAGGCGGAGCAGCGGCGCCGGACGCGAATCAACGAGCGGTGTGCACCCGCGGCTGGCCCGGGAGTGTGAGCTGTGGTGCTGGTGCTGGGCCGTAAGAGTACGCTGGCGTGCTCTGTGAGAGTGTGTGCATGGGTCGCTCCCCGTCACGCCCGCTGCCCCAGCGGCATTTTGGCGTACGGGCGGTACACGTGCTCGTGACGTTCTCGGGCCTGTTTGCTCCGTCTTGGCTACCTAGGCGTGCAGGTACAAGGCATGTGTGACGGGCGGGTGCCATGCACGTGACCCACTTGACCGTGGCATCAAAGTGCCCCCGGCTGGTTTGACTGTGCATGGCCCCAGTGTCACTGCATACCATACCCTTGTCGCTGGGGGACAAGAGCATGCGCTTGGCAGATGTGGCCCCTTAGGCCTGCGGACCGGCGTCGTATTTGGATGCTGCGCTGTCGACCTATGTGGCTGACAACCGACGCTGCCCGGCTCCGCCCAAGCAGCTCAGCACGCTCACGCTGCTGTGTCCTGTGCAGCCAGCAGACCTCGTAATGTCCTGCCTGGTCCGGCAGTCTCTTGGATGCGCTGAGGTGTGTGCGTGCGCTGGGCGCAGGCTGGACGCGCTGCGCGCCATCACGCCGCACAGCGAGCGCTCGAACACCGCGACGTTCCTGGAGGAGGCCCGCGCGTACGTGGAGTCGCTGCAGAAGCGCGTCGCGGAGCTGGAATACGCGCTGCGCGTGTGCGGCGCGGGCCGCGGCACCACGCCCACTTCACAGCCGCTGCCTGCAGCGCAGGCTGGCACCTCGGCGCCCGCGCCAGCGCCGGCCAGCTGCTTCCAGCCGCAGGCGCCGCTGCCTGCTGCGGCGCAGCAGCAGCGCCTGGCCGCGCAGACAATCCTGCTGGCGTACCAGCCGCAGTTTGGCGCGCCGGCGGGCGCGCCGGCGGGCGCGCCGGCGGGCGCGCCGGCGGGTGCGCCGCCTGGGCCGCCTGGGCCGTCAGGCGCGCCGTGTAACGCGTGCGGCGCGGCGGTGCAGCAGGGCGACGCAGCAGGCGGTGTGGGGTCTGAGGCAGGCGGGCTGGGGACGGGCCTGGCGCAGCCTGCGGGCGAGCCAGGGACGCCGCCGGCGGTGTCCGGCACTGGCAGCGGCGGCGAGGCTGCGGGCGGCGTTGCGGCGGGCGCGTCGCTGGACACGAGCAGCGAGGACAGCGGCATGCCGATCAAGAAGCGGCGCCTGCAGTAGGGGCGTTAGAGGGCGCGGCGCGGCAGCGGTGGCCGCCCAGCAGTTTGAGCGGGCGCGCTGTGGTGCGAAGGGGCGCTGCGTGCGCAGTCAGATGGGCTCTGGACAGGGCGCTCAGCCGCCTGAAGCAAGTGCGCGCGCCCAGCGCGGGCGGAGGGCGCGGAGGGCGCGGAGGGCGGGCTGGTAAGTGGAGGGGCGGGACGAGCGTGGCAGGGTGCCTGCAGGACAGCAGGTCGCAGCGCGGGCGTGTGGCCACGCTGCCTGGGAAGGCCCGGTTGGCGCGGCCGGGCCCGGCGCCGCGAGGGTTTTGGGTGTTTTTGCACATTTGGTGTCCTTTTCTTTGTGGTTAGCGTCCGCCAATAGCTATTCCGAGTACTATTGCGCCGCTCGTGCGGCGACCCACACCCCCAACCTCCCTCGTCCCTATGAACTGGTCGTAGTTTGAAGTGGTGCGTGCCGGTGGGGCCCCCCTCGCTCCTGACCCAGCTGAGGGTGGCACCACAAGGTGGCACGTCGGGAGGCCATTTGCTGCTGCAGCTGGCGGTTTGCAGGGCTTACATGCCTGACCTGGCGCAGGACTTGCGTGTCTGTGTGTGCGTATGTGAGTAGTCCCCTCCCTCCCTGGTTTGCTGCTCGAACCTGAAGTGCGGGGCCGCGTTGCCGGCGGGGTGCGTCGCCGTCGCCGCGGCCGGGCTTTGCTAGTGCGCGGCGTTGTGAGTGGAGTGAGGGGCATGGGCGCGCTGCCACAAGCTGGGCGCGCCCTGGGCCCGTGCTGGCGTCGAGTGGTACTTGTGAAATTTTGGAACGGCCTTTGAAGTGAGGCGGCTGTAAAGTCTGCGCGAGTTCCTGTGTGCTTACAGCTTCCGCTTTGCCCTGGTGCCCGTCTCACATTCTTGTGCAGGGCTGCTGCTTCATTGTCTGACTACTTGTTCATAGACAGATGTATTAAACTTCGCTGTGCCAAGCTGGGCACAAACAAGCGTACAGTAGCGGGGGCCCATGCTGCACGTGCCTGCACGTGCAACACCTCCAGGGAACTAAAGCCCTCTGGCGGCGACCCATGGAGAAGGCGATGCATTGGGTATGTATTCTACTGCTCCCTTGCAGATGTCCCACCTGCGCGTGGTAGACCTGTTGCATATGGGAGAGGCCAAGCGCAGGCTGCTGCCCAACATCCTGATAACCGGCACGCCGGGCACCGGCAAGACCACCACCGCAGAGCTGGTCGCCGAGCAGACCGGGCTGCGCCACATCAACGTGGGCGAGCTGGTGAAGAGCGAGCACCTGCACTGCGGCTGGGACGCCGAGCACGACTGCTTTGTCCTGGACGAGGACAAGGTGCCGCCCTGCTGCCTGGCGCTGCCCCAACGATCTCACTGCTTGACAGTGTATGTTGCAGGCTATGCCTGGGGGCGCTTGTGGCTGGGTGCAGCCTTGGCCGTGCAGCCTCGGCCGTGCCTGGTGCGCCCTGCTCCAGCAGGCTGACGGCCCGGGGGGACAGGCGCCTGCGGCTTGGGGCCAGCCATGCAGTGATGGGCTGGACGCCGCTTCGCTGAGCAGAGGCTGCAGTGCCTGGTGCGACGTGGCGGCGGGCGGCGCGCCTCACACTGCTGCTGCTGCAGGTCTGCGACGCGCTGGAGGACCTGATTGCGGAGGGCGGCGCCGTGGTGGACCACCACGGCTGCGACTTCTTCCCCGAGCGCTGGTTCGACCTGGTGATCGTGCTGCAGACCGACAACACGCTCCTGTACGAGCGGCTGGAGCGCCGGTGAGCTCTACCGCGGCCTCACACCTCCTGTTAGAGGCCTCACACCTCCTGTTAGGACAACACTTGCGTCGACGCTAGGGAGCGGTCGCCTGTTGCATACCTGTGACTGGCGGCCGTGCGCCGGAGCGCCCATGGCTTGCTGAGGCGTGCCTCGGGCCGGGCCTTGCGCGACTACGCTGTCAACCGTCCGCTGCGTGCTGCATGCTCTGTACGAGCAGAGCGCCCGCGCTGCAGCTAGCACCAGGGTGCTGACGCGGCGGCGGCCGCGCCGCGGCAGGGGCTACTCGCAGAAGAAGGTCAGCGGGAATGTGGAGTGCGAGATCATGCACGTGATCGTGGAGGAGGCGCGGGAGAGCTACAGGTGGCCGCCCGCGCCTGTCCCTGGCAGTGGTGCTTGCAAGCTGCTGGCGGACGCATGTGCGTGCGCTCTGACAGAGCGGCGTTGCTTGGACCGCACAGCGCTCGGGCAAGGGTCTGTTTAGACAACATACGTCTATTCAGACTCCATAGTTACATGATCAATGTGCTGGGCAGGAGCATGATGGGTTGTGCGGGATATGCGCGCCTGTTTGCTGCCATGGCGAAGGCCTGGAGGCCAGCACCGCAGGCTCGCGTCGCTGCCAGGGGGTTAGGCCAGCGGCTGTCTGTGCCTGCGTGCTGCCCTGTTACGAGGTGTAGCCTGCAGTGACTGGGCGCCGCGGGTGTGAGAGGCGAGACCGACCCTGCTCGTGCGGGAGCGCGCAGGGAGGAGATTATGTCTGCGTTGATACATGCCGTGGCTGTGAGAAGCGAGGCTGACGCTGCCTGTGCGGGGGCGCGCAGGGAGGAGGTCGTGCAGGTGCTGCCCAGCAACACGGTGGAGGAGCTGGAGGCCAACGTGGAGCGCACGGTTGCGTGGCTGAAGCAGGCCGCCGCGCTGCGCTGCTAACGCCGGCCCGCCTCGCCGGCCCCGCCGGCGCCGCCGGGTGGGTGCACGTCGGCGGCCGCGCTGCTGCCCCCCGCGGCGCGCCCGCTGCGACCCGTGCGCCAGGCACCCGCGCGAGGGCCGCGGCCACGGCTGCTTGGCGCTGCGGCCAGGCTGCATGCTGGCGCTGGTGTGCAGATGGCCGCCCTGCAGAGCGCGGGCGGCAAAGCAGCAGGCTCCTGCTGGCTACATTCGCGCAGCGCAGGCACCCCCGCCTCGCGCGGAGGCCGCCCTGCGTCACCTGCGTGTAGGGTCGGGCCCGGCGCACCTGGGAGCCTGGGCAGTGCGCCTCTAGAGCGCGAGCTTGGACTGGCCAGGGCGCGCCGTGAGTGCGCGTGCGGGCCTGAGGGCCTGGAACCCCTTGGCTGCGCTGCTACGCGCTGCCGCAGCCTGCAGCGCGGCGGGGGTAGGGCAGGTAGACTGCGAGGTGGCCGTGAGGCTGCGGCGGGCCGCTTTGTACACTGTGCATTATGTGAGCGAGCGAGGTCAGGTAGGCAGGTAGGTGAGTCGCCGGACACAGCAGAGTAGGACCCAAGCGGTCGGCGGGGGGTGGTGCGCTGGAAGAGTGGGGTCGAGCTGCATGACGTTTGCAACTGCTGTCACTTTTGTGACCTGTGCAAATTAGTACAGGGGTGGCCTGTTGGCCGGGGGTGGCCTGTCGGCCAGACAGCATTGGGTGTGCCTTGAGGTGTGTGCATATGGTCCAGGTCAAGCCACAGGACGCAAATGGCGTGCTAGGCAGTCCCGATTGAGAGTTAGAAGACCTGGATGGGCAAACGAGTGTCCACAACTCGGCGCCGGCTTTCGGCCGCCCGGGCCTGTAACCACCACAGCAGCACAGCGGGCTGGTACAGCCCATTTGACATGCGTAGATTCCCTGCACTGAAATTCCATAGGAAACAGAAACCAGACAAGAGAACTTAGGTGATGGCGGCCTGCGAAAGGCGCGTGGGAGCGGTACGTCTGCATGCGAGGGCCCGCACACAGGTAGAGCTGCAGTAGGCGGCAGCCACGCGCGCTGGCGCGCGCCGGCACCGCCGCGCCGCCCGCCCAGCGCCAGGCGCCGGCGAGGAGCAGGAGCAGGTAGGGCGCGGCCGCGAGCGCGGGCCATGCCAGCGCGCCCAGCGCCAGGCCGAGCGCGGCTGCCACGCCCGAGTTGGTGCGGCCTGCCGCCGGCCGCGCCGGCGGTGCGTCTGTCCCGACTGTCGGTGGAGAGATGATGCACGACAGCATCCGGGGGCTGTCGGTGAGAGACAGTGCTCAATGTCTTCACAGCGCGCGCTCAGCAGGAGCGCTGTCACGCCGTCGGCTGGTTGGACGGCGTGCAGGCGGCACCAGACCGCGCAATCGGGGCCCCGGCCGCACCAGCGGCCCATGCGGGCGCGAGCGCGGCGGCGGCGGCGTCCCCGCGCGAGCGCTGCCAGGAGCGGCCGGCCGGCCGGCGCGCCGCGCCAGCCTCCGCCGTCGCCGCGATGAAGGTCAGCGCGGGGGGCGCCAGCACCTGCAAAGATTAGCAAGCTCTTGCAAAACAGACCCCTAGGCTCATATTTGATGCTCTTCAATATGCATGCCGGCCGGCGTCAGACACATGGGCACAGCGTGAAAAGAAACCCGTGATGCCAAGCACGCCGTGAGCGTGACCGCACGCTTGCGCTAGCTCAGCTGCGGGGCATGTCCCACGGGGGCTTGAGGATGAATTGCACGTGACTGGTGCGACAGACACCTGAGATCCTTGTCCTGGGCGTGCGGCGGGGGGCGCACCAGGCCGAGCGCAAGACCGCCCCGCGCCTTGGGCACGCCGGCCAGCTGCAGCCACTCGCGCGCCGAGGCGCTGGACGCCCACTCGTCGCTGCCGATCGCAAACAGCACCTGCGTGCAGGCCCGCCCACATGGCTGGGCACTTGCCTGCCGTTCCGCCTGACCGCTCTCCTTCGGCGTAACTGCGCCCAGGCGACTGCTGCCCCGAGCAGGCCAGGACGGGCGCTCACCAAAGTACCCTACCCTATACCCTATATATATATGGGGGGGGGGGGGGGGGGGCCCCCGTTGTGCAGGCG
>JAABUJ010000951.1_pt1 | contig 48200 bp, 47 predicted proteins | sample 5559131 | NCBI WGS metagenome assembly JAABUJ01 (sample SAMN10711875, study PRJNA513366) | rock metagenome | isolation source: Antarctica rocks | place: Antarctica: Victoria Land, Mt New Zealand nord | collected 2016-01-07
CTGCACTATCTCACTCGCCTGCTCGCCCTGGACTGTCCCATCCACTGCTCCCTTCACTTTCGGCCCGAGCCGCGGGCTCCTCTAAAACTGTCATGAAGTCAGGGGAGGGGTTGGGGGAGGGGGGGCGCCGCAGGAGGGTGAGGCACCAGAGGCGCCACCACGGCGTTACCGGTGCCCGGTGACGGCCAGCAGCACGACCAGTAGCAGCGTCACCAACGCTACGCCCGCGGCCACGCCCAGCAGATCGAAGGCGAGCAGCCGTAGGAGTGGAAGCATACCCTCAGCCGCATCGCGTTCCAGCGGCAATTCCGCGACAGCTTCCCGGCGGTAGCCCTGCCAGGTAACGAGCCCGGCCAGCAGCAGGACGCCGACGATGAGCCAGAGGGAGGCCATCGCCCCATCGATGAGCACCGCACCGGCCGCCAGCAGGGAGAGCGGCAGGGTGAAGAAGGAGAGAAATGCCGGGAGGTAGAAGCCGATCTCGGCGTCTTCCACCGCGTCAATGACCGCCTCGCGCAGCTCCGGGGGCGGCCGCAACTGTGCCAGGACACGCAACCGGGCGCGGTTCTCGGCGTAGAGGAGAGCGACGCCGCGGCAGTCCGAGCAGTCCGCCAGATGGCGATTCAGCGTTGCCCGCTCGACCGGCGAGAGTTCATCCTGCCAGACCAGCATGGTTCTGAGCTGTTTATGCCGGATCATCGCTACGCCTCGTACACCTGACGAAAGCGCACGTGTGCCCGGCAGAGACGCATGCGCACCGCACCGGCACGGATACCGAGCATCTCGGCAATCGCATAGGAGGTGAAGCCGTCCACCTCATGGAGATAGAGAATCTCCCGGTCGTCCGGCGAGAGTTTCAGCAGAGCCCGCTGGACGGCCATGGTTCGACCAGTTGGAGTAAACTCTTCGATCATGACGTCGTCCAGAGGCTCTGCTGAAACCCTCTCGCGGCCGGTGCGCCGTAAAGTATCCACGGCTCGGTTCCGCGCCACCTTGAACAGCCACTGCGCGCTAACCGGCTTGCCCCTACAGAGATTCTGATAGGCGCGCAAGAACGTATCCTGGGTGCAGTCCTTGGCGCGGTCGCGGTCGCCCAGCATGGTGACCAGGAAGGCAAAGATCGACTGCTCGTAGCGATTGAGCAAGTCGTCGAACTGGCAACGAGCCGACTCGGCAGCCGCGGAGGCAGCAACATCCGCCGGGAATTGGGCGGCGATACCGGACGCGTAAGCGTGTTCGCTCATGCCTGCTGCACTCCTGCTACTGATCTAACGAGCGAAGGCCCGTCAGTGTCACAGGTTGGCGAATGTGGCTCCATTCATGGCTACTGCCCGCCGTATGCTGATGATCGAACCATCAACCGATGGGCAGTTATGCCAGGGTTAGCAGCGAGGCCGTGATGCCCAGTTCGGCGAGCAGAGCATGGGCGCGGTCGAAGTCTCTGGTCACTTCGCTGGGAGCGTGCGCGTCGGCGTTGACCACGATCGGAATGCCGAGGTCGCGGCAGCGGGCCAGCAAGCGGGGAGCGGGATAGGGCTCATCGAAGCCCCGTCGCCAGGCGGCAGTGTTCAGCTCCACCATGCGGCCGGCAGCGGCAATGGCGCGCAGCGCCCCATCCGCCGCCTCCAGATACCACGGCTCGTCGCCCTGGAAGTACCGATGGCCGGCGTTCCAACGTTTGATGAGGTCCAGGTGACCGACGATGCGGATGCCGGGCAGGCGCATCATATCGCCGATCCGCAGGTAATAGTCGGCGACCATGGCTCGAATGTCGCCACCATAGCTCTGTTGCAGGATGGCGTCGAACCCTTCCGAAGTACTGTCGAAGGCGCGGGGCGGGTCGTCGTCTCCCAGGAAATGGACCGAGCCAATGAGATAGTCGAAGCCCGCCGGCAGCACCTGCTGGCGCTGGAAGGCGATGACGCCTGGGTCGGGAATGTAGTCGATCTCCGCGCCGAGTAGCACGGCGATACGATCGGCGTACCGACGCCGCAGGTCGCGCACTTCAGCCAGATAGGCATCGAGCCGCTCCCGCGGCATGATCCACTCCACTGGCCAGGGGAGCGGCGCATGACTGGAGATGCCGATCTCCTCCAGTCCGGCCGCGATCGCGGCCAGCACGACCTCTTCAATGGTCGCCGTGCCGTCGCAAAAGAGGTTGTGGGTATGGTAGCTGGAGCGAAACACGCACTCTCTCCGCGACGGCCTCAACGCCGAGCCGAAATCTGTATCGGAAAACCAATAGTACACGACCACCTGCCGCCCATGATGCCTACCGCTTCCGCAGCCGTCGCAACGCCGCCCGAATCCGTTGCCCGCTGGCCTGAGCCTCCCGCGCGTGCTCCTCCGTCACCGGATGGCGACTGTAGCGGGCTTCAACGAAGGCATCGGTGAGGTGGTGCAGGTCTGCCTGGCCTTCGCTCAGCCGGGTGGTCAGGACCGCCTCAAACTCGTGCGGCGTTTGGGCGGCGCCGCGCGTGAAGCCGTGCCGATTGGCGCGTTGCACCATACCCAGGTAGTACCGGATGACCCGTTCGCGGGTCGAGCGCGCGCCCCAGCGCCCCACCCCGCGCCGCTCGCCCCCGGTGACCGCGGTGGAAGCTGCCCTGCGCTGGAGCGGCAGATACTCGGTGGCGCTGGCCGCGTAGCGGTGCAGCCGGCGCCACAGCGTTGCCCACCAGCGGCGCACCACCGCCCCCCATGAGCCGAGTCCGCGCAGGAAGCGGCCGGCTCGCGCCTGGCGCTGCAGAACGCCACGCAGGAGGTAGAGCAGCGCGGCCAGCACCGCTCCCCAGAAGATCAGGGACTTGAGCAGTCCTCCCCAATTGGCGCCATGACTCTTGCCAGGATGCCGGAGTGGAGGCAGATGGGGGGGAAGGTGGGCCGGCAAAGCAGTGGGCAGCGGTCGGGGTGGAAGCGTGCTTGGCTTGGTGGCCAACAACGACAGGAGCCAGCGCAGCGGCGTCCCGATTACGGTGAAGATATTCACGATGACGGTGACTACCGCCTCCCGCACTCCCGTGACCAGGTCCGTCAAGCCGACTGAGTAGCTGCTGGGCAGGGCAAAGGCCAGCAGCGCGACCACCACCACCACCGCCATGGTATAGCCCATCCAGCGGCGGCTCAACCCGGCGGCCACGCTCACCCCGCGGTCCCTCCATTGCCGCTCGCGTGTTGCGTAGCTGAGCTGGGCGAGCAGGATCGCGCCCAGCAGAAAATAGAGCACCACCTGAAACAGTGGACCCGAGCCGGCCGCGCTATAGATACCCAGCGTGTGCTGCACGCTGAGCTGCGAGACGCCGGCCAGCACAAAGACCAGCAGTCCGCCGATGAAGTAGCGAGCGGCCAGACGGCGGACCGGAGGCGCTGGGTTGGAGTCGTACACCTCCGGATGATCGAGCAGATAGAGGATTCGAGCGACATTGCCGGCGCTCCCCCAGGCAATCAGCACCACGATCGCCAGCACCACGGTCTGGGGACTGAACCGCGGCACGCCCCGTTCCAGTGGCAGATTGCCGCCAAAAAGCGCGCTGGCTACGAGCAGCAGCACCAGGAGGAGGGTCAGTTCGCTGAAGCGGAAGGCGCCATGCCCGCGCCGCTCGCGCGTGCGAGCCCCGGCCATCCGGGACGAGGCATAGGCCTCTACCGCGGTCAGCGCGCAGAACGGAACCAGGTAGCCGCCGCTCTCCACCAGTCCCCCGGCGTCCAGCAGGGTCACCACGGAGACGGCTATACATCCGACCATCGCGGCCAGGATGGCGGGACGCAGCACGCTCCACGCAGCACTGTTCGACGCTACGTCCACGCGGCCAGCTCCACATCGGTCCACACCCGGTGTATCGGCACGCCCATCGACGGCGGCTCACTGTCCCGTCCGCGCATCCAGGCCGGCTGGACCAGGATCAGCGCGATGGCATGCCCGCGGCGCTTCAGATACAGCATCGTCTCGGCCAGCTCGTCGTCGATGCAGCCGGTGATGGCAACCATGGTCGCTCCCCAGGCCAGGTGCACACTCTCCTCGCGTAACAGTCCGGCAAAGCCGCCGCCGGGCGCCAATTGGATGCGGGCCAGCAGCTCGAGGACGTTGGTCAGGTGGGCGCGCTCAGCGCGCGGCGGGAGGAGAAATCGCCGGCGCTGATTGACCAATGGATCGGCGGCCTCGGTGGCCAGACCGGCGGGCAAATGCTCCTGAACGATCATGTGGCGGGCCAGGGAAGCGGCTACCACAATGGCCATCTCGGCCGCCTCATCCCGCTGGCGCAGACCGTAGCTCGGCAGGTTCATATCGAGACACAGCAGCGTGTCCCGCGCGATGGCCGGCTGATATTGCTTGACCAGCAGTTGACCGGTGCGCGCGCTGGCGGTCCAGTGGATGCGGCGCTGCGAATCGCCTGGCTGGTAGTCGCGCACGCCCATCACCCGGCTGGTGTCTTCGAAGAGCGGCGTCCGCGCCGGAAGCACGACCAGTGCCGAACGACTGGGCAACCCCAGCTGCTGCAACGGCACCACCCGCGGGTAGACGATGAGCGGGCGTGGCTCCTGCCAGAGCAGCACGCGTTGCTCCAGTCCCAGCACATCACCCATTTCACCGCGCAGCGGTCCTATCTGGTAGTAGCCACGCCGGCGACAGGCCAGCGTGTACTGAACGGTACGCTCTTCACGCCCGCCCAGTGTCAACACCTGGGCCGAGGGCGCCGTGCTGACCAGGGCCATCGGCACCGACTCGTTGATCTCCAGCCAGGGCACCGGCAGCCGTCCGGCGTTGCGTACCACCAGCCGTACCGCGACCTCGTCCCCGCTAAAGGCTCGCTCGACGAAGTGGCGCGAGATGTGCAACTGCCGGACGGCTCGTTGCGTCCAGACGCGCATCACGATGTACAGGCCCAGCAGGAACCACACCGCCGCGAACAGCAGATCGACCCGCAGGACCAGGGCCAGCACGAAGAGCAAGAGAAGAAACGGTAGAAAGCGCTGCATGATTCGGCGCCGCTATGCCGCCTCACCCACATCCAGCGCCATGCTCGTTACTCGTGATCCTCGATCCCAGGGGGCGGCTGCGTCTCATCCCCATGCTCGACCGGCTTCTGAGCTTTGCGTCCCCCAATGCCGCACGACGTGCGGAAGAAGGGGCTTCAGGTGGGCACCCCGGCCAGCGGTAACACCACGTAGTAGAGCGCCAGGAAGACAACGATGATGGCTGGGCCTATGAGATTCTCCATTACACTCTGAGCATACTCCTTCAGCGGGGAACCGCATTCGATTGGCATTCGACCCGAGCCGGCCAGCAGCCGGCGGGCGAGTCAATGTACAGATAGCCCATTCGTGGGGCGTTCGATCCTACCCGTGCGCGACGGCAACCAGGCCAACGACTCCGAGTATGTACAGGAACAGGACGATGAGGGAATCGAGTCCGAGCTTCAGGTACTGGCGCTGGGGACGGAAGATCAAGCCCCAGAGGTAGACCATCGTGAGCAGGATGCCGAGACTCGTCAAGTAGATATCGGTCTTCTGCGCGTGGGGCAGGACCGACTGACCGGAGAGAAGCGTAGCCACCAGAAAGAGGACGGGTAAAAAAGCGTTGCCCCCGAAAATATCGCTGAAGGCCAACTTGTAATCGCCGAGTTTGACCGAGCTGAGCCCAGTGGAAAGCTCGGGAAGTGAGGTCGAGGCAGCAAGAAACGTGCTGCCGAATAGAACACCGCTGAGACCGATGTGGGTTGCGATGCCGTTCCCGCTCTCTTCAAGCGCCACACCGGCGACCAGGGTGGCCAGGGCCGCGAGCGCAAAAATAATACCCGCGTGGAGCGTACTCATCCCCCGTTCCTTCGCTTGCTGCGCCTTTTTGGACCGTGCCTGCCCCTCACCCTTCTGCCCACCGGGCGCGTCGCCCTGTTCGTGCCAGGGCAAGCCCCGACGAGCCTTGTTCAATAGCCAGATGCCAACCAACCAGACCACTGCAATGAGAAAGGCGCCCGGTCCCACCCGCACGAACACCAGCGAGGCGGGCAATTGCGAAGCCATGAGCACTACGCCAAGCACCCCGATCACCAGCGCTCCCTCCAGAACCAGCACCAGCGACGCTGCCCGGTAGGTGAGCGGGTGATCTGGGACACCGAAGCCGTCTAGAGCGACTAACACGACCGTCTGGAGCGCGATTCCGCCCAGGATGTTGCCGATGGCAATCCCGATATTGTGGCTCAGTGCCGCGCTTACGGTGATGGCGATCTCCGGCAGATTCGTGACCAGGGCAAGCAGCAGAAGTCCACCGAGCGCCTGACCGAGCCCGAAGCGGTCCGAGAGGATGTCCGTCGCGGACGAGAGATAGGTCCCGGCCACCCACACCAGGGCCGCCGCGCCAAGAAAGATCAGCACCAGCACAGGGAGGGCGAACGAGCTAAACATGGAGCCCCTTGACCATCAGATAGTGAGAACCCGGGGCTTCAAGCGGTACGGGGAAGAGAACTCTATGCCGTGACATCTCCGCACTACTTCTCATACCTGGCATTTGCCTGCTCATCAGTGCAGTCGAGGGTGACGGCGTGACCAGGCCCCAGCCGCTGGATTGCGCTGAAAGGGATAGAGAGGACAGTCGCTCCGATACCCAGGACACCACCGTGATCGACTGTGAAGTAGATATGAGGCTCATCACTTGACGGGTCGGAAAAGACTTCATTCACCTTGCCTAGCTTTTTGCCCTCTGATCCGTACACCTCCATGCCCAATTGAACGTCGCCCACGCTGATCCTCATCTCTACCGTCCTATTTCTATGATTACAGCTAAATACTCGTCCGCGAGTAGCTCCGGCCCGCACAGGCCAGTTCGACCGTGGCACCCGAAGATATGTCACACCGTGACTTATGCATCTTCCGTGCCATGCTGCGGCGCCACCTCAGCCCAGGGCGCGATGGGGTCACGGGGAATAGCGCGCGCTGCAGTGCTCATAGCCATAACCTCCCGTGCAATGATACGACGCGGCCTACTCGATCCGTCGCGCCAGTTGGGCATTGATCCCCAGTCTTTTGCCGTTCAACTCCTTCAGGAGGATCAGAGACTCATGGCTTTCCCAGTTGTTGTCCCCTTCAGCCGTTTCGTGCGTTCTTACTCTATACAGCAAAGGGCGTTGGAGTCCTGACACGACCATACTGCTGCTGGGAGGGTGGCGTGAAAGCAACCTGGGCGCCCATCACGATTGATGAACGATTGTGCGGCGCGGATGACCAGCAACTGATCCAGTGGGCCAAGGACGACCGGCAGGCCTTTGCCGAGCTCTACCGGCGGCATGCGCCCGCTGTCTTCTGGTATCTGCTCACCTACAGCGCCTCGGAGTCGGATGCGGCAGACCTCACCCAGCAGGTCTTCCTCCGTGCCCTGGAGGCTCTCCCTCGCTATCAGCAGCGTACCGTGCTGGTTCGTCCCTGGCTACTGCGTATCGCCCGTAACGCCGCGATCGACGCTCATCGTCGCCGGCGGTATCGATCTACGTGGCGGCACGTCGAGGTCGTGCTCCTTCCCGACCACGGCCCGGGTCCAGAGGCTCTGGCGATCCGGCGTGAAGAGGCCGGCAGGGTAAGTGTCCTCCTGGGACAACTTTCTGATGAGAAGCGGGAGCTTCTCGCCTTGCGCTTTGCGGGCGATCTCACCATAGCCGAGATCGCCGAGGTGGTCGGGAAGAACGAGGAGGCAGTGAAGAAACAGTTACAGCGCCTGGTGCGGTGGCTGAAGGAGGAGTGTGATGCGAATTGACCCGAACGACACGATCCGGACCCGGTATGCCGATCTGCTGGATCAGCCGGACCACGATGCGCTGTGCCACGTGGTGTGGGAGCTCGATGCCCACCACAGGATGGTTGATCCAGCATCGTGGCTACCCGGTCCGCCGCGGTCGACCGAAAACGGACTGCCCAGGGTTACCCCCTTGGCTCGGTGGAGAAAACCACTTTCCTACCCGTCGGCCTGGCTCGTCGGGCTATTGGTCGCGGTCCTGCTCTCAGTCGGAATAGTGGTGTCGGCCGACAACATTCTCAATCTCGGCAAGCCGACCTCGAATGTCTCGCCGACCGCCTACTTTCCTTTGAGTGGCTTCCATCGCATAGGCACGACGGTACACGCCGGCTCCCGGACCGAAATACTGGTGATCAGCGACAGCTCCTTCTCCTCCTTCCCCTTCAACAGTACCTACGAACGCTGGGCCATCGCGAAAGCGCTGACCCAGTTCGGAACGCTCAGCAATACACAACCGGTGGACCGGCCCTCCGTCGTCATCAAGAGCCGGGGTAAAGAGTATCCGCAGCCCCCCACGGGGGCGACCATCGACTGGGCAGGTTCGACATATCGGAGCCGGTATCTGGACTTCGTCCACAGAGACCTCTTCCGTTATGACCACACCACCGAAACCTTCAAGCCGTTCCAGAAGCTCTCGAAGTCGGAGCGAGCGCTGTACCGAAGGATGTTTGCGCGGCCCTATCCAAAATCCGGTCCCGGACCATTAGTGGTGATCGCCAACTACGGGCAGACCGGCTCGCAGGTGATCATCTCAGGCGATTTTCTGACAGCGCCTGGGCCATCGGGTGATTTCGGTCCGCCACTTTCCTACGACACTATTCAATCGGCTCTGGTCAACGGCAAAGATCCACCGCTGACGAAGCTGGTGGAAGACGTGAATGGCGAGGCGAACATCATGGTCGCCCTGGTCTGCCATGCCGATGGACACAAGCCGGCGAAGGTATGCGGCCGGCTCGCCATTCGGCAGATCCTCACACACGTGAAGTAGTTCCGCTGCTACGGCGGGAACGGACGATGTCACGCACCCGGCAGGGGGAACGGGTTGTCGTTGGGCAGGGTCACCTGCTGACCGGGCGGGAAGGCGCCGGCCAGGAGCGCGCTGAAAGCAGCGAAGGCATCGCCGCGGCTGGCGAGCGTGGTATAGGTATCGGCCAGCGTGGCGCCGCCGGCCTGGACGATCTGGTTCAGCGAGTAGTTCAACTGATGGCGCAGGTAATTGATGAAGAGGGTGGCACACCCGGTAGATACCGGGTTCTGATCGGTGGGGTCGGTCTGGGTGACGAAATCAGGCCGGTCGCTATTCAACCAGGCGGCCCCGGTGGCGAAGGAGATGCCGGTGCCGGGCGGCGACTGTTCAGCCGGGTAGAGTTCGGTGGCCAGAACCCGAGACAGGCCTTCGCCGTTACTGGCGCCGCAATCCCAGCCGGCCCCCTGGGCGGCCATGAAGACCTCGTCCGCCTCGGCCACCACCAGACTGCTGACCAGCGCGCCATCGGTCCCGGTGAAGGCATCGCAGGTGAGCGCTGTCGCGGCGCACGTGGCATGGCTGGCCCCGTTCGAGCCACGCTGGATGTGTACCTCGAACGGCAAGCCGGCCGGCGTGATACCACCGAAGAAACCCTGCAAACTGGCGTAGTCCTGCTCGCATCGACTCAGGACGGCATCGGCCAGCACCGGTCCATCCGCGCCCAGATCGTCGGCATAGAAGACGGTGAAGTGAGCGGTGCTGCCGCGCTGGGTCTCGGCGCTCCCGGCACTTGCTGGAGTGTGGTGGCGAGCGCGGGTGTGCCCATAGACCCGCGGAGACGCGTCGGTGGAATCGTTGGTGGTCATGGTGTGATCTCCTTGCCCGATAGTAGAGCGAATTGGGGCAGCCTTGCATCGGGCCTTGCTGCTCATACCCATCTCGGACCTCCCCACTCGTCGAACGTTGGTGGGTAGACCATCTACTGCGCGGTCAGACCACCATCGATCACCAGCGAGCTGCCGGTGATGAACGCGGCATCATCCGAAGCAAGATAGAGCGCTGCTTTGGCGATCTCTTCCGGGGTACCGAGACGGCCCATCGGCTGGCGCGCGACCAGGGCGGCGCGCTCCGCCGCCGGATCGGGCGCCGCGGCCAGTAGCCGGCCAACCCAGGGCGAGTCCACGGTACCGGGACAGATGCAGTTGCAGCGGATATGCTGGCCGACGTGATCGACCGCGATAGCCTGGGTCAGGCTGATCACGGCGCCTTTGGAGGCACAATACGCGGCGCGGTTCTTGAGGCCCACCATGCCGGCCACCGAGGCGATGTTGATGATCGTGCCACCTCCCGCCTCGATCATGTGCGATACGATGGCCTTGCAGCAGAGAAAGGTCCCCCGAACGTTGACGGCAAAGACGCGCTCCCACAGGTCCTCCGGTGTATCCACCACCGTCTGAGTGGAGCCGATGCCGGCGCAATTGACCAGGACATCGATCCGCCCGAAGTGCTGCAGGCAGGCATCGACTGCTCGCCGTACCTGGTCCGAGGCACTGACATCCGCCGCCGCCGAGAGTGCTTGTCCGCCCAGGGCGGTGATGGAGCCGGCGGTAGCCTGAGCGCTGGCCGGGTCCAGGTCAACGGCACAGACACCTGCCCCTTCCTGCCCAAAGAGCAGGGCGGAGGCCTGACCGATGCCGGAGCCTGCACCCGTGATAAACGCGACCTTACCCGCGAGCCGTCCCGCGTGGACTTCCTGCTCCGTCATCGTTCCCCCCTTTCCCCGAAAAACGGCTCGCCTGCTTTGGCATAGCGGCGGGCCACGCCCTCATTCAGTTCGACCCCAATCCCAGCGCCCTCCGGCACCGTGATGTAGCCGTCCTGGATCACCGGTCCATCCAGCCCGGTGACCATCTCCTCCCAGAATGGCACGCTCATGCCGTGCCACTCCAGCGCCAGAAAGTTCGAGACGGCCGCGGCGACGTGGGCGCTGGCGATGGTTCCCACCGGACTGGCGATGCAGTGCGGCGCCACCGCCAGGTAGTGGGTATCGGCCAGGTCGGCGATCTTGCGACCTTCCAGCAGGCCGCCGGTTTTCTGGAGATCGGGCGCCGCGATATCCAGCGCGCCGGTCTCCACTGCCTCACGGAAACCGTACCGCAGGTAATAGTTCTCCCCGCTGGCGATGGGCGTCCTGGTACTGTGCGTGACGCGGCGCATGGCCGCCACGTTCTCCGGCGGAACCGGGTCTTCCAGCCACAGCAGCCCATACGGTTCCAACTCGTAGGCCAGGCGCTGGGCATCGGAGACGTTGTAGCGCCAGTGGCAGTCGAAGGCGATGTCCACGGTGTCTCCCACGGCGGTGCGAACCGCTTCGACCAGCGAGGCCATAAACTTCACCTCGGCGTGTGAGAGGGTGCCCGACTGGGTGTCGCGCGTATAGGGATTCGGCACGTCCAGATCGAACTTCAGCGCGGTAAACCCTCGGCCGGCAACGTCGCGCGCCCGGGCCGCGTACATCTCCGGCGTGAAGACCGCGGCGGCGCCGGGCGTGCCGTAGGCCCGTCCATGGACCGGGTGATGGCTCTCCGCCGTAGCCGCGACTGCCTCCTGCCCCTCCGCCGTCAACCATGCCGGGCGGCGAGCCACCATGAGCGGCGTCAGCGCCTCCAGCGCCTCGCCGGCATGGCAGTCCGCGTAGACTCGCACCCGGTCGCGAAACTTTCCGCCCAGGAGTTGATAGACCGGCACTCCATACGCCTTGCCGGTCAGATCCCACAGCGCGGCCTCGATCCCCGAGATAGCGTTGTAGATGATGCCGCCCATCGAGCCCGCGCCGGAGGCCGCCCATCGCATCTTGGACCACAGCCGGTCGATATTCCGTGGATCCTCGCCGATCAGCAGCACCTTGAGATCCTGAATGATGCTGGTCAGGCCCGGTGCGCAAAAACTCTCACCCAGCCCCGTGAGGCCGTCGTCGCTGTAGACCCGAACGTAGGTCCACTCGTAGTTGGCCTCGACCACGGCGGTACGCACGTCGACAATCTTCACTGCTCGCTTCCCTTCAACGTCTACCTATTGATCGTCGGGCTTAGCCAACGTAGCCACCCTCTCGGTAGACGGGCAGCATACTGGCTCCCGCATCGACGTTGAGCACGGCGCCGGTCACCTGGGAGGACTCGTCGGAAGCCAGATACAGCACCGCAAAGGCCATATCCTGCACGGTCTGAGGCCGCCCCAGAGGCAGAGCGGCGCCGGCCTGCCGTAGATCGTCGTCGCTCAGTCCGCGCCCGTGCTGCAGGACGATCTCACTGTCGGTCAGGATCCAGCCTGGAATAAGATAGTTCACCCGAATGCGGTCGTGCGCATAGGCGCCGGCCAGGGTCCGGGTCATGGCCAGGAGGCCACCCTTGGCAGCGCCATAGGCCACCAGGTTGGGCATGGCCTGGATGCCGTTGGTCGAGCCAACATTGACGATGCTGCCCCCGCCGGCGGCGCGTAGATGCGGCACGGCATGCTTGCAGCAGAAAAAAGCGCCGCGCAAATTCACGTCCAGCACCTGATCCCAGAGTTCGGCGCTGGTTTCCTCCAGCGTGCCGCGCGGAAACCAGCCGGCGTTGTTCACCAGTGCGTCGAGACGCCCGTATTTTTCCACGGCGCGGGCCATCAGTGAGGAGCACTGCTCCTCACTGGTCACGTCGGCCGGGTGGAAGAGCGCGTCGCCCCCCTCGGCCCGAATTGCGGCGGCAGCCGTTTCGCCCGCCGCCGCATCGCGATCGCCGATCACCACGCGCGCGCCCTCGATGGCGAGGAGTTCCGCGCAGCCCCGGCCGATACCGCGTGCCGCCCCCGTCACCACCACCACCTTGCCTGCCATGCGTCCGTTCATCTGGCCCCCCTCTGACTTTACGACAGTTTTGGGAATGAGGAAACAGCTCCATCGAGCCCATAGCTGTTACTTTGGAACTGTAGTACACCCACCAGAAGGAGACACTCCATGGCGTATGAAGTTCCACCCCTGTCGTATGCGTATGAGGCCCTCGAGCCGCACATCGACGCAGAGACCATGCACCTGCACCATGACAAGCACCACGCGGCATATGTGAATAATCTGAATGCAGCGCTGGAGAAGCATCCGGAGCTGACCGATAAGAGCCCAGAGGACCTGGTGCGAGATCTCAACAGTGTCCCGGAGGACATTCGCACCGCCGTGCGCAACAACGGCGGAGGCCACGTGAACCACACCATGTTCTGGCAGATCATGGGTCCGAATGGCGGTGGACAGCCGACTGGCGCACTCGCCGAGGCCATCAACAAGGCGTTTGGCGACTTCGACAGCTTCAAGCAGCAGTTCAACGATGCGGGTACCAAGCGCTTTGGCAGCGGCTGGGCGTGGCTGTGCCGTGACTCCAGCGGCAATCTGCACATTGAGAGCACCGCCAATCAGGACAACCCGCTCTCCGCAGACCACTTCCCCATCATGGGGAACGACGTCTGGGAGCACGCATACTACCTCAAGTATCAGAACAGACGACCTGAATACCTGGGTGCCTGGTGGAACGTCGTCAACTGGGGCGAGGTGACCAAGCGCTACGAGCGCGCCGGCAGCTAGCTCGGCGAGGGAATCAATCGCGCAAGAGAGGGCGGCAGGCGCCGCCCTCCCTGGTGTTCCTCAGCCGTCGGGTCGATCACGGCACGACGCGGCTCATCTCGGTCGATCCGCTACGCGGCAGACTCTACCGTCCGCTTCGACCGCCGGCGCGAGGTGAGCTCGAACAGCTGGGTGTCTTCCTGGTCCAGGTAGAGCAGGTAGACGCCGCGGGCACGCTTCTCGATCCGCACCTGGCGCAAAAGAATGGCCGGCGGGCCGGAAGCCAGAAGCTCATCGCGCTGATACACTTGTCCGCTCTGCAGGTCGCGGTACAGTCCACTGGTGGTCGAAGCGAGAGTGAGGAGCGTCGGCATGGGGACGTGATCCTTCTATGGTTGCTGACGTCCACATTACAGCAGGAGGCGCCGGTTGTCACTCCCTCTTTAGGCGTACTCTGTTCGATTATCGGCCACAAAACTCGGTGACGATATCGAGCAGTACCTGCAAGCCCCACAGATAGCCGTCCACCGGAATGCGCTCGTCGTGACCGTGCACCAGTTGTTCGGCCGGAAACACCTCGGGGATGCGGACGGGCCCGAAGCCGAGGCAGTGCGTGCCCAGGCGTGCCACATGCTTGGCATCGGTGGCGCCGCTCAACATCAGGGGAGCGACGATGGCCTCCGGCGCATGGCGCTGCATGACCGAGACGATGGTGTCGTAGAGAGGGCCGCCGGGCTGGTCTTCAAGCGGCAGGCTGGTATCCACCGCTTCAATCTCGAACGCGTCCCCGATAATCTGGCGAATTTCCTGAAAGAACCCTTCCGGTGTCTGACCGGGGAGATACCGGCCGTCGACCGATGCCTCGGCCACGCTCGGTACCACGTTGATCTTGGTACCGGCCCGCAGGCCGGTGGGAACGGCCGTATCGTGCGAGATCGCGCGGTAATAGTATCCCAAGGCTGGAGGGAGGAGCCGGACCACATGCTCCAGATTTTCCTCCGTGAGCTGCCGGCGCTGCTCCGGCACGTTCAGTAGCTCGGTCAGCACCGTGAAAAAGCTGCCAAAGGTTGCCGTGGGACGGAATGGCAGGGGCGTCGTGGCCAGCCTGGTCACGGCCTCGGCCAGCCGGCTCACCGCCGTTTCGCGACGCGGTACCGAGCCATGACCGGGGTCTCCATGGGCTCGCATCTTGAACCGGCAGGTACCCTTCTCGGCGGTGCGGATATCGTAGACCGGTTTGCCCGCGATATACATGGTGGTTCCTCCGCCCTCGCTCAGTCCGTACTCAGCGCGCACCAGATCGGGGTGGTGGTCCACCACGAAGCCCATCCCAGCCTGGCCGCCCGACTCCTCGTCCGCCGTGGCCGCGAAGATCACGTCGCGCTTGAGCCGAATGCCGCTCCGTTTGAGCAGCAGCATGACCATCACTTCCTGCGCCACCAAGCTCTTCATGTCCAGTGCGCCCCGGCCCCACACGCAGCCGTCGGTAAGGTCGCCGGAGAACGGCCCATGCGTCCAATGCTCCGGCTCCGCCGTCACGACGTCCGTGTGACCATAGATCAAGAACGGCTCCAGTTCGCCGCTGCCGGGATAGCGTACCACGACATTGCCGCGTCCAGGCGCGGATTCGACCACGGTTGGCTCGTACCCCTCCTGGCGCAAGACATCCGCAATGTGTTCCGCAGCCATGGTCTCATTACCGGGCGGGTTGGTGGTATCCAGGCGCAAGAGAGCCTGCAAGTGGCGGACAGCCTCATCGGTGTCCCGCTGAAGGTCAAGCGGCGATGTATGAACCATGGATTTCTCCTGGACTAGTGGTGCGCGGGGCCTGGTCGGGACGCCCGCATCTTTACCATATCGAAAACCGCCACTAGGCTCCCTGGAGCGTGGCGTCCTCAACTCGCTGGATCAGTTCGCCAATGTCAAATGGCTTGGCAAGAAAGTGGCGCGTGCCAACCTCCGCAGCACGGGCCGCGACATCGTGCATAGCCGTCATGACCACGATCGGGAGGTCTCGGGTGGCGCCATTCGCTCGCAATCGGCGTGCTACTTCGAAACCATCCACCACGGGCATCATCAGGTCCAACAGCACGACATCGGGGTTGAAGTCGAGGGCATCGTCCATCGCGGCCTCGCCAGAGGAAATCTGCGCGGCGAATCCTTCGAGATCAAGCACGTCGGCCACCAGCTCAGCCACGTCTTGCTCGTCCTCCACGATTAAGACCCTCGTGACCACCTCTCCTCCCCCCAGAGTCCCTCTAGAGCATAAATCAAACAGTGGATCAGAGTCATTCCTGACGCATTTGCCACTCGTCGCGCAGCAGCTCGAAGATATACGAATCGAGCCACTGTCCGCTCCTATAAAACACATGGCGACGCCGCCCGATCTTCTGGTAGCCGGACTTCTCCAGCGCGCGGTGCATGCCGATGTTTTGTGCGATTGACTCAGATTCGAGACGTTCCAGATTCAATTCGTTGAACGCAAACGCCGTTCGCAGCCGAACCGCTTCGCTGGCATAGCCGCGTCCCCACACCGAACGATCGCCCAGGAACATGCCGCTCTTGGCGTGGCGGTTGGTCCAATCGATCCCATTCAGCGACGATACGCCGACCGTGCGCCCCTCGGCGCGCACTGCCCAGTGCACATCGCTACGCGAACCGGCCGTGTGCTCGTACCACTCCTCTTCCTGCCTGGCCGACGGCACGTTTTGCCTCAAAAGATACCGGTTGACCTCCGTATCGGACAGCCATCCGCAGAACAGCGGCAGGTCCTCCGGCGTTGCAGCCTGCAGGGAGATCAGTTCACCGCGCAGGGTCGGACCGAGCATGGAACACCTCTATCACGTCAGGTGGAGACGACCCATCATGTTACATCAGCGGCGCCCCCCCCCTCCCCCAACCCCTCCCCCTCCAGGGGGGAGGGGAGCTACCAAGGGAAGCGGTGTCTGAGAAAAATACACTCCCCCTACTGACACGGGAGCTACCACGGGAAACAGCCCCTTCAAAGAACTCCCCCTCCCCCCCGCGAGGGGGAGGGGGTCGGGGGGAGCTGACAGGGGTAGGTATGCGCTGAACGGCGGACGATCCGCCTGGATGTTGTGCCTCGTCGTACGGCCATCCACAAGGGATAGCGCCTATATGACGCGGCATGTGCTATACCTACCCCTATCAGGTCGGGGGGAGGGGGGGCACAGCCTGAGCGGAACGTATAATCACCCACCTGTGGCGTGGCCCACGGGGAATGCGCGGATACAAAGGTGGGATAGCTGTGGGCCGATGGATGTGGATGCTCATGCCCGTGGGACTGGTTGGCTATGCGCTATCGTATGCGCACGCCAATCATGTGCTGCTATTCACGCTGACCGGCATCGGGCTCGTGCCACTGGCTGCGCTGATCGGCACGGCCACTGAAGAGCTGGCCTACCGCGTGGGTTCGGCGGCGGGCGGCTTGCTCAATGCCTCCTTTGGCAACGTGCCGGAGTTAGTGATCGGCGGCCTGGCGCTGCACAGCGGGTTGGTGGCGCTGGCCCAGGCAACAGTTATCGGCTCGGTGATCGGCAATGCATCGTTGGTAGTTGGCATGTCGCTCTTCTACGGAGGCATCCGAAACGGCATCCAGCACTTCGACCGCGAAAAAGTGGGGCATCATGCGGTGTTGATGGTGCTGGCGGTGGCCAGCCTGGCGCTGCCCACCCTCTTCACGGCGCGAGCACCGCGGGACAACGAACAGGCGCTGAGCGTGTTTGTCGCCTGCCTGCTGATTGTCACCTACCTGGCCTATCTGCTGTACGAGATCGGCGGCTTGCGTGGAGGGCGGGAGGCGGAGCAGAGCGATGCGTTTATGACGGAGACCGAAGCCGCCGTGACCGAGCTGGTGAAGGAAGATCACGGGCCGTCCTGGTCCTGGCAGGCCAGCAGCATAGCCCTGGCGGTGGCCACCCTGTTCGTTGCGCTGGAGGGCCAGGTGCTGGTCGATTCGGTGGTGCCGGTCACCAGTTCACTGCATATGAGCCAGTTGTTTGTGGGGCTCATCATCATTCCCATTCTGGGCAACGTGCCGGAGCACTTCTCGGCGGTCCAGCTAGCCGGCAGGAACAAGATGGACCTCAGCTTTGCGATTGCCGCCGGCTCGGCCATTCAGGTAGCCGTGTTCGTGGCGCCGGTCCTGGTGCTGCTCTCCTTCTTCTGGCACCCCATGACGCTGGTCTTCAACCCGATTGAGATCGCCGTGCTGGCCCTGGTGGTTGCCATCTTCTTCTTTGTGGCCCAGGACGGCGAGAGCAACTGGCTGGAAGGGCTGCAAATGATGACACTGTACGTCATGGCTGCCGCCGTTTTCTACTTTTTGCAGTCGCCGCTGGCCGCCGCGTAGCCGGGTTCATGAGCGCATCGTTTCACGCCGCACCGTTCCCGCCAAAATGCGCCCCGATGCGTAGAATCGATCTTCAGATCGTCTGGTGGAGGCGCCGCGCGCAAGCGCTGGCGCCGGCCCGTCCCGCGGCAGTACCGAACCCCGGATTCTCGCCGGACGGCGATCCCCGAACGGGGACACAGGACCAGCGCCCGCCTGATACGCTCCTCCCCCGCGCAGCTCCGTGGTCGCATGCACTCGGGTCCAGTCTCCTATCACGGAGCGGCGCAGGAAAGCACACCCGTGGACGGTTCGACCAGCCCACTCCGCCAGCGTCGTCGAGAAGGAGCATGGTGGTACGGCCCAGGACCGGCGCTTCCGCGCGGTCCTTCCTTTGACGGTCCGAAGACCGATTCTACGGTGTCAATGTACGGTGGATCGTGGCCGGGTGGCGAAGTGGTGTGGGCACACCTTCACCAAACTGTCCGCTCATGAACGTAGCCGCGAGGGAGCGCGCCCCTTTACCCGCGTAGCCGCTCCCGCAGGCGGTCCAGGTTCTCCGGGCGGAGCCCCGCCTGCAAGACATACCCCTCGGTTCCGCCGTAGCGCTGACCCAGGTGCTGGAATACCGCGTGCATGACCTCCGGCGGGGAGCTAAGTTCGTAGGCCATGGCGGCGCGCTCTTCGGGCGAACCGCCGTTCTCGTCGATCAGGCGATCGTGCAGCGGCTGGAGACAGGTATCGGTCAGAGCATAATCGCCCGCGATGGCCTCTTCCGGCACTCCGGCCACCGAGAGCAGCAGCGCGGAGATGAGCCCGGTGCGATCCTTTCCGGAGTGGCAGTGAATCAGCACCGCGCCTTCTGGCGCTTCGGCAATGGCATTGAGAATGGCGGCCACCGACTCCTGATACACATCCAGCATCAGGGTGTACATCTCTTCCTTGCTGCCGGCTCGTTCGAAGACCGTCGTTGCCTCGGCATCGGACTCATCGACCATAGGCAGGTTGAGGTAGCTGATCTCTCCCTCGGCGGCTGGCTCATCGACGAAGATGGGCGGGTCCAGGTTCAGTTCCCAGGGGCAGCGGAGATCGATGATGGCGCCGACACCGTACTCAACCAGTGCGGCGCGCCCCTCCTCCGAAAGCCGCGAGAGATTGTCGGCGCGAACCACAGCGCCCCAGCGTGTTTCCCCGCCGGCTACCGTGCGGTAGCCGCCCAGGTCCCGGGCGTTGTAACAGCCGTCCCACTGCAGGTGGCGAAGCCGTTCGCGGTTGGTGAGCATACTGGCGCTGATTCTCCTTGCCGGATGATGCGCGCTGTTCGGATGCACCCAAACAGCGTAAGTTCCATGGGTAGTATGAAGGCGCGGCCTGACGCGGCCCTCTTCGCTCGGCTAGACGTCTTTGAGTTTCAGTTTACCGTGCTCAAACGTGCCGTCCAAACTCGGCGAACATATCCAGGTCCTCCACCGTATCCAGCTCAAAGGACAGGGCAGTTCGCATCACCGAAGAGACGCGCACCCCGCGATCACGAGCCAGCTGGAGGTGTCGTTCGAAACTGGTCGGACCGAAGGAGGGAGGGATGACGGTGGGTGGCGACAGCAGGAGCGCGCCCGTCCCGCCGTCGCGGGTGGGCGCAATGCTGATAGTGGGCGGGTCGGGCAGGGCGGCAGCGATCGCACGCACATCCTCCCCCCGCACCAGCGGCAAATCGCCCGGCAGGATCAGCAGACCCGCGGCGTCCATCTCAGTGGCCCAGGCCACGGCGCCGCGCAGAGCGGCATTGAGGCTCCCTTCGTCCGGCAGGGCTTCGACCTTCAGGCTTTGGGCCAGCGCCACTTCAGGAGTGGCCAGCGCGATTCGCTCCACGATGCCCGACTCGCGCAGCGCGTCCACCGCACACCGCACCAGGCCGGTGATCAGCGCCGCCCGCTCGGACGCAGAGAGACGAGCAGCCAACCGGCTCTTCCCCTCGGTCAATCGTTTCACTGGGATCACCGCGGCAATCATCGCAGGCCGCGGGCGAACGACACCGTTTCAGTCGCCAACCGCTCCCGATCCTCCAGCGTCCGCATGATGATGTCCGTGACCAACACCCTCGGTCCCAGGGCTTCGATGCCCGGCGCCTGGGCGGCATCCCGCCGATCGATCACGATGCCGTCAATCACCCCGAGGTAGGCCGCGGCCACACCGGTCGCGGTCGCCTCCTGCCCCAGCAAGGCCATCAGCACACCAGCCGGTCCGCTTACCGAGTCGTGGCCCACTATAGGGCTTACCGCGACGCACGGCGCGCAGGCTGCCACCACCGCGTCGTTGATACCGGGCGTGGCCAGGATCGGGAAGATGCTGAGCGCGGGATTGGAGTTTACCAGGACGATTACCTCGGCCGATTCAATGGCCTCGATCACCCCACCGGCGGCCACTGCGGCTGTGATGCCGTCATACCGAATCGCCTGCACCGGGTCCTGGTGGCGGCGACGCACAAAATAGTCCTGAAAGTCGATCCACTCCTCACCGGCCTGGAGCCGTGTCGCCACCGGCGCATCGGTCATGGGCAGCACCCGCGCCTGCACGTCGAGGCGCCGGCCGATATCGGCGGTGATGTCGGTCAGCGTGCGTCCCTGGCGCAGTTCGTTGGTTCGGTAGAGGTCGGTGGCCAGGTCGCGATCGCCGACCTGGAACCAGTCCGGCGCGCCATAGCGGCGCAGCATCCCCAGCGCCTCGAAGGTGTCTCCCTCGATGCCCCAGCCCACATCCTGGCGGGAGAGTCCGGCCAGGGTGTAGATCACGGTGTCCAGATCGGGACTGACGTGCAGGCCGCAGAACTCGAGATCGTCGGCGGTGTTGACGATCAGGGTCAGCTCATCGGGCGGCACGGTGCGATAGAGACCAAGCGCCAGCTTTGAGCCGCCGACGCCGCCGCACAGGGCGGTAATCATCGCAGGTCGACCACCTGCTCGAACGATCGCCGCTCTCGGATCTTGCCCGGTCCGGCAGGGTAGCCCATCAGCACCAGCGCCTGGGGCACGAACTCTGTCGGAAGGTCCAGCACCCCCCGCACCACCTCGGGGCAGTACATGGGAGCCGCCATCCAGCAGGCGCCGATGCCACGTTGTGCGGCCAGCAGGAAGAGCGTCTGCAGGGCCGCGCCCACACTCTGCACCGCCATCTGCCACTCCAGCTGGTTGCGTCGCTGGTCGGCATACGCCACCAGACCATCGCCCTGCAGCGAGCAGAGCAGCACCACCGGCGCGGTGGAGATGCGCTCGCGGGAACGGCCGGTCTGCCGCTCGATGATCTCCGCCGGCAGGCCGTCCGCGCGGAGTTCGCTCGCCAGCTGGTCCGCCATGGCATCCGCCAGCCGCTGCTTATCGCCGGCCTCGAACAGCGCGGTAAAGCGCCACGGCTGCGAGTTATGGGGCGACGGCGCCCAGATGACATCGCGCAGCAGCTCGGCCACCGTCTGGCGAGAGATGCTCTGGTCGCCGAAGGCACGCACGGAGCGACGCTCACGCACGAGGTCGGTCAGAGCGAGCGCGAACGGCTCCGCGGTGTCTGCAATCATCACACCATTAGTCATCCCACCATTATATGGAGGGGATATGGGCGGCGGAGTGGAAGGAATGGCCCTCATCGCATATGGCCTTCACTGCCGAACGAGAAGATAAACGTGTCAGATCAGGAGCGGCGTCCCCACCATGGTCGATTGCAGGCGTAGCATCGAAACCGACGCAGGCCAAGAAGGAGCAGCGGACGAAGGGGAGGAGCCAACCGTGTCTGTTCGCCGGCCGGGTCACCGCAATACGGACAGGCTGGTGTCCCAGGGAACGATTGGACCTCGCCGTACTCCGTCCAGTACATTCGCGTGTACTCAGTAGGGTAGTCGTGGCTCTTAGCGGGAAGCGGATCGTACTGCGTCCATCAGCCTGACTCATCAACCCGCTGACATGCGTAAACCTGCTGCGCAAAGGCTTCGCACTCACGGCCACTCTCGTCCGTCGCTGCCACTGCCTGAGCATGCCCGGCTGCTCCAAACACATCACGGGCCTCAGCCTTCCCTAGGTACTTACGAACGCGCTCCAACTGGCTCTCCACATCTTCCAGTTCGGCGAACGTAAACTTGCCCTTGCGTCGCTCGCGCTCGATCTCCTCGCGGACACGTTCGGCCTCATCAACCACCTCCTGATATTCCTCATCTCGAGTCGCGTTGAAGCGAGCCACCGTTCGCTCGTGCCACTCATCGCTCGGGGAGGCGGTTTCCAAGAGAGTGGCTTCACCCCCGTATTCCTCGATCCGGCGGCAAAGGCGCTCATAGTCGAGACGATTCTGCGCGGAGAGGGGCAGGAGGAAGATGGCGTGCTGCAGCGAAAGAGCCCCCAGGCGACGAGCCTCACGCCAGATGCTCGTGCGGGCGGACGCCGTGTCCTTCGGGACTCGATAAATGAGAAGGAGCCAGGCGCGGTTCTCGACGGACGTGCCCAGCGATGCGAGACTTGAATCCTTTGACTCTTGTGTCATACGCTACAGTATACTGAAGCGCCAGCGGGTCAGCAATCGGGCTCATGACAGCACCACTGGGTGCGCCGACAGTTGAGGGAGTTTCAGCAGGTGTGCACCGAGGATCCATCCGTCAAGCACCAGGACGAAAGTATTGAGAGTCCGGCAGTGCCGACCTTCCCGCCAGGCCACGGGACTTGGTATTCCTCTCGAGCATGTCCTCATTGCGGCGAGGCGCAACTCGAGCGGATACGCCTGCCGTGGAACCTCCGCCCTTTGCGCTGGCTCGGGTTCAAAGTGAGATCGTATCGATGTAGAGAATGTTCCAAGCACTCGCTGTTTTGGCGGTCCGGCGCCTGAGTATGACACGCAGATGCCCGGTGGCAGATGGTCAATCGAATGCCCTGTGACGTTACGAGGGGAGAGGTAGGTCGAGAAGCCTTGAGGAAGTGGCCGTTTGACTTTCGTGGGGCATGGACTAAGTTGAGCGTCTCAATGAAGCAAATTCAGGGCATACTGCCGTGAGCCTCCTGGTTGGCCTTCACGGGACGCTGGCGATCGTGCTGCTCTCGGCGCTCCTCTTCGCTGAGGAGGCCGGGGTGCCGCTTCCGCTGATTCCCGGTGACGTTCTCCTAATTACCGCGGGTATCCTTATTGCTAACGATGCTATATCCCCCTGGACCTTTGTTCCTGCCGCGTTCCTGGCCGTGCTGGCGGGAGCACTCACCTGCTATCTATGGTGCCGGACCCTTGGCTCGAAAGGACTCGCCGTCCTGGCCGAGCGATTGCATGTCACGCGCGCGCTTGATCGCGCGTCCAGTCGCATGCAAACCGCCGGCCCCGTAACGATCGGTGTGGCTCGCCTCATTCCCGGACTTCGCGTCTATTGCTCCATGGTGGCTGGCGCCGTGGGAATCGACCTCCGGGTGTTCCTTCTTGGTGTCATTCCTTCGATGGTGCTTTGGGTCGGCGGAGGGACACTCATCGGAGTCTTGGTTGGCATGCCGGCCGTGCATGCACTGAGCCATGTGCAACATCTAGCGCTGAACGGCTGTTTGCTGGTCGTCATGGGTGCAGGCACATACCTCGCGCTCCGGCATATACCTGCCGCGGAACATGGAAACAACGCTCTGCGACAGGCGCCACCTCCCTGGCGCCTTGGGCTGGCACTGACCATCGATGGCGCAATCATCGCCAGCATCGCCTCAGGGGTGGCAGAGCTGGCTCGAGATGGCTTGGGCTTGGGCGATCCCAATGGCTTGATGGATCTCACGGTTGTCTTCGCCTCCATCGCGCTCTCGTACATCGCCCTCGCACGGCGCGGTGCCGGAGGCACCGCCGGTGAGCGGCTTCTCGCGGTGACGTATCGACGGTGGTCACCCGGTAAAAACCCTCCTGATGTCCGGTCAAAGTCGGCGGGATACGACCACAGACGCAGCCAGGGCGACTACACGTTGCCCTATGACGCTGAAGAGCGAAACCAACAAGACGCAGAAGGCCACTGACGGTGTACCGAATTTCACAGAGTGAAGAGACACCGCTGAGAACGCGACAGCGGCGCCACCGCCTGGGAGGGTCATGAGCGACTACGTCACCGTTCTTGCGCTGGCGGCACTGCCAGCCGTCGCCAATGTTGGCGGCGGCTTATTGGCAGAGGTCTTGGTCATTCGCCGGCGGACCATCAACCTGGTCTTTCAGTGGGTCGCCGGCATGCTCTTGGGTGTGGTCGGTATTGAGCTGATGCCACGTGCGCTACGGGCGACACATCCGTGGCTGGTGGTTCTCGCCTTCATTCTCGGTGGCGGATTCTTCCTGTTGTTGGAAGAGGAGATCTTGCCCAAGGAAAAGTCTCTCGGCATGGGCGAGACCATCGGCCATCCGTGGGCGTTGTTCTCGGGCATTCTGGTCGATTTGTTTATTACCGGAGTGGTGATCGGCGCCGGCGTCACCGTGGAGCGGAAGCTCGGCGTGCTGCTGGCAGTCAGCTTGCTGGTCGTCGATGCTCCCGAGGGATTTCTGACCATCGCAAATCTGAGAAGTCATGGTGTAGCCGTAACAACTCGCCTTGCCCTGCTTGCGACCTTGGGCTTCTCAGTATTTTTAGGTGCAACCGTGGGATATGCGGTGCTGCGAGGGCACGACCCACTGGCGAAGCTGGCGCTGCTCGCCTTCGCTGCCGGCATGCTGCTCACTCTGGTTGCCGACGAGATGCTACCCGAGGCCAGAGAGTCCGGAGATGTAGGCATCGCGCTGCTCCTCGGCGGCTTTGCCGTTACTGCTGCGCTTTCTGTCTACGTCGGGTAGCGATGGCTGACCTTCTACAGCAGGCACCTGCTGCGCGTTCGTTCTGTTCCATACTTGGTTGGCAGCATAGATTGTGATGTATGCAGCAGCGAATAGGTTTGATTCTCTTCTGACGGCCCTTCCTGTTCCAGCGCGCAATGAGCCTGGCATCGGCGTGGCGCTGCTCGCGGCTGGGGTCGTGCTGGGAAGTGTGGTGTTCGGCGCGCTGTGGTTCCACACATCAATGGTCGCGCAGGGGACAAAGGCATCGAGTGGAGGAGCTTCACCGGTTCGCTGGCTTCGGGTGGCGCAATCAGTGCTACTCCTCCTGCCGCTGACAGTGGTTCTTCTGCTCCTCAGCTACGTCAGCGATTTCGCTTCCTGCGAACGTGCTATGCACGGGTGCCCATGGAGTGGGACCCACGTGGAAGGCTTCATTTTTATGGTGTACAGCACAATGGCCGCCGCACTGTTTGGCACTATCGTAAGTTCGCGCCAAAGCCTCTACGCGGCTCAGAATCGGGGGCAGCGGCGAAGCCACTATGTAGCCAAAACGCAGGCAGAAAGGCGTGAAGATATGGCGCGGCACGATTTCTTGTTCGACGCCGCAACGATCGGGCTCGTAGTCTGTGCCGTCACATTAGCCTTCCCGTTCACGCTCGACAAACTCTGAGACGCGAGCGCGGAGCCGCTGACGATGCGTGCAACACATGGTTCCCCAGCTCGGTACGGTGCTGATAGGCTACGCTCTCTGCATGGGATGCCTACCGCGAGAGCAGACCCGTAGCATCAAGCTTGTGAGCCAGGCGCGCATCATGAGCAATATCCATCTGCTTCGAGCATTATGTGAGGGTGTATGTATAACCCTGAAGAAGAACCAATCCGCAAGGCCCGAGAGCACCTGGAGTCGAAAGCTACGAATTAGCCCTCGTATTGTCAGTGATCGGGCCACTCCTGCACAACAAGCGGCTCGCCGCCAGTGCCGAGGGACGTAGCCGCCGTCATCTACGTGATGGTGGCTGACTCTGCCGGTAGATTGAGCTTATCGCTCTCGGCTTCCGCGAGCAATCAGGGCAGCGAGAAGTACGCTCAGGAACAGCCAGGTACCAATGACGGTTTCACCGATTTCCGGGATCGTGATCTCGGGTATATGCATACCTCTAGTGTAAACGGGAACACCTCGGCAGATCGTCCGCGTGGAGTTCCGTGGCCAGTTGCTCCGCCATGGCATCCGCCAGCCGCTGCTTATCGCCGGTCTCAAACAGCCCCGTAAAGCGCCACGGCTGCGAGTTATGCGGCGACGGCGCCCAGATGACATCGCGCAGCAGCTCGGCCACCGTCTGGCGAGAGATGCTCTGGTCGCCGAAGGCACGCGCGGAGCGACGCTCACGCACCAGGTCGGTCAGAGCGAGCGCGAACGGCTCTGCGGTGTCTGCAATCATGCCACATTATCTGGAGGGGGATATCACTGCCCGAACGGAAGACCAGTACTATGAAGCGCGACATCTTCCGGTCCCACGCGACGGCAACGAGTGTAAAGACTGCTGACACATGCGGCGCCAGCGAGGAATCGGCTGGGTGGAAGCGACGATCGACAGGCGCCCACTAGACCGAGAAGCCGCATGGAACACGACTATCTAGCCCGAGAGGCCAAAGCTCGGGTCAACATCGATGCCCAACTGACCGCCGCTGGCTGGCAGGTCCAGCGGGCGGATCGCGTCAACCTGTCCGCCGGGCTGGGCGTTGCCGTTCGCGAGTTTGTCCTGGAGAAGGGACATGGGCGAGTGGACTACCTGCTCTTTCTCAACGCGCAGCCGGTCGGGGTGATCGAAGCCAAGCCCGAGGGCACCACGTTGGTCGAGGTGGAGCAGCAAAGCGGCAAATACGTCGACGGGCTGCCCGGCTGGATGAGACCGCCAGTCTACCCACTGCCCTTCATCTATGAGTCCACTGGCGCAGAGACCCGCTTTACCAACGGCTACGACCCCGATGCACGCAGCCGGAGGGTCTTCACCTTCCACCGGCCGGAGACGCTGGCCGAGTGGGCGCGGCAGATCGTGGCGGATGCCGCCGCGCCTACCTTCCGCGCCAGACTCCGGGCCATGCCCGAGCTGGATGCCACCGGTCTGTGGAGCGTGCAGGCGGAGGCCGTGCGCAACACCGAGCTGTCGCTACGCGAGGATCGTCCGCGGGCCTTGATTCAGATGGCGACCGGATCGGGCAAGACCTTCACTGCGGCCAACCTCTGCTACCGGCTGATCAAGAACGGGAACGCCCGGCGCATCTTGTTCTTGGTCGATCGTGCCAACCTGGGCAGGCAGGCGAAGCTCGAGTTCGACAAATTCGTGATCCCGGAGACCCAACGCAAATTCCCGGCCGAGTACATCGTCCAGCACCTCCAATCGAACACGCTCGACGGCTCCGCTCGGGTCTGCATCGCCACCGTGCAGCGCATCTACTCGATGCTCAAGGGCGAAGCTGAACTGGACCCCGAGCTGGATGAGCACTCGGCCTACGAGCTACGGCTCCCCGAGCCGGTGGCCGTCGAGTACAACCCGACCATGCCGCCGGAAACCTTCGACATCGTCATCATCGACGAATGCCATCGCTCCATCTACGGGCTATGGCGGCAGGTGCTCGAATACTTCGATGCGCATTTGATCGGCCTGACCGCGACGCCCACCAAACAGACCTTCGGCTTTTTCAAGCAGAACCTGGTGATGGAGTACTCGCACGAGATGGCGGTGGCCGATGGGGTCAACGTGGACTTCACGGTCTATAAGATCGAGACCGCGATCACGCAGGCCGGGGTGACCATCGAGGCCGGCGAGTACGCCGGTCTGCGCAACCGTCAGACCCGCCAGGTCCGCTGGGAGATGCGGGACGAACCCGCCACCTATGCCGCAAGGCAACTCGATCGGGCGGTGGTGGCCGACGATCAGATCCGCACCGTGATCACCACCTTCAAGGACAAACTCTTCACTGAGATTTTCCCGGGCCGGACCACGGTACCCAAGACGCTGATCTTCGCCAAGGACGACTCGCACGCCGACGACATCGTGCAGATGGTGCGAGACGTCTTTGCCAAAGGCCGGGACTTCGCCACCAAAATCACCTACCGCACCCACGACGGCAAACCGGACGACCTCTTGCAGGCCTTCCGCAACTCGATGAACCCGCGCATCGTGGTCACGGTCGATATGATTGCCACCGGCACAGACGTCAAGCCGCTGGAGTGCCTGCTCTTCATGCGCACCGTGCGAAGCCGGGCCTACTTCGAGCAGATGATCGGCCGCGGCGTCCGCATCATCAACGACACCGACTTTCAGGCGGTGACCGACGACGCCAAACATAAGGATCGCTTCGCGGTGGTCGACGCGGTGGGGGTGACGGATACGCCCCTGTTCGAGACCATGCAGCCGCTGGAGCGCCAGCCGGCGGCCAGCCTGGACAGCCTGTTCAAGCAGGTGGCGTTCGGCAATCGTGATCCCGAGGTCGCCTCATCCATCGCCGGCCGGTTGGCCCGGCTGGACCAGCACCTCACGCGGGACGACCGCGCCACGCTGACCGCGCTGGCCGGAGGCGTGGACCTGGGCGCTATTGCCCGTGGGATCGTGGAAGCGCTCGACCCCGATGAGCAGCTGGCGGCGGCGGAGCAGGCCGGCGTGGCCGAGGATGACCAGGCGGGAGTTGATCAGGTCGCGGCCGATCTCCTGACCGAAGCCCTGCAGCCACTGGCGGCCAACCCCGAGCTGCGCGCCGCCATCGTGGAGGTGCGCAAGTCGTACGAGCAGACCATCGACGAGGCGTCGAAGGACACGGTGCTGTTCGCGGGCTACTCGGCGGAGGGACGCGAGAAGGCGGCGAGTATGATCTCCTCCTTTAAGAACTACATCGCGGAGCACCGGGACCAGATACGGGCCCTGGAGATTCTCTACAGCCGTCCGTACGGCGAACGGCTCACCTTCTCCCAGCTCAAGGAATTGGTGCGGGCCATCGAGCGGCCGCCGCGCCAGTGGACGCCGGAGAAGCTGTGGCAGGCCTACGAGATGCTGGACCGCTCGAAGGTGCGCGGCTCCGGCGGCCAGATGCTGACCGACATCGTCTCGCTGGTACGCTACACACTGCAACAGGACGACGAGCTGGTCCCCTTCCACGAGCAGGCCGAGGAGCGCTTCTCCGCCTGGCTGGCGGCCCAGCAACAGCGGGGGGCGGTGTTCACCCCCGAGCAGAGGCAATGGCTGGAGTGGATGAAGGACAACATCGCGAGCGAGATGGGGATTACGGCGGACTCTTTCGAGTACACGCCCTTTGTTGAGCACGGCGGTATTGGGAAGGCGTATCAGGTGTTCGGTGAACGGCTGTCGCCGCTGATGGATGAGCTGACTGAGGTGTTGGCGGCGTGACGGAGTTGCCAGCAGGGTGGGCAATGACGACTCTCGCCCAAGTATTGAAGAGCGTCACGGACGGGACCCACGCGCCACCCGCACGTCACGAAGCCGGGCTTCCTCTTCTGAGCGCCAAGGATATCAGAAACGGCGGGATTCGCGTCGCCGACCCTCGTCTGGCTTCTGAAGACTATGTCAGTTCCGAGATGCGAAGGACATCGCTGGCAGAAGGCGATGTTCTCTTGACGATTGTTGGGACGATCGGCCGCTCAACTGTGGTTGGCCCAAGCCCTCGTTTTGCATTGCAAAGAAGCGTCGCCATTCTGAAGCCGGGATCCATATTGCCGCACTTCCTCAGCTTCTACCTGCAGTCATCCCATGCCGACGCCTACTACCAGGTCCACGCTCGAGGGACGGCCCAGCGCGGTCTGTACCTTCGGGAACTGCAGGGACTTCCAGTACCGCTCGCGTCACTCGCAGAACAAGCCCGCGTCGTCGCAGCCATCGAGGAGCAGTTCTCCCGGCTCGATGCCGGGGTGGCGGCGCTGGAGCGGGTGCGGCAGAATCTCAAGCGGATGTGGGCGGCGGTGTTGCAGGCGGCTGTTACGGGGCAGCTAGCACCTCAAGATCCCAACGATGAGCCCGCATTCGAGTGGCTTGGATTCCACGGTAAAAGGTGCTCGCCCCCGGAGCCGGGAAAGGCCTCAGACTTGCCTATTGGCTGGGCTAGGACTACGATAGGCGATCTAAAGACCTGGTCCTTATATGGGCCACGGTATATGGGCCACGGTTCTCTAGTGATGACTACGTTACCGCCGGGATTCCGGTGCTTCGTACAACAGACATCACGCCAAGCGGAAAGATTCTGGTCGACCAAGCGCCAAAGCTCGCCCTTGATCCCGCAGCCTTGAACAAGTACCGAGTCCGGAATGGCGATGTCGTCATAACACGTACGGGCAGCATTGGAACACTAGCTTACATTGCCGACGATGAACCGGCGATTCCCGGTGCATACCTCATCCTTTACCGTTTCGGCCTACCGCTTGAGTTCAGCCAGTTTATTTTCCGGCTATTACAGGCCCCACACGTCCAGACTCAGCTTATAGGCAAAAGCGCTGGCGTGGGTCGGCCCAACCTGAATGCGCCCTCGATAGACGGACTCGTCGTCGATATCCCCCCTTTCCCTGAACTTTGCCGGATACTTGGCGAAGTCAACCGTATCTCTTCGGCTATCGAGCATCTTGAGATCGCGCTGGATATCGTGAAGCGGAGAGGTGATCGCCTCCAATCTGCCATTCTCTCTGCAGCATTCTCCGGCAAGCTCGTCCCCCAGGACCCGACCGACGAGCCGGCATCCGTCCTGCTCGAACGCATCGCCGCCGAACGAGCCGCGCCGTCCGCGCCTCAGCCCACTCGCAAACGCCGGCAATTGAGGCTGCCCGCATGAGCGACAGCGCCACCATCGTCCAGAAGCTCTGGAACTACTGCAACGTCCTGCGGGACGACGGCCTCTCCTACCAGGACTACATCGAACAGCTCACTTTCCTGCTCTTCCTCAAAATGGCCGATGAGCAGACCCAGCCGCCCTTCAATCGCCCCAGCATCGTGCCTGCTGGGCTGGACTGGGAGACGCTGCACCGGCTGGATGGGGACGCGCTGGACGTGCAGTACCGGCACACGCTGGTCGAGCTGGGCCGGCAGCCGGGCACGCTGGGCGTCATCTTCCGCAAGGCGCAGAACAAGATCCAGGACCCCAGCAAGCTGAAGCGGCTGGTCTCCGACCTGATCGACAAAGAGCAGTGGATGAGCATGGACGCGGACGTGAAGGGCGACGCCTACGAGGGACTGCTGGCCAAGAACGCCGAGGACGTGAAGTCGGGCGCCGGCCAGTACTTCACGCCGCGACCGCTGATTCAGGCCATGGTCGACGTCATGCGGCCCCTGGCCTCGCACCGGGTGTGCGACCCCGCGGCGGGCACCGGCGGCTTTCTGCTCTCCGCCTACGAGCACATGAAGACCGCCTTTCTCGACCCCGATGAGAAGCGCTTCTTGCGCGACGAGGCCTTGCGTGGCTGGGAGATCGTGGACGCCACCGCTCGCCTCTGCGCCATGAACCTGCTATTGCACGGCATCGGTACCCCGCAGGGCAACAGCCTGGTCACCGTCGACGACGCCCTGCGAACCGCGCCCAGCGACCACTTCGATATGGTGCTGACCAATCCACCCTTCGGCAAGAAGTCCTCCTATAAGGTGATCAACGCCGAGGGCGAATCCGAACGCGAGGACATGAGCTACCTGCGCGAAGACTTCTGGGCCACCACCAGCAACAAGCAGCTCAACTTCCTGCAGCACGTCCGCTCCCTGCTGGAGATCAACGGTCGCGCCGCCATCGTGGTGCCGGACAATGTCCTGTTCGAGGGCGGCGCGGGCGAAACCGTGCGACGCCGCCTGCTGGAGCAGTGCGATGTCCACACCCTGCTGCGCCTCCCCACCGGCATCTTCTACGCTGGCGGCGTCAAGGCCAACGTGCTGTTCTTCGACCGCAAGCCGCCCTCCGAATCGCCCTGGACCACCACCCTCTGGATCTACGATCTCCGCACCAACCACAGCTTCACGCTCAAAGAACGCCAGCTCACCCGCGCCGACCTCGACGACTTCGTCGCCCGCTACCACCCGGCCAACCGCCATGAACGCGCCGAGACCGAGCGCTTTCGCCCCTTCACCTACCAGGAGCTGACAGCACGCGACAAAGCCTCCCTGGACATCTTCTGGCTCCGCGACAAGACGCTGGAGGACACGGACAACCTGCCCCCACCCCACATCATCGCGGCGGAGATCGTGGAGGATCTGGAAGCGGCGCTGGCGCAGTTTGCTGAGATTGCGCGGACGTTGTCCGGAGGCCAGGTTCTGTAAAATCAGGAAGACGACGCCGAGCGGCGATGTGCACGGCGAGCGTCGTCTACTCCACGCGCGGTGTCATGCTATGGTATCGGAACGCTTCCCACTGGTCAGGTCACAATGAAACCAGAACTTGTTGGTCTCCGTGCCCCTGCCGCGAACCGAGCGCGGGACCGTATTTCGTCCTTGGGAACGCCACCCCAGGACCGGAATACGTATGGCAGTCCTCCTATCGCTCAACGTGCAATCCAGGCGCCTCCTCGAAACCGGTCTCATTCAGGGGGCGCCGGTACCGCAGATTGTTCCCACCCCAGATGGGGGGTATCCAGTTTGAGTGGCACCTACCCGGGCGGCGGCTCGAGATTGAAATCGACGAAGAGGGCACGATGGAGTACTTTTACGTGGACGCCAGTGGAGAAATAGACCGCCGGCAGGGTTGACTGGGACTCGCCCTCGGCGCTACATTGAATCAGATACTTCCTTGACAGGTTGCAACACCCGTAGCCAGACCCCTGTGGCGGGAGACGCGGCGTTCTGTTCGATACCGGAAGTGATGCGCAGAAGACAGATGCGGTTCTGAGTCCGCGTCAACCAGGCTCATCCTGGAGCCAGAGCCGAGAGACCAGCGAGGAACGGGGATACGATGGCGGAACGCCGTAACCGAGAGGCACCGCGGGAGCGAGAAGGCAGCATGGTGCAGATAGCTCAGGAATGGCCAGACGCGGCAGCAGCGCGCGAGAGAGCCCGTCAGGAGCAGGAGCGTGTGCGCCGGCAGCAGGCAGACGCCATCCGACAAGGCGAAGCTGAGGCAGCTGAACTCAATAAGAAGCTGGAAGCGCGCTACTGGGCGCTGCAGACGATCCTTGAAACAGGGTTGGCCCGGCAGCCCGAGATCGATTTCGACTCACTGAAGGATAGAAGCCTGTACCCGCCCTTTGTTGCCCCTCCTCAGCTATCCAACGCCGCATCCGAGGCGTCGCTGGAGGCGTTCATGCCTCGGCCGATCACCTTCTTTGGTAGGCTGTTCGGCAAGCAGAGGCACGCGCGGGCCGTGTCACGTGGATTGCAAGCCTACCAGGATGCGCGTATGCAGCGTGAGCAGGCGGAGGGAGAGCGCCTGAAGGTACGTGATCGCCTCATTGCGGAACATGAACAGAGAGATCGCGAACATGCCGAGCGGCTCTCCCGCCAGCATGCGGAGGTCGATGAGTTCGAAAGCCGCTATCGGAGTGGAGAGGCGGCTGCCATAGCGTCCTACTGTGAATTGGTGCTATCGGCCAGTCCTTATCCGGAGGGATGTCCGGCGGACTTTCGGTTGGCGTACCTACCCGACTCGAAGCAGGTCGTCGTGAACTATCAGCTGCCCACCATCGAGGTGATACCGGAGGAAAACGACTTTCGCTATATATATATAAGGGCTCAGAATGAGATTACCTCCTCGGCGGCAAAAGTCCGGGAACGAAAGGCGCTCTACGCTGAGGTCGTGAGCGGCATAGCTGTCCGGACTATGCACGAACTCTTCGAAGCCGGCGCCGAACAGCACATTGGCGTCGTGGTCTTCAACGGCTATGTTCGCACCAGCGACCCCGACACCGGGAGCGATATTCAGCCCTTCCTGGTGACTGCCCGGGCCACACGGGACGAGATGGCCGCAATGGATCTTCGCCGCGTGGTCCCCATGGCCTGTCTACGTCAGCTCAAGGCCCAGGTCTCTCCCCACCTGAGCGAGTTCCAGCCGGTACGACCGATCGTCGACCTCAACCTGGTGGAGCCGCAACCTGTGGGGCAGGGCGAGATCCTGGCGGAGCTAGAGCAGCAATCTGACCTCGTGGAGATAGCGCCGTGAGAATGTAATGCGCTCGCACTTTCGGAGAAATCGGGCACCGGATGAGCGCGTGTACCCATATCGTTGAGCAGATCAGGCAAAGTCTTCGTAACCAAACCGAGACGGTTCGGCTCCCTCTACCGAGGCGCCTCGATAGGTAAGATGCTCCGCGTATAGCGGCACTGTGTTGAGATAGTCGCCGGCCGATATCTCGTGTAGGCTGGCGGCATCCCAGGCCACAATGCGCGCGTTATCGGTCAGCCAGCCACGCATGTCGACTATCAGACGAGCGAGCGCCAATCTCACCCCGCTCGACGTCTCTTCTTGATTCGTGATGAACAGCAACTTAACCTCATACAGGGGATGCCCCTGCAACTGTGCAATCCGTACGTCTGCGACATCGGCCAAGACACTGACACTTAGGTCACTCGCCTCGCGTAGCTCTCAAGCTCATCACGTGCGGGATCTTCTCGGGTCCTATCCCACCCTCATTCAGCCAGAGATGGAAACGAGTCCGGCTCACCCCAACGATGCGAGCAAGTGAGGCGACCCCCAACCCCGACACCTCCTTGAGCTTCCGCGCGAGGTTCGGCTCAGGTCCATTGCCGGCGGGCCCCTTGTTCTCCGCTCCAATTGGTGACTGTGCCTGACGTTCCAGCGGAAGTGTGCCTACTTGGTCCTTCATGTCGCCCTCCTTTCCTATGAGGGTTTACACTTTCATTTACACTTCCTCACAGCAAGGGCGCATCTTCAAGCCACTTCCTACTCGCTCCTGTACGACGTGATCGAGGGCTGATGCCTTGGCCATAGTCAGGTGACGGCCAGTACTCGGCGCTCGCAACGGACATGTACGGCGTAGTTCCCTCTCAAGGCCTCTTACGGGCGATCCATACCTCCTCCGACGGCCAGCGACGTGCCCAGTCGAGGGTGACGTAGGGGTATCGGGTCGTGGCTTCCGGTCCGGGTCGCAGTTCGATGAGATTGAGCAGCTCGAAGCCGCTGCGCCGCAGCAGTCGAATCCAGTCCCCGTAACCGAGGTGAAACTCGACAGAAATATCATCCGGCCATTCGAAGCGGTACATGTCGAAGTACGGCCGCAGCAGCCGGTCCCTGGCTGGCACGGTCTCGTCATCCGGCACGCACAGCGTCAGGATCGTTCCGCCCACCAGAAAGGTGAGCTGGCCGCCGGGGCGCAGGAGTCGGGCTGCCTCTGGAACCCAGCGATACGGATCGGCCCAGGTGCTGGCGCCGTGCTCGCTGATAGCGAGGTCGAAGCTCGCGTCGGGCAGTGGCACGCGCTCGGCGTCGCCGTGGATCAGGGGGAACTCGATCCCAAAGTCACGTTGTAGTACACGTGCCGTCGTCAATTGGGCCTGCGAATTGTCGATACCGACCGGCCGCGCCCCACGCCGTGCCAGCCATGCGGAGACGTACCCGGTGCCGCAGCCCAGTTCAATGACATCGCGCCCGTCAACCTCGGGCAGGATGCCCACCTCGGCGTCCGGGATTCTCCACAGACCCCAGCGCGGCTCGGATCCCCAGTCTTGCCTACCCGGCTCCGCGTACTCCTCGGCGCGCGCATCCCAGGCCTGACGGTTTCGTAGCACGTGCTCGGCCGGCGTGTGCTCCCCGGTCATGCTGTCACCATCCATGTTGCCTTCCCCCAGTCGTTCCATCACACATCTGATTATCTGACAGTGTACCTCTATCGACTGTGCGCCACACGGCCGGTAATGGTGGCATCATAATTACCATGCCCGCTCTGTGGTGCGGTAGAGAAAGCGGCAAGGAGAATCAGCGTGATGGGTGAAACTCGGGAGGATGAGCCTCTCTCCGCCCCCTGGGTGGTCGAGTCCGGGTCCTTTCGTCTGCGGATCGCCTGCGATGCGCAGGGACGAGTCGTGCTGGGCGGGCAGGTGCGGCGCGACGACCTGTGGGTGATCAGCGCTCCTCCTCTGACCTCGCCGGTAACCGGCATCGACCTGATAGTGGGAAGTGGGACCATGCGGGATGGCGTGCTCGCCTTGCAGGGAACAGCGCGCGCCCAGGACCATGAGCAGCCGCCGGCGCTGGGAGCCTGGCAGGGGACGGTGGCTGCTGAGTCGGAGGGCTGGGTCCGTATCGAGGTCGCGCTGGAGGTGCTCGCGGCAGGCTACTGCAAACCGGAACTCCTGCTGTGGCTCGGCGCCGCGAGCACCATGTACGAGCGACAGTTCGCCACCTTCCGCCAGACACGCCTGGCCAGCCCAACCGTAAACAGCCAGGGACTGGCGGGAAATGATCTTCCGGCCGTCTTCTTTCACGATCCCGCCCAGCGGGTGCAGACCATGGTGTACGTTCCGGCCGAATCCTTCGCCTGGAGTTCGGGCCGGTTTCTCGACTATCGCTGCGATCTCTGCATCGATCGCAGAGCCATGCAGTATGGGGTGGGCCTGGTGACGCCGGCAGCGCCGGTTGTACTCCTGGCGGGACTTCAGCGCTTCGTCTGGTACGTCCGCCAGCAGGCCGCTGCGACGCTGCCCAGCGAGCACCAGGCGCAACGCATGTTGCTGGCGGCGCTCACACCGCTCCTCGGGACCACCAGTACCCCGCCGCCCTCCTGGCAGGGCGTCGCCGCGGGCACGATTCGCGACCTCCTGACCCCCGGCGATATGCAGCTCACAGTCGATGGGTTCCTGGGGCATCCGGCCTATGTTCGCGACACCTCCCAGATACGGCCTGAAGACCGGCGACCACAACATCTGGAGCTGATGACACAGATTGATGTCATACCGCCGCTCGCCCTCTATCTCCAGCTCCTGCCCGATCCCGCCGCCGGCCGTCACCTCGCCGCCTTGATCGACACCCTTACCCTCTTCCACCAACCGGATGAGCACTGGTTCCGCAACGTCTATCCCGGCTGGGGCGGGCTCTGGATCGAGGACCTCTGGTACTTCTTCGAGAATGCGCTGATCAAACTCCCCTGGACGGCTGCGATCACCGGCCAGGAAAACCTCTGGACACTCTTTCTGGACGCGCTGGCCGGAGCCACCACGCTGGCCCACAACGTGCGATACATCTTCCCGCTGTTTGCCGAGGTTCGGTCCAAGAAACCCTTCGGCTCGTCCACGAACTACAGTGTCGGCGGCATGTACGCCTATGGTCATCTGCTGGCTCACGCCCACACCGGCCGCGAGGAGCACCTGGAGGAGGCACACGCAGCGCTGGACACGCTCGGCCGGCTGCCGCTCGACCGACTGTGGCACGAGCCGCAGCAACTCGGTTTCGCCGCCGCCGCCGCTGCGCTCCTGGCCGCGCGACGCGGCGATCCGCGTTTGGCTGCCCTGGCCGAGGATCTGCTGGCTTCGCAGTTGCGGATGGTCTACTGGGACGACCGATCGATGCGCGGCGACTCGATCACGGGCATGTTCCAAGCCTGCGCCTCGCTCCTCTATCCAGCGTTCAAGGAAAACGTGGAGAGCATCTTGCCCTGGTCGCAGCTGCTACGCGCGGGTGTCGGAGACGCCGGCCTCCTGCTCCGGGTGCTCGACGCGCAGCGCCGGAACAACGGCGCGTACTTCGACGCGATTCGCGGCACGGTCGGTGTGGGACGCTTCATCCCCTATGAGAACCTGGGAACGGTGGAATTGCCGCGGGAAGGAGAGATCGGCAAGGAGATCTATGGCGCGGGAGAGGTCTTCTGGCTGTATCTCCTCCTGGAAGCGCTGGGGCGGGCCGACGACCCGGATATCCTGATCTGCTCGCTCGACCTACCCGACTTGGGAACCCTCGCCCACTTTCCGCCAAATTCCCGCCGCTTCATGCTGTTCAACTCCGCCGCTTCCGCCCGCACAGCGACACTGACCATTCCCTTCTTACCAGCCGGGCGCTACACGGTACGCTGTGGCAATCAGCCGGGGATCGTGCTGGCCAGCGCGGATGGCGACCTTACCATATCGGTTCAGCTCGGCCCTGGCGAGGCGCAGCAACTCCACGTCGCGCCCATGGAAGGGCGCGCTCCGTCTTAATGTGCGATGGAGGGAATACGCAGCACGGCGATGTGGGTCGTGGCCCACTGTGTGCCGTACTGCACTTGAGTCAAGGTGGTAAAGGCCCATTGATGAACATAGTCGAACGAGAGAGGCAATGGTCTCATCCGACGGGAGCCGGGGGAAGCAGCGCCGCTGAAGCGTGGTGGCGCTGACGACGCTCCAGCAGTGCGACCCGTTCTGGCGTTCGGGTGGGAATGACCGATATCGGGATGTTTTGCTCTACCTGCAGGTCGATGAGGCGGTCGATGATCAGGTCCCATCACCTCATCGGGATCGTCGAGATCCACCACAACGGCAATATAGGTGCTCTCTGGCTCATCGGTGCCCGGTCCGATCTGAAAGGCGGCGTCGGGGTATTGGCTTCTGATCAGGTCGGTGAGTTCGGTGACCGCGTGCAGGCGACGTGGTTCCAGGGTACGCAGATACTCACTGTTCATAATCGGCGGTACTGGTGGGCGGTGGAATCGGCTGTCCGTCTTCCTGCAATCCCTCCAGATGAAAGGCGACGGCTTCGCGCATGTTTGTCAGCGTTTCCTCTTTGGTCCTCCCCGTTGCGACACATCCGGGCAGATCGGGAGAGTAGGCGGCAAAGTTGTGAGGGGCGCGTTCGATGATGACGAGGTGCTGCTGGTTCACGACTGATCCTTGAGAGCGGCTTGCAGACCGGTTTGTTCCAGGCTCATAGCCGGTCACCGTCTCGCCGCGCTACACTCCCACCGGGTCAAACGCCCGCAGCTCTCGATACAGCGTGCTTCGCTGCACCGGGGTGCGGCCAATAGAGTGGATCAGGTCGATCATCTCCTCCATACCTAGCTCCTGGCCGTGACTGGCGCCCGCCGCCCGGGAGATGCTCTCGTTCATCAGCGTGCCGCCGAAGTCGTTACAGCCCGCCTGGAGAGCGACCAGGCAGCCGTCGCGGCCCAGCTTGACCCAGGAACACTGGATGTTGTCGATCCAGCCACGCAGCGCCAGACGGGCCACGGCGTGGACTTTGATCGTCTCCTCGAAGGTCGGCCCCTGCCGCGAGCGGCCCTTCCTATAGAGTGGCGCTTCCATGTGGACGAAGGGGAGTGGGACGAACTCGGTGATGCCGCCGGTACGCTGCTGCAGGCCGCGCAGCACGCTGAGATGGCGCGCCCAGTGTTCGGGACCGTCGACGTGGCCGAACATCAGCGTGGAGGTCGTGGGCAAGCCCACCCGGTGCGCCGTCTCAACCACCTCGACCCACTGTGCGGTGTTGAGCTTGTCGGGGCAGATGTGCTTGCGAATGCGATCGTCCAGCACCTCCGCCGCGGTGCCGGGGAGGCTGCCCAGGCCGGCCGCTTTGAGCGCCATCAGCATCTGCTCGATAGTCCGGCCACTGGTCTGGGCACCCTGAAACACCTCGAGCGGCGAGAAGGCGTGGACGTGCATCTCCGGCACTCGATCCTTGACCGCCGCCAGCAGTTCCAGATAGAAATCGCCGGTGTACTCGGGGTGGATGCCACCCTGCATGCACACCTCGGTGGCGCCACGCGTCCGCGCCTCCACCACCAGCTCGACCACCTCATCGATGCCCAGCTTATAGGGCTTGCCACGCAGGTTTTCGGCCATCTTCCCCTTGGAAAAGGCGCAGAACTGGCAGCGGAAGTAGCAAATGTTGGTGTAGTTGATGTTGCGATTGATGGCGAAGGTGATACGATCGCCGTTGCGCCGCTGCCGTTCATCGTCGGCCAGGCGGCAGAGCCAGTCGAACTCGGCGCCGCGGGCCGAGAAGAGCATTTCCATCTCACGCTCCTCCAGCTCCTGTCCCTGCTCGACTCGCGAGAGGATATGGTCGATATCCGGCCGAACCAGGCGAGGAAGTCGGGCGGGCGCGGGAGGCGGCATCTCGCTTCCCGCATGCCAGCGGTCCTGGCGCGCCAGTCCCTCGGCATCGGCCACTCGGAGCGTCGCCCGCAGCATGGCAGGATCGAGCCACTGGGTCGCGGTATCCAGATCGGCCAGGTACTCCGGATACACCGCTAGCCGCTCGCAGAGCTGAAAGCCTTCCTGGGCGCATATCTCCGCCATCTCCTGCAGTTGCGGCCAGGGCGCCTCCGGGTTGACGAAGTCGATGGTGAGCGGCGAGACGCCGCCAAAGTCGTTGATGCCGGCGGCCAGTAAATGCCGGTAGTCGTCGGTCAGGTTGGGCGGGGCCTGAAGATTTGGCTCGGCGCCAAGGCAGAGACGGGTCACGGCCACGGCGCGCAGGAACTCTTCGAGTGACGGCTCCGGGGCGCCGGCCATCAGCGTGCCGTCCTTGGCCCGGAAGTTCTGAATGATGATCTCCTGTACCTGGGGTTGGCAGCCCAGCCGGCTCATAGCCAGGACGGTCTGGGCACGCTCCGCCAGCGTCTCGCCGATGCCGATCAGCGCGCCGCTGGTAAACGGCACGCGCAACTCGCCGGCCAGGTCCACCACCTGGAAGCGCCTGGCGGGAACCTTGTCTGGGGCTGCATAGTGGGCCTCGCCCTTCTGCAGCAGGCGTTCGCTGGTCTGCTCGATCATCAGTCCCTGGCTGGCCGAGACGGTGCGCAGCAACGCCATCTCGGCTTCGCTCAGCAGGCCACAGTTGGTGTGCGGCAGGAGGCCTGTCTCCGCCAGCACCCGCCCCGCCATATGAGCCAGGTAGGCCACGGTGCTCTCGAACCCCATGGCGGCCAGCTCCTCACGCGCGGCGGACCAGCGCTTTTCCGGCCGGTCTCCCAGAGTGAAGAGCGCTTCATGGCAGCCCCGTTGAGCGCCCTGGCGCGCCACCTCCAGCACCTCTTTCTCGCTCATGTAGGCGCGCTTGCCCGGCGCCGGCGCCTGGGCAAAGGTGCAGTAGCCGCAGCGGTCGCGGCACAGCTGGGTGAGTGGGATAAAGACCTTGCGCGAATACGTGACGCGCTTGCCGTGGCCCAAATCGCGCAGTTGTCCCGCCGCTTCCAGCAGCACAGTCAGCTCGACGTCGTCGCCCAGCAGACGTTCGATCAGAGGAAGATCGGTCAGTGGCGCCAGGGCCACCAGATCAGCAGCGCGCATGGGTATCTCCGGCTCAGAGGTAAGCGTTGCCACAGCTCAACAGCACGGGCAACAGTCGACGTATCACGCGAGTTTCCGTCTCTTATGATACGGCGTCAGCGCAGGTGCTAGTCCTTGAGTAGCTGGTGCCTCGGATCAAACCAGACGAGATAGAAGACACCGTTGTCATCCCGATGACCGAATACTCTTGCTCCGTGAGTCACGCGCACCTCGCAGATCGTCGCATCTTCAGGCACGGATTCGGGTAGTGCAGGAAGTTCCTTGCGATTAATAGGGACATGGTAGCGTTTCTTCGCCACAGGCTACGCGGCGCCTGCAAGCCCTGTGTAGTAGTCGCGCATACTTTCCTTCGAGATGATGGCTGAGCATCGATCCCCGAGCTCTCTGTCTCCCCGGGCATCGATCCACGGAGCCTCTTGATGAGTCAAATCCTCCAGGTACGAAGCGGAGAACTGTCCATACTGCTCCCAAACCTCATCCAGAATCTGACGCGACTCCACTGGAATATCAGGCATTTGATCCGTTGGAACCGGCAACGAACGCCATTCACATTCCTTGAACTTGTTGTACAAAGAGCGAACAACGGGCCCGTGCGTCCAGGCCTCGAAATCTTCCTCAAACAGCGGGTGAGCAGTAAAGGCGAGATGCCACGCTTGCGCGTAGTACAGCAGCTTCTGTAAACGCAAATTCGTCATAACGTCGCCCGAGTCTACGTCTACCATCTGAAGCAGGCAATCAGCAGCTTGCTCGGCGGTAAGCATCGCGCTCCTCCCAGTATCTGACCTGTCTCAATTGTATTCCACAACAGATATCCAAGCTCATCACTTTTGGTGCAGCTTTCCGTCTTTATGGGCAGACCGTCTTTGTGACCTGGCTCGCGGGCAAAACCGGCTCAGTTCCATCGATCACCACCTGCCGCCTAACAGTCTGAAACTGCGGCGGCAGGCGTCTTCAGACTATCCCCGCTTTTACGGTTGGCGACCGGTTAACCCCAGGAGCTTGTCCTGGAGCGGAGCATCCTCGGGGACCTCGACCGCGGGAGGGAACACACCTATCCTTCGCCACTCTTCGGCATGTGGGCGTATCTCGTCCCACAAGCCCTGCACCAGGTCGGCGGGAAGATCGCTGTCGACACCAATCACGCAGGCGATATCGTGTGCGCGCAAGCCGCGGAAGCCGTTGATTTGCCAGAAGTACTCGCGAGCGGGATAATCGCCAAACGAACAGTGGACCGTGCGTCCCAGATCGTCCAGCGCGCTCGCCGCCGCGCAGGCGGCCTGTACGATCTTCGCGAAGCTCGCTTTGGGATCATCGCCCAAGAGATCGCCGTCGAACTTGGTTTTCCCCGCCTCATCCATGGTCTTGCCGGCCAGCATATCCGGTACCCAGGCGTCGTCGTAGGCGTGATACGACACGATCTCGCGCAAGGTCACGGTACTCTGATTTCGACGCGCAAAACTCGGCGGCATCTCCATATCCCACTGGTCGTCCCGAATCTGGTCAATGACGTTCTGTAGGGCGCGCTCCGCGAGGAGAAAGACCTCTGGTTCGTTCATTGCATGCTCCTTGGCATCGTCGTTTCATCGGCGCTTGCACGATGGTGGGTCGTGCAAGACAGTCGTATGTCGCCCATGGTAATAGAACGCCTGACCTAGCGTCAATTCTGATTTTTGCACGATAACTTGAGCGGTTGTGGCAAACATGCGAGTATCACATGGAGACCTTTCGGCATCACCAGCTTCTGGTCGGGAGCGTGTCCCGACGGAGCCACTCCAGGGTGCATAAACGCTCGACAAGCAGGAGGGTAGCGAATGGCAAGGGAAGTACGAACAGTTGACGATACTCCAGCGGTAACCGGACCGGCGGTCGCTGATCCGGCGCCACTGGGACTGGCCGGGTTTGCGCTCACCACAGTGCTGTTGAGTGCGAACAACGCAAACCTGATCCATACCGGGGGATTGGTCTTTGTCGGTATGGCCCTGTTCTATGGCGGGCTAGCCCAGTTCATGGCCGGAATGTGGGAGTTCAAGAACCGCAATACCTTTGGCGCAACGGCGTTCTCCTCGTACGGCGCCTTCTGGATGGGCCTCGGGATCATGGTGGTCTTCGACGTGCTTGGCGGTCACCCGAAGACACCATTTTTCGCTGGGGATGGCGCGATCTGGTTCCTCTTCCTCTGGGCCGTCTTCACGACCTACATGTTCGTGGCCTCGCTGCGCGTCAGTGGGGCGGTGGCAGTGGTCTTCATTCTGCTGGCACTTACCTTCTGGGCGCTCTGGTTGGGGGCCATGCATGGGGCCACGCCCGGTCATGGGATGACCGGCATCGGCGGCATGCTTGGCATCCTTACCGCGATAGCAGCGTTTTACACCTCGTTCGCCGGCGTTGCCAACAGCACCTTCGGCCGAGTGGTTCTGCCGGTCTTCCCGTTGAACCGGCCACTACTCAAGAATTCATAGTCGGGATGTGAACATGCGGCGCATACACGCCAGGGTGTATGCGCCGCTTTTTTGCGTGGTAGCAGACAGCGTGCGCGGCATATATCTCATCTATCTCAAATCATAGAGCGCGCTATTCTGGGATACATAGTAAGGAGGCGGTGATGGCGACCGAAACCAATCTATCCTTTGATGTTCTGCTCACCGAAGAGCGGCAGCACCCGCCCGCGGAAGCGTTCGTGCGGCAGGCCAATGTCAACGATCCCAAAATCTATACGGAGGCCGACGCAGATTACGAGGCCTTCTGGGCCAAACATGCGGAAGATCTGCACTGGTTCAAGAAATGGGATACGGTGCTGGAGTGGGATCTGCCCTGGGCCAAGTGGTTCTCGGGCGGCACGATCAACGCCTCCTACAACTGTCTCGACCGGCATCTGGCGTCGCGCGGGCAGAAAGCGGCGATTGTGTGGGAGGGTGAGTACGGCGAAGAGGCGTCCTACACCTATGAGGAGCTTCATCGTGAGGTCTGTAAGTTTGCCAACGTCCTGAAGAGCATGGGCTTGCAGACCGGTGATCGAGTCGCCATCTACATGGGGATGGTGCCGGAACTTCCCATCGCCATGCTGGCCTGCGCCCGCATCGGCTGTCCGCACAGTGTGGTGTTCGGCGGCTTCTCGCCCGACTCGCTGGCCGACCGCATCAACGACGCGGAATGCAAAGCGCTGATCACCCAGGACGGCAGCTTTCGGCGTGGGGCGGTGGTGCAGCTCAAAGCAAACTGCGACGCCGCGCTCGAGAACACCTCGACCGTCGAGAATGTCGTGGTGCTCAAGCGGGTGGGCGACAAGGCGGAGATCACCATGCAGGAGGGGCGCGACCATTGGTGGCACGATCTGATGGCCGATGCCTCGCCCGACTGCGACGCCGAGCAGCTCGACGCGGAGCACATGCTCTATATCCTGTATACCTCCGGCACCACCGGCAAGCCCAAGGGCATCGTCCATACCACGGCCGGCTACCTGCTGCAAACCTATCTCACCACCAAGTGGGTCTTCGATCTCAAAGAGGACGATCTCTACTGGTGTACGGCCGATATCGGCTGGGTCACGGGCCACAGCTACATCGTCTACGGTCCACTCGCCAACGGCGCTACCTGCTTGATGTACGAGGGCGCGCCGGACTTCCCGGACAAGGACCGCTTCTGGGCGCTGATCGAGAAGTACCGGGTCAGTATCCTCTACACCGCGCCCACCTCGATTCGCATGTTCATGAAATGGGGCGCCGAGTACCCCGCCAAGCACGACCTCTCGTCGCTCCGCCTGCTGGGGACGGTGGGCGAGCCGATCAACCCCGAGGCCTGGATCTGGTACAACGAGAACATCGGACACGGCAATTCGCCCATTGTCGATACCTGGTGGCAGACCGAAACCGGCGGCGTTTTGATCACCCCACTGCCGGGGATCACCACCACCGTGCCCGGCTCCGCCACGGTACCCTTCCCCGGTATCTCGGCGTCGATCGTCGACGATCAGGGCAATGACATCGAGCCGGGCAAGACCGCCGGCTACCTCTGTCTGAACCGGCCCTGGCCCGGCATGTTCCGCACCATCTTCCGCGATCCCGAGCGCTTCATCCAGAACTACTGGGCGAAGTTTCCCGGACGCTATTTCACCGGTGACGGCGCCAAGCAACTCGAAAACGGGTATTTCGTGATCATTGGGCGCGTCGACGACGTGCTCAACGTGGCTGGACATCGCATCGGCACCTGGGAGGTGGAGAGCGCTCTGATCGACTCGGGCGATGTGGCCGAGGCAGCCGTGGTGGGTACCAACGACCCCATCAAGGGACAGGCCATCGCCGCCTTCGTCACGCTCAAAGGCACGGTCGAGGGCAGCGAGGAAGAGCGGCAGAAGCTTCGTGAACACGTGTCCCGAAAGATTGGAGCCATAGCCCGCCCGAGCCAGATCATCTTCACCGCCGACCTACCCAAAACCCGGAGCGCCAAGATCATGCGCCGCCTGCTGCGCGACATCGCGGCCGGCAATGTCCTGGGCGACACCACCACCCTGGCCGACCCGGCGGTGGTGCAACAGCTCAAAGATCAGTACGAAGCGATGGGTGTCAGCGACTGAGACCGTCCGGCGCGGCACGCCTTGCCACCGCGAATACGGGGCTGCAGCTAGACAGCTGCAGCCCCGGCGGAAACGGCGGGTACTATCTGCTGAACTGGCCGGCAGGCAGTACGCGCCAAAACCCAGTACAGTAGGACCGTGTTCACGTCATTGCCGACCGATCCAGCGGAGTTCGGCCGCTGGAGCTGGCCTGAGTACCAGCCGCTGTACGCACAACTCGAGGCGCTGGAATTAACGCCCAGCCTGGCCGGCGACTTTCTGGCCGGGTGGACCGCCCTGGCCGACCGCATCGACGAGACCCAGCAGCGGCTCCGGGTCGCGGCCGATTGCGATCCGCCTGATACGGCCGCAACCGCTCGGCACAGAGCATTCGTACAGCAGGTGGTGATACCAGCTTGCGCCGTGGACCAGCGCCTGGAGGCCAGATTCCTGGACAGTGAGATAGAGCCGCCCGACTTTGCCGTACCCCTACAGGCCATGCGCACCCGAGCGGAGACCTGGCGCCCAGTGAATGGGCCGTTGCGGGAGCGGGAGCACCAGATTCAACGGGTCTACTCGCGCTTGATCGCCGCACAAACCGTCAGCTGGAAAGGGCAGGAGACCGCGCTACCCCAGCTAGCGTCGGTCTACGACCAGAAGGACCGCAAGGGGCGTGAGCGTGCCTGGCGGCTAGAGGTGGCACGGCGATTGGTCGATGGGCCACGGTTCGACGACCTGTGGCAGCAGCTGGTAGGGTTGCGGCGAGAAATGGCGTCGAATGCCGGTTTCCGTGACTACCGCGAGTACCGCTGGCGACAGCTCGGACGCCGCGACTACACTCCCGAGGACTGCCTTCGCTTCCATGCCGCCATTGAGGAGTTCGTGCAGCCGGTGATTACGCGCCTGTATGAGCGACGCCGGCGCCGCCTGGGAACCAGGACGGTGCGCCCCTGGGACATAAGCGTCGATCCACTGGGCCGCCCCCCGTTACGCCCTATTGATGGCAGCGATCTTATAGAGCGCGCAGCCGGCATCTTTCAGCAGCTGGACCCCCATCTGGCCAGCTACTTCGAGACCATGCAGGCCGAGGGACTGCTGCAGATGCAACATCAACCCGGCGAGGAACCTGGTGGGTATTGTGCCCGCTTCGCCGTGTCTCGCCGGCCGTTCGTGCTGATGAACGCAAGCGGCAGCCAACATGACGTGTGGAACCTCTTCCATCAAGCCGGTCATGCCTTCCAGGTATTTGAAACCGGCGGCCTGCCATATCAGCAGCAGCGACATCCCGGAGCGGAGTTCAGCGAGTTGGCGGCGATGGCCATTGAGCTTCTTGGCGCACAGTTCCTTTCTGAGCAGGTAGGTGGCTTCTATCCCGCCGCGGACGCGGCACGGGCGCGCATTGAGCGTCTTGAACAGTGCCTGCTGCGCTGGCCCATGATGGCGATCTCCGACGCCTTCGAGCACTGGGCCTACGAGCACGTCGATGCCGCACTCGATCCAGCCGCATGCGCTGCCCAGTGGGCCAGCCTGTGGCTGCGCTATCTTCCGGCGGTCGATTGGAGCGGCTTGGAGAACGAACTGCAAGCAGAGTGGCAGCGTCACAGCTCTCTCTTGCTCCACCCTTTCTCGTCCATCGAAGACGGCGTGGCTCAGCTCGGGGCGGTGCAGATCTGGGCCAATGCTCTCCATGACCCGATCCAGGCGGCTGCTCGGTACCGCCAGTCGCTCTCGCTGGGCGGGACCCGCATCCTCCCCGAGTTGTTCGCCGCCGCCGGCGCCGAGCTGGCCTTCGACGATCACACCCTGCGCGAAGCCGCCAATCTGATGGAGGACACCATCGACGAATTGGAGCGAGGTTAGTCTGGGTCGGTAATCTCGCCGCGAGCCGGGTAGAACACGGCGGGTGAAACGTGGAAGAACGTTGCCAGCTTTCGAACCCGCTCATAGCTGAGCGGGCGGCGGCCGGCGAGAAAGTCTGAGACGGCGGAAGCCGAGGGGAACACTGGCCCGACGAGGTCAACCTGGCGCAGGCCGTTGTCCTCAAGCAGCGAGTGCACGATCTCCCGCGGCGACACCTCGATCTGCTCCTCATGCTCCGCTTCCCAGTCATAGAGAAGCTGGCCGACCAGGCCGACAAACTCTCGCTGTCCCTCCGACAGTCTGGGGAGATCGGTCAGGGTGTCAATAAGACTAGTGATGTGCGCAGCCTCCCGTTCGCTGCGGATCGGCCGCGGCTGGAAGGTGGAGAGGAGGTCCGCGTACGATTCCACATCACGAGCATCGGCGGTCATCGCCATTCCCCCCGGTCGCACTCGCCGTGGGTACCGAACCACTTCATAACGACCAACTTTCGGTCATAGTCGACCAAGCCCCGTGTCCGAGCTTCCTGCCGGCTCACGCAGCACCAAGACCTGGAACGTATCAATTCAGGCTATGCATGTTCGGAAAGAAGTTCAGCTCAGGCAGAAACGGCATGAGGATGAAGCAACCTCCCTTCGGAGTCGGATCATCCATGCCTGTTAGCGGGCCTGCGCGGTCAGTTCATCCGGCGGGCGCGCATGGGCGCGCCGAGTCGCCCACGAGCGGACGATCTTTGACAACTCATCGAGTTTTCCGATGTCATAGGGATAGTAGAGACTCCCTTGTGCCGCCCATGGAATTACAGCGCTATCGCTCGCTCGCACAATCGATAGGACAGGCTTCCTCAAAGCATTGGCGTACCCTAGCTCGTAGAGGACATTGGGGCTACGATGGGTGAGATCGACAATCACTATATCTGCGGCTTCGAGTTGACGCAGCAGCAGATCCGGCACAGACCTGCCTTCGTCTGCCTCGGTGCTAGAGCCGGCAATTTGGATGCCTGCCTCGCTAAGGCGCATTATGTGAATTGAACAAGGTTGAGTCGGAGCAGGGTGTGGGCAAGCAGCGTGGCGCCGCTTCGGGTGAGCAGCCCAGCGAACGACCTGGCTTGATGGCGGACCAAGCCGAGTTGCTC
>JAABUJ010000952.1_pt1 | contig 48184 bp, 50 predicted proteins | sample 5559131 | NCBI WGS metagenome assembly JAABUJ01 (sample SAMN10711875, study PRJNA513366) | rock metagenome | isolation source: Antarctica rocks | place: Antarctica: Victoria Land, Mt New Zealand nord | collected 2016-01-07
CTACAAGGAGATCTTCAGCGGAGCTGACTGGGAGCAGCTGGAGGCGGCGGGCGCGTCGGCGCAGCGGTGCCTGTGGGCGTCGACCTCGACCAAGAACCCCGATTACCGTGACGTGCTCTACGTGGAGCAGCTGATCGGCCCCGGGACGGTGAACACGATGCCCCGCGAGACGATCGAGGACTTCCAGGACCACGGGCGGGTCTCTGACACGCTGGAGCGCGACGTGGACGGGGCGCGCGAGACGCTCGAGCGGTTTGCCGCCGCGGGGGTGGACTACGACGACGTGGTCGCGGTGCTCGAGCGCGAGGGCGTGGAGAAGTTCGCCAAGTCCTTTCAAGAGCTGTTTGACGGCGTGGCGGCCAAGCGCGACCAGCTCGTTCCCGCCTGACGGCGGATCCGCGGGCGGCGTATCCTGCGCCGCCTGCGGGTATCCCGCCCGCAGACGACGCCAGCGCCAGAAGGGGAGAGCGGATGAGGAGCGACGTTCAGACGGGCACGATCCGCACACAGATTCCGGCTCGGCTGGACCGCCTGCCGTGGTCACGCTTTCACTGGCGGGTGATCATCGGGCTCGGCACGGTGTGGATCCTCGACGGGCTCGAGGTGACGATCGTCGGCAGCATCTCGGGCCGGATCGGCGAGAAGGGCGCGGGGGTGGGGATCTCGGCGGCGAACGTCTCCGGCTTGGCCGGCTCGCTGTACGTCGCCGGCGCCTGCGTGGGGGCGCTGGTGTTCGGGCAGCTCACGGACCGCTTCGGGCGCAAGAAGCTGTTCATGATCACGCTCGGGACCTACCTCCTCGCCACCACGTTGACGGCGTTCTCGTTTGCGCCGTTGTGGTTCTTCGTGTTCCGCTTCTTCACCGGGTTTGGGATCGGCGGCGAGTACGCCGCGATCAACTCAGCGATCGACGAGCTGATCCCGTCGCGCAACCGGGGCCGGGTGGACATCGCGATCAACGGGAGCTACTGGGGCGGGGCAGCCGGAGGCGCGCTGCTCGCGGTGCTGGCCCTGAACACGAGCCTGTTCGCCGTCGACGTGGGTTGGCGGCTGTGCTTCGGGCTGGGGGCGGTGCTCGGGCTCGGAGTCCTGATCGTCCGGCGCAGCGTCCCCGAGAGCCCCCGGTGGCTGTTCATCCACGGGCGCGAGGAGGAGGCCGAGCGGATCGTGGCCGAGATCGAGCAGGAGGTCACCGACTCCACTGGCCAGACGCTGTCCGAGCCCGAGGGGGAGATGACCGTGCGCCAGCGGCGGGTGATCCCGCTCTCGATGACGATTCGCTCGGTGACGACCCTGTATCCCAAGCGCACCGTGCTCGGGCTGGCGCTGTTCATCGGCCAGGCGTTCCTCTACAACTCGATCCTGTTTCGGGCTCGGAGACCTGCTCGGGACCTACTTCAAGGTCTCGAGCGGGAACGTCCCCTATTACCTGGCCGTGTTCGCGGTGGGCAACCTGTTCGGCCCACTGGTCCTCGGCCGGCTGTTCGACACCGTCGGACGCAAGCCGATGATCTCCGGCACCTACCTGCTGTCGGGCGTGCTGCTGATCGTCACCGCGCTGCTGTTCAAGGGTCACGATCTCACCGCGACGAGTCTGGTCGTGGCGCTGACGGTGATCTTCTTCTTCGCCTCGGCCGGCGTCAGCGCCGCCTACCTGACCGTGTCGGAGATCTTCCCGATGGAGACCCGGGCGCTGTGCATCTCGGTCTTCTATGCCGTCGGCACCGGCATCGGGGGGATCACCGGTCCGCTGCTGTTCTCGGCCCTGATCAAGACCGGCAGCTACTCCCAGGCGGCGCTGGCGCTGATCATCGGCGCGATCATGATGATCGTGGGGGGATTGGTCGAGCTGGCGTACGGGATCCGGGCCGAGGGCCGGGGTCTCGAGGACATCGCCCAGCCGCTGACCGTCGCCGACGCCGAGGGGGGCGGGGGCGCGTCGGCGCCGGCCCCGGCGTGACTGGCGCGCTCCGGCGCGTCGGCGCCGCCAACGGCGTGACCGCCCGCGCCCGAAGCGGTTGAGCTGCGCGCCCAGCGGGCAACTGACCTGCAGGACCAAAAAAAGGAGCAGACAGACGATGACGACCGCACAGGTGATCCTGATCCCGGCAGACCGTGTCCCGGAGCCCCCCGCCGAGCCGGTACCCCAGCCCGATCCGGCTCCGGCACCGCTGCCCGATCCAGGGCCGGCACCGCTGCCCGATCCAGCCCCATCGCCGCCGGGACCTGACCCCGGTCCCGCACCCGCGCCGCCGGTTCCGGCGCCGGCGCCGGGGCCCGATATCCCGGCGCCGCCGACGGCTTAGGGCTTGCGGCGCCGGAACTAGCCAGGCCCGCGGTGCCGGCTCCTGGTGACCGTGTAGACCCGGGTCATACCGCAGGCGGGGCGCCGCCGCTGGTCCCGGTCCTGCGCGCCTTCCGGGTGCTGGCGATCTCGATGGCTTTCGCCTACGCCGAGCTGGGCTCGGTGCACCTCGGGGCCGGCGGTGCGTACACGATCGTGCGCGAGGTGCTGGGCGACGCGTTCGGGTTCGTCGCGTTGCTGCTGTTCCTGGTTCTGGGCGTGCTCTCGACCGCGGCGATTCTGGTTGCGTCGGCGACCTATCTGCACCAGCTCATCGGGGCGCTGCCGGTGCGCTGGACAGCGGTGGCGATGATGGCGCTGGTCACCGCGCTGTCGCTCGAGCGCCTCGGGTCGGCCAGCTGGGTGGCGACGATCATGCTGATCGTGGAGCTGGTGGTGATCGGCGCGTTCATCGTCGCGTGCCTGCTGTCGACCCGCCACGGCCTCGGGTACGTGATCCACCCGGTGATGCCGACGACCAAGGGCTCGGGGCTGACCGCGGTCGGCTTCACCGGCCTGCTACCCGTGGTGGCGCTGGCGCTGTTCGCCTACAACGGCTATGACTGGCCCCTGTACTTCGGCGAGGAGACCCACGACCCGCGCAGGACGCTTCCGCGGTCGGGCCAGCACCAATCGCCACCAGGTGCCGAAGGTGGGCCTTTGCCCTGCTGGGCATCGGCTGCGGCGTATTCTGCTACCTGAGCTCGCTGACCTCGCTGATCACCTTCACCAGCGTGATGATCGTGGCGATCTACCTGCTGATCGCCAGCGCGGCGATCGTCAGCCGCCGGCGTGAGCGAGACGCCCAACGGCCCTGCCGGATGCCGCTGTGGCCGCTGCCCCCGGTGCTGGCGATCGTCGGCATCGGACTGGCGCTGCGCTACCAGAAGCTCAGTGACGTGATCACCACTGCCGTGGTCGTCGCCGCCGCGCTGGTTTACTGGCTGGCCTACCTGCAGCGACGAAGTCGACGAGGTGAACTTGACCGGCAAGCGGACCGACATGATCGTGCACGACAGTGAGCCGTACAACGCCGAGCCGCCGCGCGGCGCGCTGGTGCAGTCCCGGTTGACCGCGCTGGACACGTTCTACGTTCGCAACCACGGCCCGATCCCCGAGCTCGATCCGACCCGCTGGCGCCTGGAGGTGGGAGGGCTGGTCTCGAGCGAGCTCACGCTCTCGCTGGCCGATCTGCGGGCGAGCTTCACCGAGCGCGAGCTGGACGTCACGTTGCAGTGCGCGGGCAACCGACGCGAGGGCCTGATCGCCGTGCGTGACATCCCGGGAGAGGCTCCGTGGGGGCCCGGTGCCACCGGCACCGCCCGATGGGCCGGTGTCTCATTGGGCGACGTGCTGGAGTCCGCCGGCCTGGCCGAGGGGGCGAGCCATGTGGAATTCATCGGGGCCGACGTCTCCTCCGAGGCCGAGCCGCCCGAGCGCTTCGGTGCCTCGATCCCTCGACGCAAGGCGCTCGCCGGCGAGGTGCTGCTGGCTTTCAAGATGAACGACGAGCCGCTCCCGGCCGCGCACGGCGCGCCGCTGCGGGTCGTGGTGCCCGGATACATCGGCGCCCGCAGCGTCAAGTGGCTGCAGCGGATCGTCGCGCGGGCAAGCTCGTCGGAGAACTTCTTCCAGGCCCGGAGCTACCGCCTGCTACCCGGAGACGCCGACGCCGATGCCGGGCTCACAGGAGCCGGGGTGCCGCTGGGCGCCGTCGCGGTCAACGCCGACATCCTGACCCCCGACGACGGGGCCGAGGTGCAAGCCGGGTCGCTGGAGGTCCGCGGCTACGCCTTTGCCGGTGATGACCGCCACGTGATCCGCGTCGACGTGTCGAGCACCGGCGGGGGCAGCTGGTCGGAGGCGGAGCTAATCGACGAGCCGAGCCGTTGGGCGTGGCGCCGCTGGCGCGCCCAGGTCATCGTGGCGCCCGGGCCGGTGGAGATAGTCGCCCGGGCGTGGGACAGCGCCGCCGCCACCCAGCCCGATGACCCGGCGCAGCTGTGGAACCCGAAGGGCTACGCCAACAACGCCTGGGCGCGAGTGTCGCTGCGGGTCGCCGGCTGATCGGGGCTTGCCGGGCCGGGTACAGGGGTAGCTCCCCGAATACCCGCCGTGCCGCGAGCCAGGCGCGGCTCGCGCGATCCGCGATTCCAGAGCTTTGAGCAAAATCTAAGGAGAGGCATGTCCGAGACCGATACCTACAAGATCGTCGAGCTTGCCGGCACTTCGCCGGACGGCGTCACCGAGGCGATGCGAGCCGGTGTCGCCCGAGCGGCCCGGACGCTGCGTCAGGTCGACTGGGTCGAGGTGACGAGCATCCGCGGCCACGTGGAGGGGAGCGAGATCGCACACTTTCAGGTCCAGATGAAGGTCGGCTTCAAGCTCGAGGGCGCCTGACCCGGGGTGAAGCGCCGGACCGCGGACGGATCGCAGATGAGTTCTCGACGCTCGTTACCGGACCGGGGTCATCTCGCTCCGGTAGCCAGGCAGCGAAGCGAGCGCCGGTCGCTCGAGGACCGGTACCGCGACCACGGCACCGTCCTCCCACGGGCGCAGGTAGCCGCCGCCGATCGCGGCGCGTCCGCCCCCGACTCGCCGTTCGACCGCTGTCAGGACTGCGTAGGACATCTCTCCGAGCGCGCGCAATGGCTGGTGGCGGTTCTGGCGGCTACCCAGATCGCACTCGGCCAGCGCGTCGAGGCCATCGCGTTGCAGCGCATCGAGCAGGACGGCGATCTCGACGCCGTAGCCGACCGGGAACGGGATCGCCTCGAGCAGCTCGCGCCGGGCCGAGAACTCGCCCGCCAGGGGTTGGGCGAACCCGGCCAGCCTCGGGGCGTAGAGGTTGAGCAGCGGCCGAGCCATGAGCTCGGTCACCCGGCCGCCCTCGTTGGGCAGCTGCTGGCTGCCGGACTGCAGGGGGCGTTCGAAGGCGCCCTTGACCAGGTGCACCGAACGGTCGCTGAGGATCGGTCCGAGCAGGCCGAGCAGATGGCCCGGATCGGGATCCTTGGTGTCTCCGTCCAGGAAGCAGACGATCTCCCCGGTCGTCACGCGCAGCGAGCGCCACATCGCGTCGCCCTTGCCCAGCGCCGGCCCCAGGTTCGCGACGACCTCGTCCTGCTGGTAGACCGTCGCCCCGGCGCCCAGGGCGACCTCTGCGGTCCCGTCGTTTGACCGCGCGTCAATTACGACCAGCTCGTCCACCAGACCCAGCTCTGCCAGCGGTGCGACCGTGACCCGGATCACGCCGTCGATCGTGTCGGCGCACTCCTTGGCCGGGATCACCACGCTAACGGTGGCCTGCGCCTTGAGCTCGGCGAGCCGGCCGGAGTCGAAGTCCGTCGCTCGGTAACGCCGTCGCTCGGACCAGATCGAGACGTCGAGATCGACCGACAGGCCACGAACGGCTCGCCCGGTGGGACGAGCGGAGGTCTGCACGCGCACGTCGCAGGCCCGGAGGATCGGGATGTCGTAGTCGTGTAGCCGCTGAGCGAAGGCGGCGTCCTCGAGCGCGGTCACGGGTTCGAGCCCTCCAACCTCGCGATACGTTCCGGCGTCGATCCCGATCGACGCACCGGAGAAGTGGTGATGACCGGCGGCTGGATCTCGATCCCGGACGCGGTGCAAGCGTAGCGCGGCGTCACGCTCGCGGCGGCGCAGGACGCCGGGTGGCAGGGCGCGGCTCTCTCGAGGGTCCAGCTCGATCGTGCCGGCGATCGCTCGCGCACCGAGGGCCAGATGCCTCAGCTGGCGCTCGAGCCAGTCCGCGGCCGGCCGGGAGTCGGCATCCGTGCAGGCGATCAGACCGTCGGGACGACCGAGCGCCAGCAGCCTGACCGCAGCCGCCTCCATGCCAATCCGCCGGGCTGCTCCCACACCCGCCCCCGGTCCCGGGAGGGTGATCACCACGAGCCCGAGCTGTTGGGCAGTGGCGCCCACGACGTCCCCGGTGGCGTCGCCACAGGCGTCCAGCACCACGATCGTCTCAAACGTGTCCCGCGGTACCGACTGCGCCGCCAGCGCGGCCAGGCACGCGGCGATCGTGTGCTCCTCGTCGTGCGCAGGCACGACCACGACGCTGCTCAGCTCCATCGGGCGCCTGCGGCGATCAAGTCTTGTCCTCGCTCGTAGTCCTGATCGCGGTCGTGGGTGAGCACGCCGACGATCATTCCGTCGCGTCCATACCAGGCGGTGAACGACCCGTCCGCCTGGCGCTCGAGCCGGGACTCGTCATACCCGTCCCCCCAGGCGGCGTATTTCAGCGTCTGTGCGCCGATCGTCGACCAGAAGCCGGGAACATCGTCCCAAGCGGCCGGTTGGCCTGCCGCGCTGGCACCAGCCACCGCGCCCTGACCGAGGGCATCACCCCAGTGCTCGACGCGCAGCCGGCGGCTCGCCGTCGGGTTCTGCGCCGCGCACACGTCGCCGGCGGCCAGCAGCCCGCTGACCGCGGTGCGCATCGCGGCGTCGGTGGGGATCGCGCCATCCACCAGGTCCAGGCCGGCGGCGGCGGCCAGCTCCGAGCGCGGGGCAACCCCGGTGGCCATGATCACAAGCCCGGCGCTGACGTGCTTGCCCTCGGTCTGGACTCGCAGCTCGTCGCCGTGGCGCTCGATCGACTCGACCTCGGCCCCGAGCTCCAGCACGATGCCGAGCTCCTGCAGCCAGCCGGTGATCTCCGCCGCCGCCTCAGCGCCGAGCCGCCGGGCATTCGGCGCCGCCTCGTCGGATACGAGCGTCACCTGTTGGCCGAGCGCGGTCAGCGAGGCGGCGATCTCACAGCCGATGAACCCCGATCCAATGACCACCGGATCGACGCCCGAATGCAGGCGGCGCTGGAGCTCGCGCAGGTCGTCGAGCGACCGCAACACGCGCACCGACGGGTCGTCGGCTCCAGGGATCGGTATGCGCGTGGGCTCTGATCCAGTGGCGAGCAGGCAGCTTCGGTAGTCGAGCTCCCGCCCGCCTGAGAGCGTGACCTGGCGGCGCTCGGGGTCCAGGGCGACGGCGCGTCCGCCGATCAGCGCCACCCCTTGCTCGGCCAGCCACCGCTCGTCCTCCAGCGGCAGATCTTCTTCGGCCATCTCGCCACGCAGCAGCTCCTTGGAGAGGGGGGGACGGTTGTAGGGCATCCGGTGCTCGTCGGTCACGATCGCGACCGGGCCCGGGCCGCCGGAGTCACGAAACGAGCGCGCGGCCTCCAGCCCGGCTGGGCCGCCCCCGACGACCAGCAGCGCATACGGGTCGTTCATCGCCGTTTGAGGATGTCGAGCCGGTAATCCTCGGTGTCGCGGCGGCTGACCGGCACAAGCCATGGCTCCTGGCGCAGGCGGAGGTGAACCTCGTCGGCGGTGAACGGCCGCTCGGCTCCGGCCGGGCGCCAGTGGACAGCGACCAGCCTGGCACCGGGCGACATCAGGCGGCGCAGCAGCGCGAGTGTTCCGGCGAGCTCGCGCTCGCCCAGGTAATAGAGGATCTCGGAGGCGACGACCAGGTCATAGGGGCGGCGGGGTACGTCGGCCGGAATCGCTCCGAGGATCACCGCCGCCTGCGGCTGATCGGCCAGCCGCCCGCGCGCCGCCTCCACGGCGCTCGGCGCCGCGTCGATGGCGATCAGCGATTCGCATCTTGGGGCCAGCCGCGCGCTGAACACCCCGATCGAGCCGCCGAGCTCGAGCGCGCCGGCAAACGGCCCCTCGCCGCAGGCGTCCAGGGTGGCCGCATACTTTCGGGCTTCGTATCGGCTCTCGGTGTAGTCCCACGGATCGGGATCGGCCCGGTAGCGGGCCTCGAACTCGGCGGCCGTCATCCGCGCCACGTTAGTCTGCCGCCTCGCTCAGCGCTGCGTCGCCGGCGCGAGCCAGCATCGGGTCCAGACGGTGCTGGAGCAGGAACACCTCGAGGTCGCGGCGCGCTCGGTCCAGCGCAGTAGCGCGCGCGAACGGTCGCGACCCGCAAGCCCTCGCGGCCTCATCCAACAGCACGTGGCTGGCGTCCGAGATCGCCGCTCGTGCGTGGATGGACGTCGCCGGCAGCTCGAGGCCGATGCCGTCCATGGACTGCGCCGCGGCGTCGATCCAGACCGAGACCGTATGACGACAGGTGAGGATGCGACCGGCGGCGAGGCTCTCCAGCGGCCCTCGGCCGGGCCGCGCGGCGAGCTCGTGCAGGGCGGCCTGCGCCGCCGCATCCACCATCCCGGCCCACGATGCGGCGGTGCGCAGCGCGTCACGGGCAAACCAGGGCTGGTCGGAGATGCTGCCGGGCGGACCCAGCCGGGCCAGCACTGGAGCGTCGTGGAACAGGACCCGGTGCGAAACAGACGCCCGCAGTCCGTGCGATCGATACCAGCTTTCGTCGATCTGCACCCGGTCGGGATCGGTCAGGTCGACCCATACGCTGATCGGTGGGCCGCCACCGTCGGTATCTCGCGCCAGCACCAGGGCGCGGTGCAGGCCTCCGGCGCCCGAGCAGAAGGTCTTCACGCCGCGCAGCACGTCGGCGCCGCCGACCCTCACCACGCGAGCCGGGGCTCCCTCTGTCGGCACCGGATCTCCGCCCCACACCCCCGCGCGAAGCTCACCGGCGGCGATCATCTCGAGCTCGCGGCCGGCAAGCGCCGCCGGTCCCTGGACCGCGAGTCGCTCGACCGCGTTCACATGGCCGTCGTAGATCCGCCCGACCGAGCCATCGGCGCGCGCGACCCGGCGAACCAGGTCAAGCTCGTCGGCCGCCGGGGGTCGTGGCGTCCCCGTGACCGCATTGCCGGCCAGCGCGCCGGCTCGCTCCAGCGCCGCGATCGCGGACTCCGGAAAAGCCGGCGCCGGCTCGGCGTCTCGGGCCTGGGCCTCGGCGCTGATCGAGTCCAGCGCGTCGTTGATCTGGTCGGCTCGCACCGCCGCCGTCTCTAGCAGGTCGCTCACGCCAGTGACCTCAGCGCGAGGCCGCCGCGGCGTGCGTGATCGATGACCAGTCGGGCGAAGGCGACCGTCTCTGCGGCGCCCTCTCGCCGGGCGCCCGGCCCCAGGCCGTCGTGGGCCAGCACGATCGCCCGATCCACCAGCTGCGCCCTGGTAGCCGCGAACATCGCCGGCGCGCAGTCACCCCGCCAGTCGTGGCTATCGGCGGTCCAGCCGATCAGCCGCAGGCCGTGCTCCGCGGCGAGCCGCTCGGTCCATGCCGCCTGGTCACCCCACGGGGTGCGCCACAGGCCGGGTGCCACGCCGAGCTTGCGCAGGCGAGCCAGGGCCCGACGCGTGTCACGCCGGAGCCAGTCGGCGTCTCGGGCGCTGTGTCGGACGTGCTCGTCGCAGTGCAGGCCCACCCCGTGACCGTCGGAGAGCATGCGCTCGATCAGCCGTGGATGCTCGGCGGCGCGGGGGGCGATCGGGAAGAACGTCGCCCGGGCCCCCGCATCGGCCAGCACGTCGAGCAGACGTGGGGTGCAGGTCTGATCCGGGCCGTCGTCGAAGGTCAGCGCGATCTGCTTCACGAGGCAGGGATACCCCGTTCGCGGCCCTCCGATACCCGCGCGCGGGGGCCCGGACGGCCTCCGACACCGCGCCCCGGGCGCTCGGGCGCTCCTGTCGTGGTTGTGGTCAAGCGCGAACCGGGGTAGCGTCCGGGAGCATGGAGTTGCAGCCGAGCGGTCCAGAAAGCTGACGTGGCGACCGCGATCCTCGACATCGACGGCACGCTGGTCGACACCAACTACCAGCACACGATTGCCTGGGCGAGGGCGCTTCGCCGCTACGAGATCGTGATCGCGCTATGGCGGATCCATACCCACATCGGGATGGGCGGCGACCAGGTGGTCGAGGCCCTCTGCGGCGAGCGGGTAGAGGACGAGCTCGGAGACGACATCCGCGCCGCCGAGGGCGAGCGCTACATGGAGCTGATCGACGAGGTGGCGCCGATGGAGGGCTCGCGCGAGCTGATCGTCGAGCTCAAGCAGCGCGGACACGCTGTGGTGCTCGCGAGCTCGGCCAAGCAAGACGAGGTCGATCATTACCTGGACCTGCTCGATGCCAGAGAGCTGGCCGACGCCTGGACCACCTCGGCCGACGTGCAGGCGACCAAGCCCGCGCCCGATCTCGTCCGCGCCGCGCTGGACCGGGTCGACGGCGGCGCGAGCGGAGCGGTGATGGTCGGCGACACGCCGTGGGACGTGAAGGCCGCCCTGGCCGCAGACGTGCCGACGCTGGCCGTGGTCACGGGCGGCTTCTCCAAGCAGGAGCTGCACGAGGCGGGGGCCGCGGCGGTGTTCGAGTCCGTGGCCGAGCTGCGGCAGCGCTTGGATGAGACGGGATTGCGGTAGAGCGTTGGTCGATGGTCAGCCGCGGGCGACGGCCCGGGCGACCTCGTCGGCCACCATCCCGGCGCCGGAGCGGCCGAGCACGATCGTGTAGTGGTTGACGTCGGGGACCTCGATCGCCCGCCGGCGCCCGGGGTCGGCGGCCGCCCAGGCCTGCACGAGGGCGATCGGCTGCATCGGGTTGGGGTCATCGACCATTCCCCGGGGGGCACACATCAGTACGGCCGCAAGGGCCAGCGAGCTCGCGTCGCCGGCGCCGAACAGGTCCAAGCCGTCGTCGCGCACGACCTGCGGATTGACCGACGAGCGCAGCCGGGGCGGCTCGCCGATCAGGTCGTGGGCCGCGTACTCGTCCAGGTCTCGCGCGTCCACGTCTTTACCGGCCAGGGCCGGGTGCTCGGCCCACCAGGCGCGGTAGGCCGGGCGATCTGAAAAGGTCATCCTCAAGCGCTCGAGCGTGGGTCCGAGGAACGCCTGCAGGAACTGCTCCGGATCGGCGCCCTCGCTCTCGGGGATCGTCAGTCCGCCGTCGACCAGCACCAGCCGCGAGACCCGATCTCCGTGCTCGACGGCCAGCCGGGCGGCGACGTAGGCCCCCAGCGAGTGGCCGGCAACCACCGCGCGCTGCACCCCGCAGTGATCGAGCACCGCGACCAGGTCACGCACGTGAGCGGCCAGCCCGAACGGGGGCGGGAGCCGCGCGCTGGCCGCCCGGCCCCGCAGATCGACCGCGAGCAGGCTCGCCCGGCCGCCGAGGGCTCGCGCCGTGGCCAGCCAGGTCCGGCTGCTCGACGTGATGCCGTGGACGGCCAGCACCTGGGGTGCGTCGGGGGCCGCGGCGCCGAGCCGATAGACGGCCAGCGTTCCTCCCGCCACGGGCACGTCGATGCGCTTGGTCACCGGGTCAGCACCCAGGGTCGGGCGATGGCGAGCCAGCTGACCGCCACCCCCAGCAGGGTCGCGCACAGGATCCAGCCGAGGGTGGTCGTTGCGACGCCGACGTACTTCAGTCCCGAGGCGAAGATTACGAACGCGATCGCCGGGCGGACGTAGCGGTCCGGCACCCGGGAGGACAGCAGCGAGCCGACCAGCACCGCCGGCACGCTGCCGAGGATCAGCGAACCCGTGACCGACAGCTCCACGTGTCCGAAGGCCAGGGCGCCGAGCGCCGCCGCCAGGGTCAGCGGGACGGCCTGGGTCAGATCGGTTCCGACCAGCTGGTTGGCCCCGAGCCGGGGGTAGATGAACAGCAGGCCGATCACCATCAGCGAGCCCGAGCCCACCGAGGTCATGCCGACGATCACGCCGCCCACGACCCCAATCGCCAGGGTCAGGGCGGGGCGCGGGTTGACCTCGGTGACGAACGTGGCCCGGGTGTGGCCGCCGCGGCGATCGAGCCCGAGGCGCAGCACCATCGCGCCCGCGCCGACCAGCAGCGCCGCGCCCAGGAAGACCTCGATCGTGTCCTGGGCTGACTTGGCGTCGCCGAGCAGGTGCAGCAGGTAGGCCCCGAAAAAGGCCGCCGGCACCGACCCCAGCATCATCCAGTGCACGAGCCTGAAGTTGACTGTGCCGGCGCGCATGTGCACCAGGGCGCCGAGGGGGCGCATCACGACAGCGGCGACAAGGTCACTGGAGATCGCGGTCGACGGCTTGACGCTGAACAGCAGGATCAGCATCGGCGTCATCAGCGCGCCGCCGCCGGCGCCGGTCATCCCGACCAGCAGGCCGATGATCGCGCTGCCGAGAACGATGTAAGGATCGATGTGCACGCTGCCGCTACGCCTCCGGTTAGAGCTGACCGCCTCTGGTCGGCGGATCGGCGGATCGGCGGAGACTAGCCAGCCCGTAGCATCTGCGCCCGTGCGCATCGGCTTGCTCACCGGCGGAGGCGACTGCCCGGGCCTCAACGCGGTGATCCGCGCCGTGGTGCGCAAGGGGATCGACGCCTATGGCGATCAGCTGGTCGGCTTCCGCGACGGCTGGCGCGGCGTGCTGGAGGACGTATACGAGGAGCTGACGATCGAGTCGACCCGAGGGATCCTGCCGCGGGGCGGCACGATCCTCGGCAGCTCGCGAACCAATCCCTCCAAGCGCGAGGACGGGATCGAGGTGGCCCGCGCGACGCTGGCCCGCCATCGCCTCGACGGGCTGATCGCGATCGGTGGCGAGGACACGCTGGGCGCCGCCAATCGCCTCAGCGAGGCCCAGATCGAGGTGATCGGGGTCCCCAAGACGATCGACAACGACCTCGGGGCCACCGACGTGACGTTCGGCTTTGACACCGCGCTGCAGATCGCCACCGAGGCGATCGACCGCCTGCACACCACCGCCGAGAGCCATCACCGGATCCTGGTGGTGGAGGTGATGGGCCGCAACGCCGGCTGGATCGCGCTGCACTCGGGTCTCGCCGGAGGTGCCGACGTGATCCTGATCCCCGAGATCCCGTTCGACATCGACGAGGTCTGTCGCCTGATCGGCCGCCGCCATCGGCGCGGGCGCTACTTCTCGATCGTCGTCGCCGCCGAAGGGGCGCTGCCCAAGGCGGGGACGATGACTGTCGCCGCCGGCGCGTCTGACGAGTTCGGCCACCCGCGCCTGGGCGGCATCGGGCACGAGCTCGAGAGGGAGATCGAAAAGCGGACCGGGATCGAGACCCGGGCCACCGTGCTCGGGCACATCCAGCGCGGGGGCACGCCGACCGCGTTCGATCGTGTGCTGGCCACCCGATTGGGGCTGGCGGCGATCGACGCCGCCCACGCCGGGCGCTGGGGCACGATGACCGCACTGCGTGCCACGGCGATCGAGCTGGTGGCACTGTCAGATGCGGTGGCCGAGGTCCGCCGCGTGCCGATCGATGAGTACGAGCGCTACGGGATCCTGTTCGGGTGAGGGCCCAGAGCGGCTTGGCGCTGACCAAAACGTCCGTCTAGCGTGGCGCCGATCCGACTATGCTGGCCGTGTTCGCGCTCCTAGATCCGGCCACAACGTCTCGGGAGGAAGGACTGATGCAGATCGGCTTTGTCGGGCTCGGCAAGATGGGCGGCAGCGAGCTGTGAGCACGGCACCCCCCGGGCACCTGTCGGAGATCGAGAACCCGCTGATCGAGGGCCTCGAGCGCCTGCCGGTCCATCCCACCTCGCTGGTCATATTCGGGGCGACGGGAGACCTCGCCCACCGTAAGCTGCTGCCGGCGCTTTACAACCTCGCCCACGAGGGGGCGCTGCCCGAGCGGTTTGACCTGATCGGCGTCGGCCGGCGCGATCAGGAGCACGAGGATTTCGGCGACGCGGTGTCGTCCTCGATTGAGCGCTTCTCTCGGCGCCGTCCCGATCCTGCCCTGCTCGGGGGCCTGCTCGACGGCGTCCGCTATATCCAGGGCTCATTTGACGACGACGAGGTGTACGCCGAGCTGACCCGAACCCTGGAGGAGTTCGACGAGCGGGCCGGGCGGCCGATGGATCGCGTCTTCTATCTGTCCACCGCACCGGAGTTCTTTCCGCTGATCGCGAGCAAGCTCGGCGCCGCCGGCCTCGACCGGGTGGAGAACGCCGAAGTCCGGATCGTGATCGAGAAGCCGTTCGGCTACGACCTCGCCTCGGCGCGCGCGCTGAATGTCGAGTTGCTCGAGGTGTTCGACGAGTCCCAGATCTTCCGCATCGATCACTACCTGGGCAAGGAGACCGTCCAGAACCTGATGGCGCTGCGCTTCGCCAACGCGCTGTTTGAGCCCGTGTGGAATCGCAACTACATCGACCACGTGCAGATCACCGCCGCCGAGGACATCGGGATCGGGGGCCGCGCCGGCTACTACGAGGGGGCAGGGGCGCTGCGTGACCTGGTCCAGAACCACATGCTCCAGCTGCTGGCGCTGCTGGCCATGGAGCCCCCCACGGCGTTTGACGCCAACCGCCTGCGCGACGAGAAGCTCAAGGTGCTCGAGGCGATCGTGCCCCCCAACGTCGAGGACGTGGCCGGGATGGCGGTGCGGGCGCAGTACGGTCCCGGCGTGGTCGGCGGCGCCCGGGTTCCCGGCTACCTGCAGGAGCCTGGGGTGGACGCCGACTCGCGCAGCCCCACCTACGCCGCGCTGCGACTGCACGTCTCGAACTGGCGCTGGGCCGGGGTTCCGTTCTACCTGCGTACCGGCAAGCGGATGGCGCGCAAGCTGACCGAGATCGCGGTGATCCTCAAGCCGGTTCCGCACATCGCCTTTCAGAGCTCGGGCTCCGTCGGGATCCAGGCCAACCAGATCGTCTTCACCCTGCAGCCCGACGAGGGCGTCTCGGTGTCGATCGGCGCCAAGATTCCCGGCTCCCGGATGCGGATTCGGCCGGTCAACATGGAGTTTCGCTACGGCACGTCGTTCCTGTCGGAGTCGCCCGAGGCTTACGAGCGGCTGATCCTCGACGCGATGCGCGGGGACGCGACACTGTTCACCCGCAACGACGAGATCGAGGCCCTGTGGGGGATCATCGATCCGATCCTCGACGCCTGGAAGGCCGACACGAGCTCTCCGATCCCCCAGTACGGCTCGGGCTCCTCGGGTCCTGAGGCCGCCGAGGCGCTCCTTGACGGCACGCGCTGGCGGCGGCTGTGAGCGAGGACATCTGGGCCGAGCAGGACACCGATCCGGACGCGATTGAGGTGGCTATGCGCCGGCTGCTGCGTGAGCGCCACGGCGCCAACGAGGCGCTGGCACCGGCTCGGGTGCTCAACCTGGTCGTCGTGGTCGACCGCGAGTGGAAGGGCGAGATCGCCAACCGGCTCGAGCGCGCCGGTCGCTACCACGGGTCGCGGACCGTGCTGTGCGCGGTGCAGGAGGGCCGCCACACCCTGGACGCGGTGGCCGTGGTCAGCTACGAGGATCCGGGCGAGGGCCGGATCGGGGTGATGCGCGAGCAGGTGCAGATCGACTGCGGCCCCGAGCATCTGTCCGCCTTGCAGACGATCGTCGACCCGGTGCTGGCGTCAGAGATGCCGACAGTGGCCTGGTCTCCCCACGGCCATGAGGAGGCGGTCAGAGCCCTACTGCCACTGGTCGACGTGATGCTGGTGGACTCAGACGACCTGTCTGATCCGGCCGAGGCGCTCGCCCGCGCTCTCGAGCTGAGCGATCACGTATACGTGGTCGATCTCGCGTGGTTGCGTACGACCCCATGGCGCGAGCGCCTGGCCGCCAGCTTCGACCTCCCGACGCGACTGGCCGCGCTGCGCCGGATCGCCGAGCTGGAGGTTCGCCACCAGCGCACCTCGACGGCCAGCGGGCTGCTGCTGACCGGATGGCTCGCCTCGCGCCTGGGCTGGGAGATCGCGCCGCTGCGAGACCTGGCCGGGAGCCTGGAGGGAGCCGCACGGCGCGACCACGGCGAGGTGGAGCTCTGCCTGCGCACCACCCAGCAGGAGGCTCCCGGTCTGGCGGGCGTCACGGTCCGCGGCGAGCGCGGCACCTCGCTCTCGCTGCAGCGCGGCCTCGGCGGCCTCGACGCCCGCGAGACGATCCTCGGCGGCGAAGCGCGCGAATGGAAGGTCCTCGGCGCCTCGCGCGGTGAGGGCGGCATCCTCGGCGAGGGGGTCCGCCAGGCCCTGCTCCGGGACCCCACTTACGGCCCCGCCTTGAGCGCCGCCCGGGAGCTCTGTCCGGCGTGACGCTCGAGCTGGAGGTGGTGCAGGATCCGGCCCGGGCTTGCGCGGCGATGATGGTCAGCGCGGCGATCGGCGGCGGCGAGATGGTGCTGGCCGGCGGCTCGACGCCCGGGGCGGCCTACGAGCACTTCGTCGACACCGTCAGGGCGGTGGGCCTGGATCTCGGGTCGACCCGGTTCTGGCTCGGGGACGAGCGCTGCGTGGAGCCCGAGGACGACCGATCGAACTACGGCATGATCAAGGCGTCGCTGCTCGATCCGCTCGCGCCGCTCACCGAGCTCGACGTGCGTCGGATCAGAGGCGAGCTTGGACCCGAGGCGGCGGCCGAGGCCTACGAACGCGAGCTGGGCGACGCCGGGCCGCCCGAGTTTGACCTGGTGCTGCTCGGGATCGGGCCCGACGGGCACACGGCGTCGCTGTTTCCGGGCCAATCCTCGCTGTCGGTGAGCTCTGAGTTGGTGGTCGGGGTGCCCGAGGCGGGCCTCGAGCCGTTCGTGCCCCGCGTCTCGCTGACGCTCGCCGCGCTCACCGCGAGCCGACACGTGGTGATCCTCGCCTCGGGTGAGTCAAAGGCCGAGGCGATCGCCGCGGCGTTCGGACCGGACGCGGAGCCCAACCCCCGCGTGCCCGCGTCGATGCTGGCGCCCCAGGCCGAGCGGATCACGGTCCTGCTCGACGGCGCGGCCGCGTCGCGGTTGCCGCTGTCCGGGAGGCGCCCGTGAGCGACGTGATCGGCGTTGACCTGGGCGGCACCAAGGTCGCGGTGGCCCGCCTGCAGGACTCAGAGCTCGGCGAGGCGACGACTCGGCCCACCGTCCAGTCGGGTTCGGATGATCTGATCGAGCAGCTGGCGTCGATGATCGAATCCTGCCGGGGTCAGGAGCTGGACGGCGTCGGCGTCGGCGTTCCGTCGGTGGTCGAGTTCGACACCGGGCGGATCGTCTCGACCACCAACCTGCCGCTGGCCGACGTGCGGCTGCGCGACGTGCTCGGCGAGCGCCTGGGGGTGCCGGTGTTCGTCGACAACGACGCCACCGTGGCCGCGCTCGCCGAGGCCCACGACGACGAGCTGCGGATGGTCGCGCGGGACCTGGTGATGATCACGATCGGAACCGGGGTGGGGGGCGGGCTGGTGCTGGGCGGTCGCATCTATCGCGGCGCCACCGGTGCTGCCGGCGAGCTCGGCCACACGCTGGTCGCGCTGAACCTCTCCGGCGAGGTTCCGCGCCCCGAACGCTTCCCCCAGCCCGGCAGCCTGGAGGCAGTGGCGGCCGGACGAGCACTGGATGCGCTGGTGGCCGGCTGCGCCGAGAATCACCCGGATTCCTCGCTGGGGCGCCAACGCGCGTCCGGTCGCGAGGTACTCGGCGCCGACGCGGTCCGCGCGGCGCACGAGGGCGATGCGGACGCGGTGAGCCTGGTGGAGCGCTGGGCCGAGCACGTCGGCGTCGGGGTGGTCAACGCGATCAACACCTTCGACCCCGAGGAGGTGGTGATCGGGGGCGGCGCGGCGCGCGCCGGAGAGCTGCTGCTCGAGCCCGTCCGGCGGTTCGCCGCCGAATACGTGCTGCCCGGGCTGGGCACCCATACCACGATCCGGGTGGCCCGCCACGGCGTCGGGGCCGGGGTGCTGGGCGCAGCCCTGCTGGCCGCGCACGAGCTGGCGCAGTCGCCAGAGCGCTCGAGCAGTGGCTCGCCGACCGAGGTCAGGAGATGATCGTCGCCTGCGGCTTCGACCACGCCGGCTTCGTCCTGCGGGGGCGCCTGCTGCCCCTGATCGAGGCGCTCGGCCACGAGGTGATCGACCTCGGGACCAATGCACCCGAGCCGGTCGACTATCCCGGCAAGGCGCTCGAGGTGGGCCGGGCGGTCGTCTCGGGCGCCGCTGAACGCGGGATCATCGTCTGCGGCTCCGGCGCCGGGGTGTCGGTCGCCGCCTGCAAGATCCACGGCGTCCGCGCGGCCACGATCCATGACACCTATACCGCCCATCAGTCCGTCGAGCACGACGGGGTCAATGTGCTCTGCCTGGGCGGCCGGGTGATCGGCGTCGAGGTCGCGGCGGAGATCGTGGCGGCCTTCCTCGGGGCGAAGCTGTCCGAGGCCGAGCGCCACGTCCGGCGCCGGGCCGAGGTGCAGGAGATCGAGCGCACGGGCGGCCAGCTCGACGCTTTGGACGCCTGATCGGCGCGGTGGCGCGGCAGATCTACATCGTGCGCCACGGCGCGACCGAGTGGAGCGCCAACGGCCGGCACACCGGCCGTACCGACATCCCGCTGACCGAGGCCGGGATCGAGCAGGCGACGGCGCTCGAGCCCAAGCTGACCGGTCAACGCTTCGGTCTGGTGCTCTGCAGCCCGCTGCGCCGCGCGCGGCAGACCTGCGAGCTCGCGGGCTTCGACGATGCCGGAGTGAAGCTCTGCGATGACCTTCGGGAATGGGACTACGGCGACTACGAAGGTCTGACCACGTCCGAGATCCGGGAGATCGATCCGAGCTGGAATCTGTGGCGTGACGGGTGTCCCGGAGGCGAGTCACCCGAGGCGGTCGGGGCCCGCGTCGACCGGATCCTGGCCCGCTGCCGGTCGGCCGACGGTGATGCGCTGACGTTCGCGCACGGGCACGTGCTGCGCGTGCTGACCGCCCGCTGGCTGCAGATGGGGGTGGCGGCCGGAGCGCGGTTGGCGCTGTTTCCGAGCGCCGTCGGGGTGCTCGGCTACGAGCGCGGCACCGAGGTCCTCGAGCGCTGGAACGCGTGACATATGTAACGGCCGATCGGCGCGCTCGAATCTGACCTCGAGGTGGGTGCCCAGGTTCCGCGCGGTGACGAGGTCGTGCCGGCGGCGCTCGAGGTCTCACCGGACGTCGCGCTGCTGGACATCGAGATGCCCGGTGCCACGGGGCTGGACGCCGCCGAGCGGCTCGGCGAAGCGCTGCCCAGCTGCCGGTCCTGATCCTGACCACGTTCGGCCGGCCCGGGTATCTGTGCCGCGCAATTCCTGTCTCCCGGCACCGTTCGCAACCACCTGTCTACGGTGATGCAGAAGCTCGACGCGCGCAACCGCGCCGAAGCGGGACGGATGGCCGAGGAGCGCGGCTGGCTTTGAGGCTGCCTCGACATCATTATGGTTTCGCGCGCAGGTGACGTCGGAGCAAGCGTCAGATGTTGAGAGGCGCCGGGGATGATCGACCGTTCCCGGGCTTTGTTCTCAGAGCAAGGAGATAGAACCGTGAAGCTGGTGATCGGCGTCGTCCGGCCCGAGAAGGCGAACGAGGTGCTTGAGGCGCTCTACCGCGCCGAGGTGCGCGGATTTTCGATGAGCCGGGTCCAGGGCCACGGAGGTGAGCTCGATCGAGTCGAGACCTACCGCGGTACGACCGTGAAGATGGAGCTGGCGGAGAAAGTCCGGTTCGAGATCGCCGTATCAGATGATTTCGTGCAACCGACCATCGATGCCCTGTGCGAGGGCGCCCGCACGGGCGAAGTCGGCGACGGGAAGATCTTCGTGATGGCGCTCGAACGCGCGGTTCGAATCCGTACGGGCGAGACCGATGAAACTGCTGTGACTCCGGTGAGCTCGTGACCGTCGGGGCCATCGTGGCCGCTGTCAGCGGCGTGAACGCCGGCGACACGGCCTGGATGCTTGCCGCGACCGCGCTCGTCCTGATGATGACGCCGGCGCTGGGACTCTTCTACGCCGGCCTGGTGCGGGCCAAGAACACGCTCAACACATTCATGATGAGTATCGCGGCGCTCGGCGTGGTCACCGTCACCTGGGCCCTGGTCGGATATTCGCTCGCGTTTGACAAGGGCAACGGATTCATCGGAGGCTTCAGGTTCGCGTTCCTGCACGATGTGACCTTCGCCCCGCGAGCGGGGACCGCGATCCCCCACCTGCTGTTCATGGCCTTCGAGGCGACGTTCTGCATCGTCACGGCGGCGCTTGTGTCAGGCGCGGTGGTTGAGCGGATGCGCTTTGGCTCGTTCCTCGTCTTCATCGTGATCTGGTCGGTTGCGATCTACCCGGTGCTCGCCCACTGGGTGTTCGGCGGTGGTTGGCTGCAACAGCACGGGACGCTTGACTTCGCCGGCGGCGTACCGGTCGAGATGGGCTCTGGCTTCTCCGCCTTCGCCGCGGCGAAGGTGGTCGGGGCGCGCAGGGATTACGGTCGGCAGGCGCTGCTGCCCCACAATGCCGTGTACGCGCTTCTGGGAGCCGGCCTGCTCTGGTTCGGCTGGTTTGGCTTCAACGGCGGCAGCGGCTACTCGACCGGCCACAGCAGCGTGCTCGCGTTCACGAACACCCTGCTGGCGCCGGCCGGCACGCTCGTCGTCTGGTTCGGCCTGGACCTGCTCACCGGTCGGCGGGTGACGGCGATCGGCGCGGCCACGGCGATCGTCGTCGGGTGCGTCGGGATCACGCCCGCCTCCGGTTACGTGAGCCCGACTTGGGCGATGCTGCTGGGAGCGATCGCGGCCCTGCCCAGCTATGCGTTCATCGTCTGGCGGCCCCGGACACGACTCGACGAATCGCTCGACGTGTTGGCAGCTCACGGGCTGGCGGGGTTGACCGGGATCCTGTTCATCGGCTTTTTCGCGCAGCTCTCGTGGAATGGAGCCGCGAACGGCCTGCTCTACGGACATCCGGGGCAGCTGGGTTGGCAGGCGCTGGCAGCAGTTGCGGGTCCCGCCTATGCGTTCTGCGGCACGTATGTGATCCTCCGCGTGCTCGGGCTCGTCATGCCCCTGCGGGCCACCGAGGTCGAGGAGGCCCTCGGGATGGACATCGTTCAACACGGGGAGGAGGCCTACGCAACCGGTGAGGGCGCGATTCTCGTCGCCTCCGAGCCCGGAGGCGAGACCGCGCTGGCGAGATCGTGATCGGCAGCGCCGGCTCCCCGGGCGGAGGCACGACCGGCCCCAGGCGGGACGCCCTGTGGCCCGGGCCTGTCCCAGGGCCGGACAGTGCATTGGTTCGCAAACCTGGCTCTCGGCGGTCCAATCTCGGCGAACGGCGACGAGGCCAAATCTCGGACGAAGGTCAGTCCGCATGCGTCAGCAGCGCAAACCCCCACTGGATGGTTCTCCGTGGGGGTTCGCACGTCGCGCATATGGTGCGGCTGAGAGGATTCGAACCTCCACGGGCTCTCGCCCACACGGACCTGAACCGTGCGTGTATACCAGTTTCACCACAGCCGCTGGAGAGCTGCAACTTAGCAACTGCGCGGCGAGTCAGCGGACTCGGATGGGGCGCCGCAGGAGCGTCCGTCGAGCTGCGGAGGATCACGTTCCACGGCGGAGGGTCGACGAGGGTAAGGCTCGTTCGTTCCGGAACCGCTTGGCCAGCGGGGTTTGTGGACGTCGCACCAACACGACCGCGCTAACCTTCCCTCGCTGGCGCGATCGGGCGGTGTCACCGTCCGAGCGAGCTGGTCTCGCCGCTATCGTCCAGGGGACTAGGACGCCGCCCTCTCACGGCGGAAACCCGGGTTCGAATCCCGGTAGCGGTACTAAGTATTGCCCTGCAAACAAGCATATTTGTGGCTCCGGGAAAGCGCTTTGGGGGCGAATCTGGGGGCAGGCTGCAAGAACCGATGTCGCGTACAGGCCCCCCGTGCGGCCCGCCGGATCAGCTGACTGGCGAGTCGGAAGCGCGCTGCTGAACGTGGTTCTTGCTCGCTCAGCCCACAGGACCGGCGGCGGCGTCGCTCATCGCCGCCGTGGTCTGTGCCGGCGTCGAAGTGACCAGCGAACGTGACGCCGTCGCCACGCGGGCCGGATCTCTCTGCGACGCTCGGCGTCCATCCAGGCAACGAGCGCGCTGCCCTCGATCTCGAGCCGCTCAGCGTCATGGTTGGGCGGCGCGATGAACGTCTCCCTGAAGCCGTAGAAGTTCACCGGCAGGTCGGGGGCTTGCTCGTAGACCTCGAAGAAGTCGAGCAGGGTGCAGATCGCAAGCTCCGTCGGTCCCTCCGCTGTAGCCGAACTCGAACCCCGTGCGGGAGTCGAGATCGCGAGGCGCGAGCGGTCGCTCTCGGCCATCCGCCTCGACCACGTAGGCGTTGACGGTCGGCGGCCACGGCAGCCGTCGAGGTCCTCATCACTCCAGCCGTAGTCCTCGAGTGGTTGAGGCCCATCGTCTCGCGGCGGGCGATGACGCGCCGTACCGCGCCGAGCGGCAATGGGAAGTCAACCTTCCTTGCCCGTTGAGCGCGAGTCCCGCGACGGTGTAAGGCGATCACCGCGTCGCCCTCGGACGGCCGGCAGGGGAGAGGAACGCGGGGCGTTTTCGGTTGTGGGCCGCCGTTCGCAGTGCAGCCGGGAGGCGGTCGATCGAGACGACGAGGACACCCGACTCGACGTGCTCGAGCCCGCGATCGCGCACAACGCACAAGACGGGCAGCGCTCCGTTGCGGTACCAGCGACGCCGGCGCAAGTTGAGCCAGGCCGCGATGTCGAGAACTCGGACGAGGTGTTCTGACGTATAGCTGCGGGTCTTCGTTTCGATCGCGAAGGCGAAGCCGGTGGGGGAGATCGCGACGCTGTCGATGTCGCCGCGTCCCTGCCATGGCAGCGAGTGGCGCAGCCGCCAGCCCTCTGCCTCAAGGGGCGAGAGCGCATGCTGAACCTGGTCCTCTGACTGCGCGCCGACGCTGGAGCGAGCGGCTAGGCGGGCCCAGTGACGGGAGCGCAGGCCGAACCCGAGCGCGACGAGGATCAGTACGGCGGCGATTGGAAGCGCACCGTTGGCGCCGGCGATCAGGGCGAGCACGATGGCGGTCGCGCCGAGGGCCAGGGCGACGCCGGCGCGGACCAGGCGGCGGTACTGCTGCTGGCGGGGATAGCTGAGCATCCGCTCAGTAGGTACCGCGGCGCTCCAGCGAGGCCTCTATCGGGATCGCGCTGCTGGAGTCTCGCGTTTTAGATGCGCCAGCACATGATCTGACGGAAGTCTCGTCGCTGGCGTTCGTCACGGTTCGCGGTCTTCTCTGGCACGGGCGCGTGCGCGGCCACACGCACGATCACGAAAGCGCCGCTGCAGAACCTCGTGATCCGCTCCGGGGATTCGGACCTGACACGAAACGACGGGTGGTCGCGCAGGTCGATCTGGACGTCACAGCCACTGATTCCGACGCTGCAACTCGATCAGAGCGTCGAGCAAACTTGGCGCCCTACGTCGCGAGTCCGAAGGTCAACTGAACCTCGGCGAGGTCCGACGGCTGAAGCTTGTTCCATTCGAGCTGGGGGACCTTCACGTACTGCCAGACGACGCCGGTGAGCAGCGTCGCGTTCTCGCACCAGATGGCCGCTGCACGATCCTTGTGCGCCACGTCGACGTCCTCGCGGCCCTTCGTCTCGACGAGGACGTGGTTGCCCTCGAGATCGATGGCGACGAAGTCGGGCTCGTAGTACCGTAGGTTGGCCGCGCTGTCGGTGTATTCGATCGAGAAGCCGAACCGACCGGGCAGTTTGGCGAAGGCAGTGACGTCGAGCGCGTCCTGCAGGAAGTGGGCGAAGGCTCGCTCGAACTCGTTGTCGGCGGCGACGAGATTGAAGACGGTCTTGGACGCCGGGAAGGTCGGCCGCGAATACGGGAACGGCTCAGTCTCGGAGAGCTTGCGGCCTGGACTGTCGAGTGACGGCGTCAGTTCCTCGACGGCGAGACCGCGTAGTGCCTTGGCAAAGGTCTTGACCGTCACGTATTGGGCGACGCTGGTCGCGATGGCCTTGATGATGGGCTTCTCCGAGAGGTCGACCGGCTTGCCGAACGCCTTGGTCTCCAGGAACTCGCGCACCTTCGGGACGAGTGCGGCGAACTGCGAGGGAAGCTTGACGTCCTGGGCGATGCGCTTGGCGTAGTAGGAGATGACCTCCTCGGCGGTCTGCGGCTCCGGGATCGTGTAGTCCCGCTCGATGAGCTTCTTGAGTGTGACGATGTCGACTCCCTCGTAGTGGAACTGCTGGGCGGCCTGATCGCCTTCCTTGCGCGGCAGCACCGGGCTCTTCATGGCAGCGATGTCGAGGCCGGCGATCTCTTCCGTGAGCGTCTTCTTGCGGGCCAGGATCGGGCTGAGTACCGGCACGGTGATGTCGCGGTCGAGCTTCTCGGGGTCGACCACGATCGTCGTGATGACGAGCGGATCCTTGAGGTCGAACGTGTCGAGCGTGATCTCCTCGTCGCGCTCAAGCTGTTCGACGAACTTGAGGAACGCGGCGTTACCGATGACGTCGACCCGCTCGGTGTACGTCGTCGAGGCGCCGGCAAACATGAGCCGCAGACCGCGACCGATGGTCTGCTCGGGAAGGATGTTGGCCTTTGACGTGTACGGGCGCAGTCCGACGATCACGGTCACGTTCTGGACGTCCCATCCCTCGCGGAGCATGAGGACGGAGACGATCGCATTGATGGGACTCGTGCCCTCATCGACCTGCCGGGCGGTGTCGCGGGCGGCGTCGAGGTCTTTCTTGGAGACCTCTCCGCTGCGATCGGTGTGGATGATGAGAAGCCGCTGCTCATCGTTGGCGTCGACTCCGAACTCCTGCGGATACTTGACGCGCAGGTAGTCGCCGACATCGTCGGCGTCCGCGGTGCTGTTGAGCATGACGAACAGGATCGGCTTCTTGCCGAGCGGCGCGATCTGGTCTCGGTACTCGCGCCAACGCTCGACGCCCGCGGTGATGTACGCCTGATACCGCACGCTCGCAACGTCCGAGGGCTGCTCCTTGATGCCCGCGGTGATCCCTTTCATCGGACTCTTGACGGCGTTGTCGATGATCGCCTGCTTGAGCGGATAGTCGTAGATGGTCCAGGTGAAGAGGCCGCCCTTGGCGTAGCGGGGAGTGGCCGAGACGTCGAGCTGACCGACGAGGCCCGGCTCAAAGTCGTCGTTGAGCCGGCGGATCACGCGGTTCCATTCGCTGTCTTCGTCGTGGGTGTGGTGCCCCTCATCGTTCACCACGAGACACGGCGCCGCACGGGCCACGATGCGCGTGCTGAAGGAATCCACGGCCGCGATGTTGGTGGGCGGCTTCGGTCCGAGGACGTCGGTCATCACATCGGGCTCGTCGTCGGCGGCCGTGGGGGGGTCGTAGAGCTGCTGGACGTTGGTCAGGTACAGCGCTCCCTCTGAGGCGGCGCGCTCCGCGTCGCCCCGCATGTAGCAGTCGAAGTCCCAGTAGATGGACAGCTCCTGCGGCACCATCGGATCCGCCCGGAAGATCCGTCCGCCTTCGAAGTCCGAGCGAAGGCGCTCGAAGACGATCACGTTGGGCGCGATCACCAGAAAGGTTCGCGCGTAGTCGGGGCGCCCTTCGGCGACGGCATTGAAGTACTGCCATGCGATCGCGAGCGCCATGACCTTGGTCTTGCCGCTGCCCGTCGCCATCTTGATGGCGTACCGAGCGAAGTTGTCGTGCTGTAGGAGGTGGATACCCGGGATGTTGGGCGCGAACTTCTCCAGCAGATCCTTGTGCCGGCGCATCTTCTGTACTTCGTACAGGTAGATCAGCGTCTCAACGGCCTCGCGCTGTGAGTCGTAGTAGCGGAACCCGCTACCGTTCGGGAGCCGGTGATCGGCCGCGAACCACTGGTTCAGGAGCAGGCGGCTCGTGTCGGTGGCGCCCTTGTATTTCTTCGCCCGCCACTCCGCCACCGCCTTGCGGATGGCCGGCACGGCCGGCGCTGTGGTCACGCGCGCTTCCAGAAGGGTTGGAGTGCCCGGGGCTTGCTTTGCCTTTGCCATCAGTGAATGACCACGGACAAAGCCTTGGTGGTGTCGTTCCCGAGGATGTCGATGACCTTCACGAGGATCCTGAAGTCGCCCGACATCTCGTATCGGTGGCTGGTGGCCAGCTCGATGTCGCGGCTCTTGCGCGTCCGATAGCTCTGCCACTCGTTGTGAAACGCGTCGTCGCGGTTGTCCCAGTCGACGGCCCAGTAGTCGATCCACTGCGACCACTTCGTGACGGCCTGCTGGATATCGGCGGGAACGTCGTCCAGCGGGATGACGAAGTCCGTCAGGCTGAGATTGACGGACTTGCCCTTCGCCTCTAGATCGACGGAAAGCGCGGCCAGCTCAAAGAAGCGAACGTCGCCTTGTTCGACCGCTCTCTTGTCGAGCACCTCGCGCGGGATGCGGACGAATCGCACCTCGAGGTTCGCCTTGGCCGCCTCCTGCTTGGCGACTTCGTTCAGCTCGAACGCGAAGTCCCAACCCAGGATGTCGACGGTGCTCGCGCTCGGGGCATCCTTGCCAGTGCCAATGGCCCGGCGGAACTCGGTTGCGATCTGGCGCACGTCTCCGACGGTTACCGGCGCGTCGACCGTGCCGACGTGCACCATCCGCCCGCTCTTGCTCCCGTGCAGCCACAGATAGCCCTCGATCGGCTGCGCCTTGTACAGCTGGAGGATGAAATGGCGATAGGCACGCGTCCGCGTGTCCGCAGTCGCTCCGAACTCGGCGCTCTGCCACACCTGGCGCTCGTACTTGCCGAGGTTCTGCACGACGAACGGCTGGACCTCGGCCGTCGAGAGCAGCCGTTTACGCGTCGTGTGCACCGCAAACCGACCGAGATCGGCCGCGATCCAACGTCGGCCGAGCTTCTCCGCGACGGCGGCCGTCGTTCCTGACCCGCAGAAGAAGTCGCCGACCAGGCCCCCCTCGTCGGACGAGGTCGAAATGATCCGGTGGAGAAGCGCCTCGGGCTTTTGCGTTGCATATCCGGTGCGCTCCGCATCGGACGCTTGGAGGTTGCCGATGTCGTCCCAGAGCGACTGGATCGGGACGCCCTTCCCTTTGTCCAGGGGGGGGTATCTATTTGAGTCAGGTTGGAGTCCGCCAGGGTCGCTCGGTGGCGGGTGGTGGCGGGGATCGGATCGGCAGCGTTGGCCGTGGGCGCCCGGGGCGTGGGTTGACGATCAGGCTTCGGTAGGTGATCGGGTCGGTGAGGACGGCCTGCTCGAGTAGTCGGTAGAAGAGCAGGCCGCGCCGGCGGGAGTGGCGTCGGTTGAAGCGGAAGGTGAACTCGTTGAGGTACGCGTCGAGGTGCTCGGGTCCGACCGACCCTTGGTGGGTGCCGAGCATCCAGCGCTTGAGCAGGCTCGCAACGCGATGGACGCCCGGCATCAGGACGTGAGCGCGATCGTGCTGGCCGCGCATGATCGTCCGCTCGTGCTCGTAGCCGTGTTCGGGCACAGTCCAGTACGCCTGCCACCCGTCGGTGTGAACGGTGGCGCCCGGCTCGACCGCGCTCTCGATGAACGGGATCAAGCTGTCCTTTGAGACATCATCGACGCGTTGCAGTCGAATCCGCCCGAAACCCTTGGGGTGCTTGACCTCGACTGCGATCGCAACGATCGACTTGGTGGCCGTCTGCCGGCCACCGACTCCGGCTTCGACACCGCCGACGTACGTCTCGTCGACCTCGACCAGGCCGGTCAGTCGCTCGCGGCGAGGGCGCACCATCGCCGTGCGGTAGCGGTGCAGGATCGCCCACGCCGTCTGGTAAGAGCCCAGCCCGAGCGACCGCTGGACGCCCAGCGCTGAGACGCCGTGCTTCTGGCTGGTCATCTGCCACGCCGCCGCGAACCACATCCGCAGCGGGGTCCGCGTGAGATGAAAGATCGTCCCGGCCGTGACCGACGCCTGACGCCCGCAGACCGCACACTCCCAACGACCGTTGCCAAGCTTCCAGCCAGCCCTCGTGGTGCACCGCGGGCACCGGAACCCGTCCGGCCAGCGCAACCACTCCAAGTAATCCAAGCACGCGGCCTCGTCCGGGAACCACGCCAGCAGCTCTGCGTAGGAGCCCGGGTAGTCCTTCCCGTTTTGCGGCACATTCTCAGCCTACCTGAGTTAGATAGATACCCCCCTGTCCAGGTAGTACTTCCGGTTCGGGACGGTTCCGGGCTTGTCCTGCACGACGAGGCCCCGCTCGATAAGACCTTCCATGGTCTCTTTGGAATAGCGCCAGTAGCGGGTCACGCCGAGGACTTCGTACTGGGGATTACCCTTGGCCTTGCCGCCGGGGCCAATCATGCTCACGAGTCGGTACTTCCGACCCGTGTCGGGCTCGATGAACCGATACGCGGTCTTGATGTATTCCTCCGTGTACTCACCGAACGGCTGATGGAACGGGTAGTCGTCTGACTTCGTGTAGAAGAGGATCGACTCCGTCACCGGTCCCCACAGTCGGCTTCCCTGGCCGAAGTTGCCCTTCACGGTCGTCGCGCGCTTCCAGACAATCTCGTTGCGGTAGTTGGTCGGACCAAACAGCTCGTCGAGCACGAGCTTGACGAAGTGGCTGACGTTGGTGCCGAGGTGGACGTAGATCGAGCCCTGCTCCGACAACAGAGTGTGCATGTGGACGAGGCGCTCGTAGAGCATGTTGATGTACGAGTCGTAGCCCTTGCCCCACATATCGCGGTATGCCTTCTGCTCGATAAGCGACGGCTGCTTGATGAACTCGTCGTTCTCGACCTGCGCGCGGAACGAGAAGTCCTGGCCCGTTGCAAAGGGCGGGTCGATGTAAATGAGGTCGAAGCTGCCGGCAAACTCGTCGAGGAGAGCAGGGAGGACGTACTTGTTGTCGCCCCAGATCAGCCGGTTCCGCCACTCAGCCGACTTCCCTCCGGCGAAGAGGTCGAGCGTCTGCTGGCGCTGCTGGACCGACTCGTTGACGGTCTCGACCGTCTGAAACGGCAGGGCAACGCGCAGTGGCGCCGGCCGGCGGCCGTGCTCGTCGTACTTGCCCTCCCAGATCAGCTGGGGCATCAAGCGCCCATGGCGAAGCCCGCCGGCAAGTGATTTCGTGATGGTCGTGTGATCGCTTCGGCCCTTTCGTCCTTACGGACCTGCAGCCTGCGGCCAGACGCCGACGCACGCTTCCCGCGAGCTCATGCCCCGGCTACCGTACCGTTCTTGGGCATGGTGTCCGCCCCGCCGAACGCATTGCTCGCGCGCGACGACCTCGTACGGGATGTCGACACACGGACCTGCGAGGGGACCGTCGGATAGTCGCGGCGATGGCTTCGTTGATCGCGATGACAATGACGCATGCGCAAGCCGCAGAGCACCTGCGTGATGAAGTCGTGGACACATGCCGCTTCGAGACCGGTCGGCTAGTTACCGCGAAGGATCCCGCCTTGTTCGGCGCCGTTCGCGCCGTGATGTCCGACCTCGACTACGTCGCCGCCCTCTATCACGGCTGGAACGGCAAGCGACGAGACAAGATCCGCCACGCGCGACAAGACGGTCAGGTTCGTTCGCGACTTCATGAGTGATGCGGTCGACGACGACGGCTACCGCTTGTGGGCCGAGCACATCTATGCGCGTGCCGGACCGGACTCGTTCATCTCCATATGCCAAAGGTGCTGGCGTCGTCCAGCAGCTCGACACCGTGCATTGGCTGGGCGCTCATGTACGAGCGCGTGGATAACCTCTCGGCAGCGAATGGCGGCCTACGCGTCGAGCATCTTCGCCTGTGCCGCACGAACGACCACCTCTCGCACCTCCCGGTCTCGATCAAGGCGCTCTTCGACGATTTCCTCGCGACCTGCGAGCGCTTCGCCGCCACACTGGTCGACGAGGGCGAGCGGGGAGAAAACGCTCTCATCAGTCGATGGAACGAAACCTCGAGCGCGCTGTCCGATCCGGAAGAGACGACGCTGACGTGGTGAAGGTCCGGCGATCTCCTACGTCTTGGCAATGCCAGTCAGGATGAGGAGAGCCCAGACGACGAACAATAGGACCGCGTTGCGCACGTCATTTCGCGACGCGGCTTGCAGGTTCGAGAGCCGCTGGTTCGCACGGTCGTTGTTGGCGGCAGCTTGCGCCTTCTCGTTAGCGAGATACGCAGCGGGTTGCTCGCTGGTCGCCGCGCGGTGGAGTGTCGCCGTTGTGACCGTCGCTCGCCGCACGGGGCCGACGAGCACGATTGGTGTGAACAGGCTCATCGCGCTGTACGCGGCAGCAAGCACGAGGATGACCCGGCCTCCGACCGTAGTGCCGGTCCAATCGAGCGAGATCGCGACGGCGATTGCCGCAGCCACGATGCCGCAGACCGTTGCGAGGCCAGCGCCTTTGCCTTCCAAGCTTTGCAGTCGATCCTCACTCCGGTCGAGGAGTGCGCTGCTCTCGTCGACGGCCCATTCGCCCGCGGGAAGTGCGTCAACGCTTACTGACTCAGCGAGATAGCGGCGGTTCGCGTAGAGGGCAGTCGGCAGCGACACGATCTGCTCGCCAACCAGCCAGCCGGCACGGTTGAGCCAGGAGCGCTCAGCAGTCGCGAGCATCGGTCAAGGCGTCGGCGATCGCGGGTGCGATCGGCAGCCCGCGTTTCTGGAGCCAGGCCCACTCGCCGTTTGGGTTGATCTCCAAGAACCAGTAGGTCCCGTTCTGATCAAGGGCAAGATCAATGCCGCCGAACCGCAGATCGAGCGCATCGACGAGCGTGCGGCAACGCCGGGCCACGTTGGCTGGGAGATCGTGGGGTTGCCATTCAAGCCCGGATTCCAGTCTCCAGTCGAGTTCCTCGGCGGTGGTCTCAGCGGCGAGGACAGCGCGCCCGGCGACCGTCACACGCACATCGCGCTTTGGGGAGATCCTCGCCTGAAACGCGGCAGGAGCGGTCGCGAAGTCTGGACCATCGGGAGGTAGGTCGGCCTGCGTCACCGGCCGCGCGAAGACGAACGCTGCCTCGCCATCGCCCTCCCAATGCGCAGCGGTGACAGTTTTGACCACCGCCGAAGCGTCGCTCACGATCTCATGCGCTTGGGTGACGTCGTTGGTCCAGACGGTAGCGGGGACTGCGAAACCGGCTCGGCGCGCAGCGGTCAACTGCTTCGCCTTGTCTTCGGAGGCGGCGATCGCGGACGGCTGTGAGACCCAGCGGGGACCGCTGACCGAGGCGAGGCCCTCAGCGAACGCCTGCCACTGGGCAACGAGCGCCTGCTGTTCGCCAGCCGAAAGGCGGTGGTCGAAGGTTGGGCGCTCTGGTCGGCGCCACCAGACGCCCGAGGTTGCGTCCGCGGACACCGTGCGCCCGCGCGGATCGCGCAGATGCCACGCCTCGCCCGGTCGTAAGGACACACGCCACTCCGGCAACCGCTCAGCGTTGCAGCGGAGCACGGCGACCCCGCGGCGCTCCAGTTCCAGCACGACGAAGTCGGCGCCGAGATCCTGCTCGTTGGTGACGATTAGGACTGCCACCAACGATCCTTCTGATCCTCTGCCTTTTCGATGTCCGCCTTCTTGGTCTCTGGCGGAAAGGCAGTCGTGATCGCAGGGACCATCTCGCCCGATTGCTCGACAACGGCGACCTGGCGAACATCGTCGTAGAGAGCAGGTGCGGCCTGAACACGGCCCCGCTGACGCGTCGCGAGAGTTAGGAGCCACGGCTGGGGAACGGGCATCATCGATCCTCCGGGAGAGCCAGCGTGTGCGGACGCTACGGTGCGGCCGCGTTTGACTTCAAGATCATCGCGCTTCTGCGGTCGAGTGTTCAACGGCCCGCCACCCGACGGCTCCATCGTGGGCGTGGGGAAGAACTAGCCGCCCGTTCAATTTCGTCGAGCCTGCCGAGGGATCCACCGGCCAGTCCGAGCCCACGCGTGAGCACGCGACCTTGTCAAGCGATCTGAGCGCTCCCGCTCTGCGCGTCGCGGCCGAGGTGGTATCGCCGGCGTCGATATCGGTAGCGCGCCCCACCAACGGAACACCGCGGCGGCGTGCGTCCACCTGTCGCGCGACGGGCAAACGTCTCGGTTGCGACCGTTGCCCGTCGGCGCTCCTGGGCTCTTCGACCCGGCGGCTCCTCATCTACCAGGACAAAGCACTTCGAACAGCACGACCTGGCAGCCGTACGTGCCAGCGCGACAGCCCGCGGGCGGGGCGAGGGTGTCGTGGAACCGCTGAGCACCGATGTACGATCGCGTGCCCAATCACAACGTTCAGGAGCCTGACGACCCCTTGATCGATCGCATTCGACACGACATCCAGGAGCGGCTTGACCAGCTGCTCGCCGAGGCGGAGAAGCTCCGGCGTGCTCTCATAGCGCTGGGCTCGCGCAACGGCTCGGAGCCGGCCCGCACTGCGCGGTCAAAGCCGGCGCCAACGAAGGCCCCCCGTCGGCAACCCTCCACGACCACATCGGCCTCTCCGGCCGCTGCAGCGTCGGCGGAGCAGCCCGAGAACGTGCCGGCGAAGCGACAGAGCCGCACCCGCTCGACCAAGGCACCCACCTCACGAGCTCAAACGGCGTCGGGCGCGACCAAGAGCGCCGTCCTCGCGGCGCTCGCCACAGGTGAAGCTATGACCGCCGGCGATGTCGCCACGGCGACCGGTCTTGGCCGGGCGACCGTGAGCACGACGCTCTCCAAGCTCTCCAAGACCGGCGAAGTGACGAAGGCCGAGCGCGGCTACAGGCTCGCCGGAGCCTCCGGGCCCGTCACCTAGCGTTCGCGCGTCTTCCCGAGGAGATCCCCTTCACAGAAGAGGATCTCCTCGGCGTACAGGAGAACGTCTCGCTCTCGGAGCCGTCGCTCCACCGAACTACGGCTCGCCGCGTCCCATGCGATCCGAGCGGGAGGTCCTCGAACCGCAGGACCTCCTCGACGATCGTGATCGGCTCAGAGGCGCTCATCAAAGCGATCCTACTTCGCCGCGCGGCAGCGATCTCTACTCCGGGAACGCATCGGCGCGGGCGGCCGCCCAGGTCCCGTAGAGGTCGGTGACGGTGCCGGGCGCGGGCCACGCGCCTTCCTCGAGCCGTGCAATCGCGTCAGCGCCGCGGCGCCGCGCGTGGGTGCGTGACCAGTCGTAGGAGGACGGCGGCGATCCGTAGCGGGCTCGCCAGGTGCGCATCGCGTCGCGCGCGAGCTCGCGCGTCCAGTGCGGCTCGGCTGCGCCAGGCCGGCACCCCCAGCAGTACTCGTTCGCGTCGCCCTTGCCGTTCCGCGCAGCGGTCGACGCCCCACAGCCTCGGCACACGCCGCGGTAGCGGGCTTTGACCTCGCGCGCCCGGTCCCCGGTCGGGTCGTACAGATATGCCTTGACGGTCGCGGGAGCCCGCCCGAGGCGCCGGGCGATCTCCTGGATCGAGAGTCCTTCGTTGTCGCGGTAGTGCCGGGCGAGCGCGGCCGCTCGACGGCGTTCGGCGACTCGGTCGCGGGGCTGATCGGCGCTGGTGCCCACTGGCGAGGAGGTACCGCGGCCACGCAATCAGTCCTCGCGCTCAGGCGCCGCTCCGTCTGGTGCCCCCCCTACGTGTTGTGTTTTTCCGCTATTTGGGTAATGTCGCGGGCCGGATGTCCGCGGGCCCGTTCTCGCCGCACCAGTCGTCGCCGAGGGAGCTGAAGGCGAGGATCGATGCTGAGCGGCGCGAGGCGCCGTTCCTTGTTTTCCGCGCCGCTGACGACGAGCAGCACATCTTCGCGTTGGACGCAACCGGCGGGCGGCTGCGGGTGGGACGCGACCCGATGTGCGAGGTGTGCCTGGACCATGACGATCAGGTGTCCCGGCTGCATGCCGAGCTCGAGAACGTCGGCGACGTGTGGGCGCTGACGGACTTCGGCCTCTCGCGTAACGGGTCGTTCGTCAACGAGGAGCGCGTCAGCGGTCAGCGAGTCCTGCACGACGCCGACGTCCTGCGCCTCGGCCACACATACCTGCTGTTCCGCTCTCCGCTCGAGCGCGACGCGCGAGAGACGCGCAAGGCGACCAATGGCGAGCTGCCCGCTCTGACTCAGAAGCAGCGGCGGATCCTGATCGCGCTCTGTCGCCCCTACCGCGAGGCGAGCCCGTTCGTGACGCCGGCGTCCAATCAGGAGATCGCATGCGAGGTCTCGCTCAGCGTCGACCGCATCAAGGCCTATCTCGGCGCCTTGTTTGAGCTTCTCGGGGTCGAGAACCTCCCTCAGACCCACAAGCGCGCTCGGCTTGCCGAGCTCGCGCTGCGCACCGGCCTGGTCACGCGAAGAGACCTCGCGTCGTGACCGGCGCCGCGGTCAGCCGGCAGATCGCGGGCTACCGCCTCGACGAGCTGGCAGGCCGCGGGGGGATGGGCGTCGTCTACCGCGCCACCGACCTCCGACTCGAGCGCACCGTGGCGCTCAAGGTGATAGCGCCCGCGCTGGCCTCAGACCCAGTCTTTCGGGAGCGCTTCCAGCGTGAGGCGCGTCTGCTGGCGGCGATCGATCACCCGCACGTGATCCCCTTCTTTGAGGCCGACGAGGCCGACGGCCAGCTGTTTCTGAGCATGCGGTGGGTCGACGGCTGCGACCTGGCCGACGTCATCCACAGCAGCGGCGGGGTCGAGCCGACGCGAGCGCTCAGCATCGCGCGCCAGATCGCCGGCGCGCTCGACGCCGTCCACGCCCGTGGCCTCGTGCACCGGGACCTGAAACCCGGCAACGTGCTGCTCGAGAACAGCGACGGCGAGGAGCACGCATATCTGACCGATTTCGGTGCCGGCCGGGCGCTTGATGGCCCCAGCGAAGTCACCGGCACAGGTCAATGGCTGGGGAGCGTCGACTACATCGCGCCAGAGACGCTTTCCGGCTGCAGGGCTAGCGCTCGCTCCGACATCTACGCGCTCGGTTGCGTGCTGTTCGAGGCTCTGACGGGAACGCCGCCATTTCATCGCGACACGCAGCTGGCGACGCTGTGGGCACACCAGCGCGACCCCCCGCCCTCGGTCTGCGCGCGGCGACCGGCCCTGCCCACACAACTCGATGCGGTATTGGCGCGCGCCCTGGCCAAGGACCCCGAGCTACGCTATCCGACCGCGGCGCGGCTCGCCGACGCGCTCGGCGACGCCCTGTTGGTGACCCGGGGCGCCGACACCGTGACGCCACGCCCCGATCGTCCCGGCTCGGAGGCTCAGGTGGCTGTGGTGCCCGACGATCTGGATCAAACTCCGCCGGGACCCTCGACCGCGACCTCGCCGGTCGCGGCGCGCCGGCGTCGGTCGCTGGCTCAGCTCGGCCGCCTCTCCATCCTCCGCAACTTTCGCCTCCCGGTGTTTCGTCGGCTTCTGATCGGGGCCCCCGTCCTCGCCGCCGCGGCGGTGCTGATCGTCAGCCAACTCGCCGCCGCGCCCCCCGCCCGTACGTCTGGCGCCTTGCACGCGACCGGCGCGATTGCGTCCATCGACACGTACCGCCGCTCCGTCTCGACGGCCAACCAGGCGGCCGGGCGAACGCAGGTCACCCATCGCCAGCGCACCCAACCGCATGGGGACCGGCGCTCCGGCGCCAGCCACGGGACCCGCTCCCGCACCACTCACGCGGCCCGGACGTCGACCCGCAGGCATGCAGCAGCCACATCGCGAGCGCGGTCGTCAAGCGCGTCCACGGGCCCCACGTACACGGCCGCGCCGGTGACCACGCCGGTGACCAGCTCCACCCCTTCGAAAAGTCTGGCGCCGAGCTCGGGGACTTCCGCCGGCGCTGTCGCCGGCCCGAGCGGCAGCGCCCCCTTCGGACCTGGATATCCGGGTGGGTGATCGCCGCGAACTCGGTCGCGGGCATTCGAAGCGTCCTCGCCGACGGCGTAGAGGGATCTGCGTGCCCGGTGGATACCTGCCCCGCGAGCAGATGCCCGAGCACGCGCCCCCCATCTCGACCGCGAACGAAGCCACGCGGGGCAACATCTTCCTCGACGCCGGCACCGAAGCCACGTGGTGGCGATCAGAGCGGCCGGGATGGCTGGGGGATGGCGCCCGACACCGAGGGAGCGGTCTCACCGCGTCTTCACGGCCGGGCGTCTTGCAACCAACAGCGGGGCGACGCGGCTCGGCCGCCCCCGAGGGCGCATGCAGCCGGACGGGCCCATTCACGGCGTGGCAGGACTCAGCGGAGGCCCGGTCCACCACCCCAGAGGTGCGTGATTCCACGCTTCGCCGCCGGAGCGCGGGTCGGCGATCGACAGCCTGGCGCCGCGGTTTTCTCGCAGCCTCGATCCTGGCCGCCGGGCCTGTCATGCTCGCCCCGTTGGTGTATCTGGCCAGCCGTCTGGTGGCCGCACCTGGTGGTGCGATCCACCGACCCGACCCGGTTACGAGGGCAGTCGCGTCGACGGTTCCTCGTCGCCCGCTGCCAGGATCGACACGTCTCCACGCTCTGCCTCGCCCGGTCCTCTCGACCAGATCCCGCTATCGCTGGCGCGCGGCGGGCTCGCACAGCGTCCGCGCCCACCTGCACGATCACCACGCGGCGCCTGACGACCTGCCCGCGCACCCTGATGTCCCTCGCGCCAACGAGCCGGCACCGGCGACGGGCGAGCCATCGCCTCCTCGTCGCGCCGCCACGGTCGATTCGAGCGCCAGCGTCGGTCGTGCGCCAACCGGCGTCGGCAGCACCAATCAGAGCGGTGGTCCCAGCGGCGTCGCGCCGTTCGGACCGGGCTACCCCGGAGCACCCAACGGATAGGAGTTGCATGAGTCGATTGCTTGCTCACGCCCGTGGACAAATCGTGGGTTACATTGCGCTCTTCATCGCGCTCGGCGGCACCAGCTACGCGGCCCTCGAGCTGCCAAACCACTCGATCAACCCTGTCAAGCTAAACGCGCGCAACATTGGCGGGTACGTGCGGGCTTGGGCAAGCGTCAACGCTGACGGGCGGGTCGCGGCGTCGGGGGGCGGGGTGCGCGTTGTGGTCGACAGCGGCGTGGGACCGGGGCACTACATCCTTGATTGGCATCCGCGACCGACCAGGCCTTGCGAGGCGACCGGAAGCGTGGATTTGAGCAACGGGCTGATTCCCGGATACGTGATTGCTCAGACGGCTGGCACACGAGTGCGCGGCGAGCAGAGCATCGTCCAAACCTACAACGCGCAGGGGCAGCCCGACGCATTGGCGTTCGACGTTCAGCTGATCTGCGCAACACCACGCTGACATGTCGGCGAGGCGGAACCTATCGGCTTGCATGGCGCTGATCGCGCTGATCGCTGGAGGCTCGGCCGCGGTGTTGTTGGTCGGCGCTCGGGTAGCGCGGGCGGGCACTCTTGAGATGACGGCGTGCTCAGGGTTCGGCGATGGGGGCAACGACACCGATGTCAACGGCGCGGTCTGGCAGGGCGTGGACAGCCCTCACCTCAGCACCTCGAACCACTGCCCGCAAGGCGGCTCGTTTCAGATACTCCCAGCCGGATACGCAAAGACCGGGGAGAACGTGCAGTGGCATACGGTCACCCCGCCGTCAATCGAGATCGTCCACGCGGTGACGCCTGTCAACGAGGTGCTGATCGAGTCGAACGTTAAGGGCGATGGGTTCGGCGCGAACTTCTTCTGGGCTGGCGGGACGCAGGACATATCGCCGGTGAACAACTGCTGTGGAGGGATGTACTACGGTGCCGGCATCAACCGCTGGTTGGGGCCGAGCCGCTGGTTCGGGTGGCAGGTTTCTTGCAACTCGGGCCCTTGCGGCGCGCCGCTGCAGATTCTGGACGTTCGAGGTGTCGACCTGTTGGCCGTCGATACCACTCCCCCGAGCGTGCTGGCGCTCGGATCGGACAACCTCTGGTACCAGAGCGCAAGGTGGGTCAGGGGCGCGGGCTGGCCGGCGTCGTTTCAGGCCAGCGCGGACGACGGGATCTGCGCCATGCAAGCGGTGATCAACGGCCAGGGCATTGCTGGCCCGAACGACCCGACGCGCAACACGCACAGCTGGACCCAGTGCCCCACGCCGCAGACCATGGGGCTTATGGTCGACACAACGCAGTATCCCAACGGCCCAATGTCGTTGACGCTCTCCGCCGGGGATGCGGCGAGCCCGGCCAACGTGTCGTCGCCGAGCGAGACGCTCCTTGTCGATAACACGCCGGTGGGTTTGACCTTGAGCGGCCCGACCGACGCCCTCGCTACGGCGGGCACCCAGTACCTCACCGCCTCAGCTACCGCGGGCCCGAGCGGGGTATCGGTTGCGTGCTCGGTAGATGGCTCGCCCTACAGCTGGTATTCGGGTGCGAGCGCGCAGATTCCGGTGAGCGGACTCGGGCCGCACTCCGTCCGATGCTACGGGCAGAACGGGGCGATCAACCCGCAGGGCGTTGCAGCCACATCACCGGTAGCCACCTGGACTTTGTACATCCGCGAGCCGACCGTGATCGGCGCATCGTTTGCCCACATCGCCGACGCCTTGCGCTGCCATAAGGCACGAGAACGTGTACGGATCCCTGCGCACTGGGTCACCGGCCGCTCCCACGGCCGGCCGGTGAAGGTCAAGCTGCCGGCGCAGACGCGCACGATCAAGGTTGTGCGCTGCCACCCGCACATCGTGCGCCGCAGGATCCGCGTTCATCACGGCTGGCGAATCGTGCGTGTGCCGGTGCCGCCGCACGTCGTGACAAAGATGACGAGACGCATCCGGTTCGGCGCGCGGACGACGATCAGCGGCTGGCTCGGGACCGCGACCGGTACGGCGCTCGGTAGTCAGACGGTACGGATCATGACCGCTGCCAACAACGGCCTTCAGCACTTCCGCCAAGCGGCACTCACGACAACAGCCGCCGACGGCGCGTGGACGGCCAAGCTGCCCCCTGGGCCTTCGAGGCTGATCGAGGCCGTTTACGGCGGCACCTCGACGACCGAGCCGGCTGCATCTGCCTACGCGCGGGTTGTCGTGCCAGCCTCCGTGAAGCTGAGAATCCGGCCGTCGCACGTCCGGTGGGGCCGCACGGTCACGATCACCGGCCGGCTCCGCGGCGGCTACGTCCCGCCGTTTGGCGAGGCGCTGTCCCTCTCTCTGGACTACAACGGGCGGACGATCGACGTCCAGCACATCCGAACGGGACGCAAGGGCCGGTTCCGAACGACGTACACGTTCCTGGGCGGTGCTGGGAGCGCCCGTTACCCATTCTGGGTTACGACGGTTCCGGAGAGCGGATTCCCGTGGGCCGTCGCGAGCAGCCACAAGGTGTTCGTGAGCGTCGGATAGCCGCCACATTGATGGAGGGCGGGGAGCGGAGGAGCGGCTGGTGTAGTAGCGCTCGCCGCCTCAAAGCGATCGTGAGCCCAGCGTCGATGAACACCGTCGCGTCTCGTGCATACGCGCGTGTCGCGTGTCAGGACTGGACGCCTGGATCTGGGCGAAGGCGCACGCGCGCTGAGACGCCGGAGCGACCCGAAGCGCGCGATCGCAATCTCGCAGAAGCGTTCGTGAGCGCTGAGCTACGCGAAGCGCCGGTTCCGGATCAGCGTGATCGCGGAGGACCCGCCGCCGGGCTGACGAGAGCCCCGCGGGAAGAGCTGCGCACCGCGAGCGGAGACCTGGTTGACCCGGTCACGGCACGAGCTGCGATTGGGGGTTCGGATGGCCTCCAGTACGTGCTCATCAGGCCGCAGGCGCAAACGAGTCTGACTGCGTGTCGTTGAGGTCCGGTCCGCTTGGCTTCAGTCCTGCGGAAGACCAAACAGGCCGGTGATCGGCCACTCGACAGGCCGCAGCGCATCCAGCCGGTTGCGGGGGATACCAGCGTGCCCGGCGATACTTCGAAGTTGCGAGTCGATCTCGGCCTCGTTGGACACCAGGATCTTGAGACCAAGTGGCTGTCCGTTCAGGTCCGCGACCTCAAGCCATCGGTGCGCCGGGGTGCCCCCATCCATCGTCGTTCCGCTCGCTGCCACGCTGGCGACGATTCCTTTCGAAGCCAGAGCCTGTTGAGCGACGTCGCCGATCCCGGGGTCGTCGTTCATACCCTGAAATCGGTACGCCTGGAGAACGATCTCGTAAGGGGCGTGCTCGAGCGCTGAATCCTCCCGGACGCGAAGGCCGGCACGGACCAAGGCTGCTCGAGCGTCGGCCGCACTTTCGGCCGGCAGTCGATAGCTCACGTGAATGGTCCCGCGCGGACTCCACTGCTCCAGCTCAGCGAGGGTCAAGACCTCCGCTCGGGCGCCTCGCGCGTCGTGCGCGCGCTTCTTTGCTGCAGCGCTGTAGCCGGTTGTCGTAACCAGGAGGCCGAGATCGGCGCCGACGTCATCAAGAAATGCGAGGAAGGCCTCAACGTCAGCTACGTCCAGCCTCGCCTTCCACTGCTTGCAATCGACCACGAGCGTGGCCGCGTGCAAGCCAAAAATCGCACCTTTGACGAGCACGTCCACCTGCCGCGATTTCCCGCTACGCCTACCTTGCCAGGCGCACGTCAAGCTGGACGATCGCCCCTTCGCCAACTACGAAGCGCAGCACGTCCGCGACGCCGTTCTCGTATTCGCGATAGTCGAGCATGCCGACCAATCCTTGCACGTGCGGTCACACTCAAACGAACAGTCTCCTCGGATTCGCAAGCACGGCTCGAGCCACTCATCGGCGTCTTCGAACTCGCGTTTCGTCGTTTCGAACGATGGCATCCCGAGACGGCTCGGCGAGCCGGTGCGCGATTCACTTTCCGGTAGAGCGATCGTCCGGATCCCGCCGCCGGCGGGCTCCACCGCGCTTGCGCCTTCGCTGCGAACGAGCTGTTTGTCCGCCATCCTTGACCGCGTCGGTTTACTGAGGGGCGGATCCGATCTTCCGCCGCGGCGACGATCCGGCACGACCCGGGTGACTCTTATGTCGCCAGCGCGATCACGCGACGCGAGGCGGCGGGAGGATGAGCGATCGTGCGGACCGCTGCAGCCGGACGCTCTGTCTTGGGCGAATCCAATCGTTCGCCGCGGCGATCACCGGGGCCGGCCCCGGCGATCCAGATGTCGCCTATGAGCAGGCGTGAGCGGCGAGTTGTCCTCGCGCGTGGATTCGACAAAGCACGCGTCCGGTCAGGTCCGATACGAGCGATGAAAGCGAGCGCGCCGTACGGTTCGATTCGGCAGGCAGCAGCACTGTCTAGGATCCGTCAAACCGCTTCCGACACTCCCCCCGCCCGGTGATTTCCGTGTGCGGCAGACCCGTGGAAGATCTGGTGGCGGATCGCGAGCGATAATTCGGTGGCGCGTCACAAAATCATGGGGTGGCGCAAAGTATCTGAGTAGTGATGAGTTCTGGCTTTGAGCGTTCGGATGGGCTGCTTCTCAGCGCGACGGTGGCTGGGGAGGGTGAGGCGTTCGCGGTTTTCTATCGTCGATATTTGCCGCGTGTGACGGGGTTGTTGATGCGTCAGACGCGCGATCGGGAGGTGTCGGCGGATCTTGCGGCTGAGGTGTTCGCTGCGGTGTTGCTATCGGCGGCGAGATTTCGCGGTTCTGAAGGCGATTCGGCGTGGCCGTGGGTGTGTGGGATTGCTCAGAACAAGTTGCGGGAGAGTTTGCGGCGTGGCCAGGTGGAGGATCGTGCGCGTCGGCGTTTGTGCTTGGAGCCGGAGGTTCTGGAGGATGCTGATCTTCGGCGGATTGACGAGCTGGGCGCCGAAACTGAGGTGTTGGCGTTGCTTGAGAATCTGCCGCCGCGTCAGCGTGAAGCGGTGCGTGCCCGTGTTGTGCAGGAGCGTGACTACGACGAGATTGCTGCGCAGCTGCGTTGTTCGCAGATGGTGGTGCGCCAGCAGGTCAGCCGCGGCCTTTCACGGCTCAGACATCAACTTCAGGGAGCTTGGCTGTGAGCGACTATTTCGATCGTGTCGAGCGCCAGCTGGCACATCAAGCGGCAAGCCGGTACGGATCGAGCGCCTTCCGTTCGCCTGTTCGTGTTCGACGCGCTGACGCCCATCGGTTGCTTTGGCGAGCACTGCGTGGGCTTGAGGCGGCTTTTCAGCGTGGGAACTCAGCCCGTCCTGACAGGCGATCCCGGCTGGGCTTTGGGGCGTATCTCGTGGGCGCGCTCGCCGGAGTTGGCGGGCTGCTGGCGGTCTTGGTGATGTCGTTTGGGGCCAGCGTCACGCCGGAGCAATTGGTCGTGCGTGGGAAGGGGGGGTTGGTCACGATTACGGCTGCTGATGGTTCGAGCGTGGGGGCGTTGAATCGTAGGCTGGCGTCGTTGGGGATCCCGGTTCGGGCCGCTGTGGTACTGCCTGGCTGTGTCGCGCCGGTTTGGTCTGTCGCCCGCGGCCAGCAGATCGCGGGTGCTCGCACGCTGGACGTGGCGGGCATGCCGGTGGTCTCACGGCGTCGCGGGCGGGATCTTCGGGGTTTGGTCGCTCGAGTCATACCACCGTTCAAGCGGGGCCTGACCCTCGTATTAGCGGTCGGCGCCCGTGCGTCAGAGACCGTCGGGCAGGTCATCGTCGGTCCAGCACCGCGCTGCGTGCGCGGCAGGCATCGAAGCGTCGCAGTTTCAGGCGCCGTCGGCTAGATCTGGCGCTGCAGCTAGGGAGAGCGAGCTGAGCGGTTGCTCGGCCCGGTTGTCTGCGCCCCAAACGAGGTCAAAGGACTTGAATGAGTGATCGCAGACGTCACGGTCTTGTGCTGCTCTTTATTGCGGGGCTGATTGTCGCCTCGGTGATGGTGGTCTTGACGCAGAGAGCCCAGCTCGGACTGGATCTCAAGGGCGGCGTGCAGCTCGTCTATCAGGGCAAGCCGACCGCGCAGACGCCGACCGTTACCCAGGATGCGCTGGCTCGCGCGGTGGACATCATGCGCTCGCGGGTGGATCAGCTCGGCGTCACCGAGCCCGTCATCCAGACCTCGGGCGACAACCAGATTTCGGTCGGCCTGCCGTCGGTGACCAATACGACCCGGGCCGCCCATCAGGTTGGAACGACCGCTCGTCTGGAGTTTTATGACTGGGAGGCCAATGCGTTGACGCCGGCTGGTCAGAGGGTCGCTAGTCAGCTTCAGTCTCAGAACCCGGCGGCGATCACGATCAGCCAAGGCCTGGGCTCGGCGAGTCCTGGGACCGTGGGAGCGGGGAGCCTGGCGCTGTATCAGGCGGTCAAGCTTGCGGCCGCCCAGCCCCCGTCCACGAGCAGGCATAACGCTCGAGACGGACGCGAGTACTTCCTCTTTGGCCGCCCCGGAGGTACGGCGTGCGCGACCGTGGCCAGAGACCGGGGGCAAGTGCTCAACGTTGCCCAGCATTGCTTGCTGTCGGGCCCGGTCGATGAGACCACGCAAAGTTCAGCCACGATCGCTCAGGACCTCGCCTCCGGCCTACCGCACGGCGTCAAGGCATCACAGGGTCAGATGCTGGTCGTACCTCAGGGCACGGTTGTGCTGCTCGCGGCGCCGAGCACGCCTGGTCAGCAGCTGAGCTTCATGAGCCCCGACGCCGGGTTCTACGTGCTGAAGGACAACGCGGCCCTGTTTGGAAACGACATCGCCGATCCGCAGGCGTCGACCGATCAGGCCGGCAATCCCGCCGTCACGTTCGGGTTTGACGGCGTGGGCCAGAACAAGTTTCAGACGGTCACCGCAGCGATCGCTCACCGTGGTGAGCTGATTTCGGGGTTCGGCCAAACCCTCGACCAGCATTTCGCAGCCGCGCTGGACAACAAGCTGCTCACCGTCCCCCAGATCGCCTTTCGGCAGTACGGGGACGGGATTATCGGTGGCGGAAGCGAGATCTCAGGCGGCTTCACCACCCAGTCCGCCTCCGATCTAGCTACCCAGCTGCGTCTCGGCGCGCTGCCGATCAAGCTCAGACTGATCTCCGAATCCGACGTGTCGGCGACGCTGGGCAAACAGTCCCTGCACCAGGGCCTGCTCGCGGGCGCGATCGGCCTGCTGGTGGTGGCGATCTTCCTGATCGCCTACTACCGGGTGCTGGGGCTGATCGCGGTCGCCGCGCTGATCACCTACTCGCTGTACTTCTATGCGCTGATCAAGCTGATCCCGATCACGCTGACGCTGCCCGGGATCGCGGGTCTGATCCTGACGATCGGCGTGGCGGCGGATGCGAACATCGTGATCTTCGAGCGGGTCAAGGAGGAGATCCGCGCCGGACGGTCGATCCGCAGCGGTATCGCTACCGGGTACAAGAAGGGTCTGACGGCGATCATCGACGCCAACGTGGTCACGATCATGACCGCGTTCATCCTGTTCGTGCTCGCCACCGCCGAGGTCCAGGGCTTTGCCTTCGTGCTCGGGATCGGCACGATCGTCTCGCTGTTCACCGCCGTGCTCGCCACCCAGGCGATCCTCATGTCGATGGGCGACTCGCGCACGATCGGGCGGCGGTCGGCGCTCGGGGTGGGCGACAAGCCGCGGGTGTGGCGGTTTGATTTCATGGGCGCGTCGAGGTACTTCTTCTCGATGTCGGGCGTGATCCTGCTGATCGGCGCACTGGCGATCGGCGGACGGGGGCTGAACCTGGGAATCGACTTCACCTCCGGCACACGGGTGACCACCAGCCTCAGTCGCCCGGCCAGCACCGCCAGAATCCAGGCCGTCGCCGCGCAATCGGGCGCCATCACCCCTGTCGTCCAGAAGGTCACGGGCAGAGCGACCAGCGTCACGTTTCAGATCTCATCCAAGCTCCTGAACCCACAGGGTCTCGGCCGGGTCAGGAACGCGCTCAACACTCGCTTCGGAGTGGTCAACTGGGACGCCCAGTCCATCGGCCCGAGCTTCGGCAAGACGATCGCCAACAGTGCGGTGATCGCGATCATCGCGTCGCTGCTGGTGATCTCGGCGTACGTGGCGTTGCGTTTTCAGTGGAAGTTCGCGGTGCCGGTGCTGATCGCGTTGATGCACGATCTGTTGATCACGGCGGGCGTGTATTCGCTGACGGGCCGGCAGGTGACGACGTCGACGGTCGCGGCGCTGTTGACCATCTTGGGTTACTCGCTGTACGACACGATCATCGTGTTCGACCGGGTGCGCGAGAACATCCCGCGGATGCCGCGGGCCGCCTTCTCGCAGATCGTGAACCGCTCCATGAGCGAGGTGCTGACGCGGTCGATCGCGACCACGGCCTGCACGCTGATGCCGATCGTCGCGCTGCTGCTGTTCGGCGGCGGGACACTGCAGGACTTCGCGTTCGCGCTGATGATCGGTGTCGCGTCGGGCGCGTATTCGTCGATCTTCATCGCCTCTCCGGTGCTCACGCACTGGAAGGAGCGCGAGACCGTCTACCGCCATCGCCACGACCGGATCGTGGCCGAGCGCGGCAGCGTCCCGGCCTACGCCTCGGTCGGCTCGGATGTCGATCCGGCCCGGGACCGGACGCGCCGCCGTACCGGCGGCCGTCTGACCACCCCTGAGTCCGAGAACGTGTCGGCGGCCGAGTTTGAGCAGATGAAGCGCGACCTGGCCCTTGAGGAGGACCGCGCCAGCCGCGGGAAATCGACCCCGACCCGGAGCCCATCGACCGCCCCCCGCGGCCAGGAGCGGTCGCGCGGCCAGGCGGCCTCCCGTGGCCCGGCCCCTGCCGCCACGCCGGCGCCGCCGCCGGCCACGCCCGGACCGGCCGGGAACGGAGCCGGAAACGATTTCCAGCGCGCCCCCGACGAGGCCGAGAACGACAGCATGACCCCGCAGGCGCCCCAGCCCAACCGGCCCGCCAAGAAGAGCCGCAACAAGCGCCACGGGAGGCCACGCTGATGGGAATGCTCGCGTGGGTGATGATGGGGCTGGCCCTCTGGCATTTCACGATCTGGCTGCCAGACCGCTTCTGGGGCGGGATCGTCGGCGCGTTCATCGGCGCCCTGATCGGCGCCGCTGCGTTCGGCTTCATCGTCAACGGGCTCGTGATCCCCGGACGCCACGCCACCGACGTGGCGACGGCCCTGGAGGCGATCCCCGGCGCTCTGGTCGGCATGGCGCTCGTCTACGCCGAGGGCATCCGCCTCGAGCGCAAGCAGAGCTGACAGCCCTCCGAAACCGTAGAAGCACCGCGAGCGACGTCCCAGATCCACCAGCCGCGCTTGCGTCGCAAACCGAGCGCCTGGCGCCGTTCTGGGCGATGAAAGCGCAAGTCCACGTGGCTGGTAGCGGCCGGCCTCCCCGTACGCGCGGCCGCTTCGCCGCCCCGCAGGCCATCAGATAAGCCGCTTCCGATTTGGCGCCGCGTCCTGGACGGAGCACGAGGCACGACACTGGACCGGCACGCCCGGATGACGCCATCGGCTCCGAGAAAGGCAACGAAAGAGACATCTTGACCACGGCGGCGATCCGGCGCTGAGCGCCTACCTTGCGGCGATCCGGCGCTGAGCGCCTACCCTGGCGCGTACACAAACCGAGAGGAGGAATGCGATGCCGGTCGATCCTGGTGGTGAGGACCTCAAGCGCTATATGGAGCAGGACCCAGGGGGTCCGGTGGTGATGCTCAACCTGCTCAAGTATCGGGCCGGGGGCGAGGAGAGCTATCGCGCCTACAGTGCGGCATTGAAGGATTACCTCCCCAGCATCGGGGCGGAGGTGCTGTACGTGGGTGACTGCTCCACGTCATTGGTCGCCCCAGCGTCTTGGGACTGGGACGCCGTGCTGATCGTGCGCTACCCCAGCCGAGACGCCTTCAGCGCGATGGTCAGAGACCCGGCGTATCAGGCGGTGACCCACTTGCGCACCGAGGCGCTGACTGAGGCGGTCCTCCAGGCCACGGTTCCGTGGAACGCAGCGCCGTAATCTGGCCAACGCCGTTGGCTCGTGCAGTCGTCGCAAAGCGCGCGTCAGGTCAGGTCCGGCACGATCGATGAAAGCGAGCGCGACAAGGCTCGATTCGGTAGGAAGCAGCACTGTCGAGGGTGCGTCAACCCGCCCGCGAGACTGCCGAAAGTTCGTGGATCCGGAAGCGCGGCGGGGCTGCGTCTGAGACTTCTGGATCGGCTTGGCCGCTAGCAGCCAGCCTGCAAGCACCGACGCGCGGAGTTGGCGAAGAGGAAGCCCGCTGCGAAGGCGGCGGAAGGCTTGCTCTGCAGTCGGCGCGCGAGTCGCGAGGGAGGAGAAGTGTGCCGTAAGGGATCGACCTGCGGGACGGTCGACCGTCCGATCAGAAATCCTCCGTAGTCGTCTACCTTCCGTGAGGTGGAGGCGTGGGAGGAGTCGGCGCCGGGCGTGCTGCGTCTGCCATCCGGGCGGCTGGTACGGGGACGAGCGCTGAGGGAGCCACTACCTGCAGGGCCTCTGCCGCAGTTCGCTCTGTACCTGCAGGGCAAACCGCCGCCGGACGTCGCGTGGCCGTCGCAGTGGCTGCGCTGGCCAGACTGGCGGCTGCCCGCTGATCCGGCTGGGCCCGACAGACCTTCGCTGACCTCTGGCAGCAGACCGCGGTCGCGCGGGACGAGGTGGCGTGACGGGAGGCGGGGCCGAACCGGCACCGCGCTGGCGTGCTTGGCCATCCTGGACGGCGTGCCGGCCGCCGACGCGGTGGGGCACGTGCGCCAGCATTACAACCGCGGGCAGTGGAAACGCCCTGGCAGCACCGGTTCGTTGCTCGCTTCCGATGACGTCTTCCACAGGAGAGATCCGCCTCCGGCACGGTCGCCGGCGTCATTCGGCGCGGCGTGTGGGAGCTGCGACGATGCGCTGATGAGCGAACCCGGCTCATCGGCCTCGTTGAGCGTCGAGCTGCGGGGCTCGGCCGACGCGGTTTGGGAGGCCCAGCATCGTCATCCGTTCGTGCGGGGGGTCGGTGACGGGACCCTGGAGCCTGAGCGCTTCAAGGTCTGGGTGCGCCAGGATTACCTGTACTTGGTCGAGTTCGCCCGGCTGCACGCGTTGGGAACGGCGCGAGCCCCCGGGCTGCAGGCGATGACTCGCTTCGCCGGCATCACCCAGGGGCTGCTGCACATGGAGATGGACCTGCATCGCTCCTACGCCGGAGAGTGGGGGATCTCCAACGCCGAGCTGGAGCGCGAGGAGATGTTGCCCACCACTCAGGGCTACACCGACTTTCTGGTGCGCACCGCGGCCGTGGGCGACTTTGTTGAGCTGACCGCGGCGCTGTTGCCCTGCATCTGGGGCTACGCGGAGATCGCCGAGCGGCTGGCTGGCCGGGGAGCCCCGGCGGAGGATCGCTACAGGCGGTGGATCGCCATGTACGCCTCACCGGAGTTCGCCGAGCT
>JAABUJ010000953.1_pt1 | contig 48179 bp, 53 predicted proteins | sample 5559131 | NCBI WGS metagenome assembly JAABUJ01 (sample SAMN10711875, study PRJNA513366) | rock metagenome | isolation source: Antarctica rocks | place: Antarctica: Victoria Land, Mt New Zealand nord | collected 2016-01-07
CGCGAGAACGGGCGGCGGGTCTACGTCTCGACTCCGGTGTTCGACGGCGCCTCGGTGGGCGACGTCGACGCCGCGCTCGTGAAGTGGCAGGAGGAGCACGAGGGACGCATCCGCATGGACGTCGATCCGAGCCGCCGCGAGGGCGAGCGCGCCTCGGGCAAGGTCACGCTGTTCAACGGCCGCACGGGCGAGCCCTTCGAGGAGCAGGTGACCGTCGGCTACATGTACATCCTGAAGCTCCTGCACCTCGTGGACGACAAGATCCACGCCCGCTCCACCGGCCCGTACTCCCTCGTCACCCAGCAGCCGCTCGGGGGCAAGGCGCAGTTCGGCGGCCAGCGCTTCGGCGAGATGGAGGTGTGGGCCCTCGAGGCCTACGGCGCCGCGTACACGCTGCAGGAGATGCTCACGATCAAGTCCGACGACACCGTCGGTCGCGTGAAGGCCTACGAGGCCATCGTCAAGGGCGAGAACATCGCCGAGCCGAGCATCCCCGAGTCGTTCAAGGTCCTGCTCAAGGAGATGCAGTCGCTCGCGCTCGACGTGAACGTGGTCTCCGAGGAGGGCGAGCGGGCCGAGATGCGCGAGGAGGACGACGACCTCCTGCGTGCCGCCGAGGAGCTCGGGATCGACCTCTCCGGCGTGCGCGCGCTCGACGGCCAGGGAGCGGCCGACGAGGCCACGGAGCACGAGGGCGAGGAGGTCGAGGCGGCGGCCGAGGAGTCCCCCGATCCCGACCTCGAGGCCGGCGAGGCGCTTGCGGCCACCGACCTCTCGACCGACGCCGACCCGATGATCGACGCGGCGGTTCCCGCCGGCGAGCCGTCCTCCCCCGCGGAGGACCTTCCCACCGACGAAGACCCGACGCTCAACGAGGAGACCCCGCCGATCGACCGGGTCTAGCTCACCCACCCGGTCCGGAGCTCCCGGACCCCACGACTTCGCCGCTTCGACCCAAGGACACCCCGCGTGATTGACGTAGGGGGGCTTCGCCCCCTACATCCCCGGCTCTGCCGGGGAACACCCCCCAGTTAGAGGACTCACCTTGATCGACATTAATAATTTCGACGCCATCGAGATCGGCCTCGCCTCCTCCAAGCAGATCCGTTCGTGGAGCTCGGGCGAGGTCATCAAGCCGGAGACGATCAACTACCGCACGCTCAAGCCCGAGAAGGACGGCCTCTTCTGCGAGCGCATCTTCGGTCCGACCAAGGACTGGGAGTGCTACTGCGGCAAGTACAAGCGCGTGCGTTACAAGGGAATCGTCTGCGAGCGCTGCGGCGTCGAGGTCACGCGGTCCAAGGTCCGTCGCGAGCGGATGGGGCACATCGACCTCGCCGCCCCGGTCTCCCACATCTGGTTCTTCAAGGGCGTGCCGTCGCGCATCGGCTACCTGCTCGACATGGCGCCCAAGGAGCTCGAGAAGGTCCTCTACTTCGCGGCGTCCATCGTCACGTGGGTCGACGACGAGGCCCGCGCCGCGGACCAGGACAACCTGCAGACCGAAGTGAACGCCGTCCTCGACTCCTACGCCGCTGAGAAGGAGGAGCGGCTGCTCGAGCTCAAGGAGTCACTCGCCCGCCGCGAGGAGTATCTGACCAGCGGTAAGCAGAGCCGCGACTTCTCCGACGAGGACCACCTGTGGGCCGAGTCGCTCGACGTCAACATCGCCAAGCTCTCCGACGATGAGCGCGAGAAGATCCTCAAGGACCTGCGCAAGACCTTCCAGGCCGACATGGACGACACGGAGGCCTACATCGAGGACGCGGCCGAGCGCATGCGCCAGGTGTGGGAGCTCTTCCAGTCGATGAAGCCGAAGGACGTCGTCAACGACGAGACCCTGTTCCGCGAGCTCAAGGACCGTTTCGGCTCGCCCTACGGCTTCGGCGAGTACTTCCGCGGCGGCATGGGCGCCGAGTCGGTTCGCGACCTGCTCGAGCAGATCGACCTCGACGCCGAGCGCACCGAGCTCGAGGACCAGGTCAAGACCGGGAAGGGGCAGAAGCAGGCCCGTGCGGTCAAGCGGCTGAAGGTCGTCTCCGCGTTCATCCACTCCGGCAACAAGCCGGACATGATGATCCTGGAGGCCGTGCCGGTCATCCCGCCCGAGCTGCGTCCGATGGTCCAGCTCGACGGCGGCCGGTTCGCCACCTCCGACCTGAACGACCTCTACCGGCGCGTCATCAATCGCAACAACCGCCTCAAGCGGCTGCTCGACCTCGGCGCTCCCGAGATCATCGTGAACAACGAGAAGCGGATGCTGCAGGAGGCCGTCGACGCGCTGTTCGACAACGGCCGTCGCGGGCGTCCGGTCACCGGCCCGGGCAACCGGCCGCTCAAGTCGCTCTCCGACATGCTCAAGGGCAAGCAGGGGCGCTTCCGCCAGAACCTGCTCGGCAAGCGCGTGGACTACTCCGGGCGCTCGGTCATCGTCTCGGGCCCCTACCTGAAGCTCCACCAGTGCGGGCTGCCGAAGCTCATGGCCCTGGAGCTCTTCAAGCCGTTCATCATGGCGCGGCTCGTCGAGCGCAAGGCGGCGCAGAACATCAAGGCGGCCAAGAAGATGGTCGACTCGATGATCCCCGAGGTCTGGGACGTCCTCGAGGAGGTCATCCACGAGCATCCGGTTTTGCTCAACCGGGCACCGACGCTCCACCGCCTGGGCATCCAGGCCTTCGAGCCGATCCTGGTCGAGGGCAAGGCGATCCAGGTCCACCCGCTCGTCTGCCACGCGTTCAACGCGGACTTCGACGGCGACCAGATGGCGGTTCACCTGCCCCTGTCGGCGGAGGCCCAGGCCGAGGCGCGCATCCTCATGCTCTCCTCCAACAACATCCTCTCGCCGGCCCACGGCGCGCCGCTGGCCACGCCGACGCAGGACATGATCCTCGGCGCCTACTACCTCACCTACGGGCCCGAGGAGGACGAGCTCGCGAAGATCGATCCGGGCAAGCACGAGCCGAGGCCCCACATGTACCGCACCGCGCAGGAGGCCGAGTGGGCCTACGAGCACGGCGTGGTCAAGCTGCACGAGCTGGCCGAGTTCCGTCCGCTGGGTCGCGAGGGCGGCCACGTGCTCACCACGGTCGGCCGGATCATCTACAACGACAGGATCGAGCGCGCGATCCTCGAGACGATGGGCGAGGAGTTCGATCCCTCCGCCTACGAGTTCGTGAACCGCTCGATGAAGAAGCGCGATACGACGAAGTTCGTCGACGACCTCGTGCAGGCCTACGGCGCCGCGACCATCTCGCAGGTGCTCGACGCGTTCAAGGACCTCGGGTTCAAGTACGCGACCCAGGCCGGCATCACGATCTCGAAGAACGACGTGGTCATCCCGCCCTCCAAGCAGGAGATCCTCGCCAAGTACGAGGGAGAGGTCGCCGGGATCCAGGACCAGTACGACACGGGCCTGATCACCCAGGAGGAGCGCCACGAGGCGGTCGTCGAGCAGTGGACGGCGGCCACCGAGGAGGTCGCGCAGGCGATGGAGGCCAACCTCGACGAGCTGAACCCCATCTTCATGATGGCCAACTCGGGCGCGCGCGGCTCCTTCAAGCAGATCCGCCAGCTCGCGGGGATGCGCGGCCTCATGGCCAACCCGAAGGGCGAGATCATCGAGCGTCCGATCAAGGCCAACTTCATGGAGGGCCTCGACGTGCTCGAGTACTTCATCTCGACGCACGGCGCGCGCAAGGGGCTGGCCGACACGGCTCTGCGCACCGCCGACTCCGGCTATCTGACCCGGCGCCTCGTTGACGTCTCACAGGACGTGATCATCCGCCAGGTCGACTGCGGCTCGGACGAGTTCGTGGAGCTCGAGGTCTTCGCGGCCGGCGGCGAGCCGAACGACAACCTCGTCGGCCGCTTCGCCGCGCGCGAGCTGGCCACCAAGCGGGGGCGCACGCTCGTGGAGCAGGGGGAGGAGATCGACCGGGCCGAGCTGGCCGAGATCGCCGCCGCGTTCGAAGGCGAGCGCGACAAGGGCGAGAAGGTCAAGGTGCCCGTGCGCTCGGTGCTCAAGTGCCAGGCCGAGACCGGCGTGTGCCAGAAGTGCTACGGGCGAGCGATGGCCACCGGCAAGGTCGCGCAGATCGGCGACGCGGTGGGGATCATCGCCGCCCAGTCGATCGGCGAGCCGGGCACCCAGCTCACCATGCGCACGTTCCACACCGGCGGCGTCGCCGGCGCGGACATCACGCACGGCCTGCCGCGCGTCGTCGAGCTGTTCGAGGCGCGCAAGCCGAAGGGCCTCGCGCAGATCGCCGAGGTCGGGGGCGTCGTCTCCATCGAGGAGACGGACAAGGCGCTCACCGTGGTCATCACCGACGACGGCGGCGACGAGCACCGCCACGCCTTCCCCCGGCGCACGCGACTGTTCGTGGCCGAGGGGGAGAAGGTGGAGCCCGGGCGCCAGCTCAACGAGGGTTCGCTCTACCCCCACGAGCTGCTGGCCATCCGCGGGCGGACCGAGACCGAGCTCTACATGGTCGGTGAGGTCCAAAAGGTCTACAAGTCACAGGGCGTCGACATCAACGACAAGCACATCGAGCTGATCGTCCGGCAGATGCTCAAGAAGGTCCGCGTCGACCAGAAGGGCGACACGGAGCTCCTGCCCGGGCAGTTCGTCGATCGCTACGACTACGCGAAGCTCAACCAGTCGATCATCGACGGCGGCGGTGAAGGCGCACAGGCCGAGGAGATCGTCCTCGGAATCACCAAGGCGTCGCTGAATACCGACTCGTTCCTCTCGGCCGCCTCCTTCCAGGAGACGACGAAGGTGCTCACCGACGCGGCACTCGAGGGCAAGATCGACCGTCTCAACGGTCTCAAGGAGAACGTCATCATCGGCAAGCTCATCCCGGCTGCCACGGGGCTCAAGCGCTACCGGCGGATCGAGATCGAGCCGACCGAGCCGCTGCCGCGCGGTATGGAGGAGGGCTTGCTCGGCGATGAGGACCTCGCCGAGCTGGGCCTGACCGACGGCGAGTCGCTGCACTCGTTCGGACCCTCGCTCGACGACGAGCTCTCCGATCTCGAGCGGATCGGTCCGGGCGGCAGTGGCTCCTCGGCCGTCGGCTTCGCCGAGGAGCTCGCCGACCTCGACGTGCCCGATTCGGGCAACGGCTCGAACGGCGGCGAGTCGTCGTAGTCGGCCCCCGGTAAGCCTGCCTCGAGGGCAAAGTCGCGCTGACTCACCGGCGCCTCGTGGGGCCATCCACGAGGCGCCGGCGGCTGCCTGGGGGAAGGTGACGCTCGTCGCTCGCCGCGAGGATCGCCGCGAGGCGCTGGTGAACCGGCTGGGTGAGGATCGCGCGCTCGCCGTGCCGCCCTCCCGCTGATGCGCGAGGGCGGTCACGGTGGCGCCGACACGGACCAGTGGCGTCAATCGTCTGCGCGGTCACGCGTCCGGCACGCGTTAGAGATCGACGCGATGCTGATCCGGCCGGCGCGCCAGCAGAGCTGAGACCCGCTGCCGTCGGGCGCTCGCGCACTCTCCAACACGCGAACGTCCGGTGCGTGGACGTTCGCGCCGGGTGAGGGGTCGGGCCGAGCGCGCGGCGCGGCGCGGCGCGGCGGGCGCGACCCGAGCGACCTGGGAAGTTATCCAGGGCGGTCGGACCACGGCGCCGCTGAAGCGGGCGGCGATCGAGCGCCACGCCGCGCGAGGCTGGATCGGAAGCTCATCGCGCGCACGCGTCACGCGCGCTCGCTTGGGCGCCCGGCAGCCGATCGGCCCAATCACGGAGCCCGTCAGCATGGACCTGGGTGAGCCCCGACGCCGAGGCGGTGGCGAGGAGGAGCGTCGGTGCGCCACGGCTCTGAGCCCACCGGGCGCACGCCTCGTCGTGGGCGTCATCGATCCAGGCCAGCGGTCTGTCGGGGCCGACGTGGCGATCGATGCCGCCGAGCTTCCAGTGCGCTTCGTCTTCGGGGCGGTCTGTCCCGAATGAGATGTGCGGCAGCCCGCGCGGCAGTCCGAGCGCGTGGGGGAGGTACTCGTCGGCCTTCTCCTCCCACCCCGTGCACCAGACCAGCTCGAAGCGCCGCGCGAGCTCGCGCAAGTGCTCACCCGCCTCGGTGGAAAGGAGGTGGATGATTCCGTCGACCATCACCCAGGTACCAGGTGGACGGGTGTTCGGGTCCACGGGAAAGAGCGAGATGACGCCGTCCACGTCGATCAGCAGGACCGGCGTTGCGGGGTTTATCGGTAGTTCCAAGCGCGTTTCGATACGAACTGCGGCCGACGAGACACGGTTACGCTGCTAGAACGCAGGAAGCAGGTCAAGGGGTCGCAGCCCGGTGCCGAACACTCTCCCAAGGCGCCTCTGAATCCCTCTCCCACCCAGCGGCGCCCACCCTCCCACATGAGTCTCTACACCGGCATCCTGCTCGCGCTCGCCTGCGCCTTCGTCTCCAACCTGGGCTTCCTATACAAGCACCGCGGGGCCTGTGCCGCCCAGCGGGTGGACCTGCGCCATCCCCTCCGCTCGGGCCGGGCGCTGTTCGCCTCGAAGTGGTTCGCCCTCGGGATGCTCGTGGCGGTAGGCGCCTGGATCCTCCACGTCGGGGCACTCGCGCTGGCGCCCATGTCGATCGTCCAGGCGGTGCTCGCCGGAGGCGTCGTCCTGCTCGCGGTCATGGCCGAGCGCCTCTTCGGCTTCTCGGTCGGGCGGCGGCAGTGGATCGGCCTCGGCCTCACGGCCGTGGGCCTGGCCCTCCTGGGTCTCACGCTGCCGGTCGCCCACGGGGCGCACTCCCAGTTCTCGCTGGCCGGGATGATCTCCTTCGAGGCAGGACTGGTCCTCATCGGGGCGCTCCTCATCATGGGTCCCCGGATCGGTGCCCCCGGCGAGCACCACGGGGTCATGCTCGGGGCCGCGGCCGGCATCCTCTTCGGCGTCTCGGACATCGCCATCAAGGCGCTGACCGGGCTGGTCGGGCACGGCGGGGTGGGCGCGTTCCTCTCGCCGTGGCTGCTAGTCGCCGTCGCCGCCTCCGTCGTCGCCTTCTACGCCTCCGCGCGCGGGCTGCAGGACGGCGAGGCAGTCCCCGTCATCGCCATCACCGGTGCGGCGGCCAACGTGGCCGGGATCGCTGGCGGCATCATCGTGTTCGGCGACCCGCTGCCCGACCATCCGCTCGCCCTCGTCGCCCAGGCGATCGCCTTCGTGCTCGTCGTCGTCGCTGCCGCGCTGACGCCCGCCCCGGTGCGGGCCGCCGCGGCGGCCGTACCTGCCGCGGCGTAGTCGCCGCTCCGGGGCGCCCCCGCGCGGGCCGTGAGCGGAGCTGGACGCTGCTAGCATCCCGCGCCTCATGCCGACCACCAGCCAGCTCGTGCGCAAGGGGCGCAAGGTGCCCAAGCGCAAGCTCGCCACTCCTGGACTCAAGTCGGGCAAGGGCCGCAAGACCAAGGTCGCCGCTCCCCAGCGGCGCGGGGTCTGCACGCGCGTCTACACCACCACGCCGAAGAAGCCGAACTCGGCGCTGCGCAAGGTGGCGCGCATCCGTCTGACGAACGGTATGGAGGTCACGACCTACATCCCCGGCGAGGGCCACAACCTGCAGGAGCACTCCGTGGTGCTCGTCCGCGGAGGCCGCGTCAAGGACCTGCCGGGCGTCCGCTACAAGGTAGTGCGTGGCACGCTCGACGCCGCCGGCGTGAGCGACCGCAAGAAGGCGCGCTCCCAGTACGGCGTGAAGATCAAGTAGTTGTCGCTCATCGACTGATGCCGCGCCGCGCCGCCGCCCAGATCCGCCCGGTCGAACCGGACGCCATCCACCGCTCTCGCCTCGTTCAGCAGGTCATCAACAAGGTGATGCTCGACGGCAAGAAGTCCACCGCCGAGCGGATCGTCTACGACGCGCTCGCCATCATCGGCGAGCGGACGGGCAAGGACCCCGTGGAGGGTCTCGAGGCATCACTCAAGGCGCTCACGCCGGTGCTCGAGGTCCGCTCGCGCCGCGTGGGCGGCGCGACCTACCAGGTGCCGGTCGAGGTGCCCGCCCGCCGCGCGCGGACCCTCGCCGTTCGCTGGCTCGTGACCTTCGCGCGCGGACGACGGGAGAAGACCATGGCCCAGCGCCTGGCCAACGAGCTGATGGACGCCCAGAACCAGCAGGGCAGCGCCTATAAGCGCAAGGACGACATCTACCGCATGGCGCAGGCCAACAAGGCCTTCGCCCACTACCGCTGGTAGCGGCACCGACCGCGGTGCCGACCGTCGTCTGACGGCCGCTCGACGTCTCTGCCGGTGCCTCGCCTTGCCGTAGCGCTGCTATCGGCAAGGCTGCGTCCTCGGACAGAGACGCCGAATCGGCTCGTCAGCCGGCCCTCGCGGTCGGCACCGCTACCAGCGAACCGCTGTCCGGATTTCCTTTACTTCTCTACGCGTCGGTGGGGACCGCATCTGCCGGGGCGTTCTGCCGGCCGCCGCCTGTGGGGGCGGAGAGCAGCAGCCCCAGTGCTGCGGCGAGGATGAGGAGGATCGCTCCGAGTGACTCGAGGTAGAAGCCGGCCTGGGCGGACGCGGCGGCGTCCTCGAAGTTCTTGCCGTATATGCCGGTGCTGTGGGCGTCGGGCAGGTCGCCGAGGAAGGCGATCGCCGCGGCGACCAGGCCCAGGATGGCCAGTGCGACGAGCGCTCCGCGGCTGCGGGCGCGCAGGACCGTCAGGGCGAAGGGAATCGCCGCGATGGCGATCAGGAGGAGCGAGTAGTTGTTGTTAGTTCCCGTGCTGATCGTCTTCAGGAGCGCGCCGCTCGACCCGAGCCTGACCTCCAGGAGGGGAAGGAACTCCGCCACCCCCAGCAGAAGGACGCCGACGAGCGCGAGACCCCCCGACGCGATCGGGAGCGCCCGGCCGACACCCCGGAAGCCCCGATCTCCTCTGCTATCCTGAGCGATCTTCGGGCGGCTCCGCAGGCTCATCGTGGACCGGTCCGGTCGGAGACGCGCCTACATGGAGAAGCTCGGCACATAGTCGCACGCCCGGGCTCAACCCTGCGCCGTCTCCGGGCCCCGTTGGGCCCGTTTTTCTGCTCTGAGACGACGCTTTCCACCGACCGCACGCACCTCACACTCATGCCCCGCACTTTCACGCTCGAGAAGACCCGCAACATCGGCATCATGGCGCACATCGACGCCGGCAAGACGACGACGACCGAGCGGATCCTCTACTACACCGGCCGCACCCACAAGATGGGGGAGGTCCACGAGGGCGCCGCGGTCATGGACTGGATGGCCCAGGAGCAGGAGCGCGGCATCACGATCACCTCGGCCGCCACCACGTGCGAGTGGGAGGGCCACCGGATCAACATCATCGACACGCCGGGGCACGTCGACTTCACGGTCGAGGTCGAGCGCTCGCTCCGTGTGCTCGACGGCGCGATCGCGCTCTTCGACTCGGTCGCCGGCGTCGAGCCGCAGTCGGAGACCGTCTGGCGCCAGGCCGACAAGTACCGGGTCCCGCGCATCGCCTACATCAACAAGATGGACCGTATCGGGGCCGACTTCACGCGGGGCGTGCAGACCATGATCGACCGTCTCGGCGCTCATCCCGTCCCGATCCAGCTTCCGATCGGCGCCGAGAGCGAGTTTCGCGGCATCGTCGACCTCATCTACAACCGCGCGATCCTGTACCAGGACGATCTCGGCACCCAGTTCGAGCTCGGGCCGATCCCCGAGGATATGACCGAAGAGGCCGCCGCGGCGCGCGAGCACCTGCTCGACGAGCTCTCCCACTACGACGACGAGCTCATCGAGCTCATCCTCGAGGATGCGGACATCGAGCCCGAGCGCATCAAGGAGGCGGTGCGCAAGGCGACACTCGAGATCAAGCTCACGCCGGTGCTCTGCGGCTCGTCATTCAAGAACAAGGGCGTGCAGCCCCTGCTCGACGCCGTGCTCGACTTCCTGCCCTCGCCGCTCGAGGTGCCCCCCATGCAGGGCGTCGAGCCGGTCCGCGGCGAGGAGGAGGGCCGTCCCGCCTCCCGCCTGGCCGACGACGACCAGCCGTTCGCGGCGCTCGCCTTCAAGATCATGGCCGACCCCTACGTCGGCAAGCTCACCTACTTCCGCGTCTACTCCGGCAAGCTCGACGCCGGCTCGCGCGTGCTGAACGTGACCACCGGACGCACCGAGCGAATCGGCCGCATCCTCATGATGCACGCCAACCATCGCGAGGAAGTCCCCGACATCCGGGCGGGCGACATCGCCGCCGGCGTCGGCATCAAGCAGGTGGTCACCGGAGACACGCTCGCCGCGCCCGACGCGCCGATCCGCCTGGAGACCATCGTGTTCCCCGAGCCGGTCATCAAGGTCGCCATCGAGCCTAAGACCAAGGCCGACCAGGAGAAGATGTCGGTCGCGCTCGGCCGTCTGGCCGAGGAGGACCCGACCTTCCAGGTCCAGACGAACGAGGAGACGGGGCAGACCGAGATCTCCGGCATGGGGGAGCTGCACCTCGAGGTGCTCGTCGACCGCATGCTGCGCGAGTACAAGGTCGATGCGAACGTCGGCCGCCCCCAGGTCTCCTACCGCGAGACCGTACGTGGGCGCGCGGAGAAGGTGGAGGGCAAGTTCATCCGGCAGACGGGCGGCTCGGGCCAGTACGGCGTCGTCTACATCGACATGGAGCCGGCGCCGGGCGAAGGCTTCGACTTCGTCAACAAGATCAAGGGCGGCTCGGTGCCGAGCGAGTTCATCCCCGCCGTCGAGAAGGGCATCGAGGAGGCGCTCGTCAACGGGGTCAAGGCCGGCTACCCCATGGTCGACGTCCGCGTGACGCTCACCGACGGGAAGTACCACGACACCGACTCCTCGGAGATCGCCTTCAAGGTGGCGGGCTCGCTCGCCCTCAAGGAGGCGGCCCGCCGCGCGAAGCCCGTGCTGCTCGAGCCGATCTTCGCGGTCGAGGTCGTGACCCCCGAGGAGTTCATGGGCGATGTCATCGGCGACCTCAATCGCCGCCGCGGCCGCGTGCACGGCATGGAGGCGCGCGGCAACGCCCAGGTCGTGAGCGGTCACGTTCCGCTGTCGGAGATGTTCGGCTACGCCACGGACCTGCGCTCCACCACGCAGGGGCGCGCGACGTACACCATGCAGTTCGAGGGCTACGAGGAAGTGCCGCCGAACATCGCCGAGAAGGTGGTCGAGAGCCGGATGGGGGCGCCCGCGGCGGCGTAGCTCGAGCAGCAGCGCCAGCGGGCGGCCAGCCGCCCCGTTGCGCGGAGATGGGTTAGATTTCCGAGGTTCGCCTTCTGGCGCGCCCAATTCGATTGTCAAGGAGCTGAGTACACGTGGCGAAGGAGAAGTTCGAGCGCGACAAGCCGCACGTCAACGTCGGGACCATCGGTCACATCGACCACGGCAAGACGACGCTGACCGCCGCGATCACCTCGGTGCTCGCCGAGAAGTCGGGTGGTCAGGCGCGCTCCTTCGAGGAGATCGACAACGCGCCCGAGGAGAAGGAGCGCGGGATCACGATCGCCACCTCGCACGTCGAATACGAGACCGACAACCGTCACTACGCGCACGTCGACTGCCCCGGGCACGCCGACTACGTGAAGAACATGATCACGGGCGCCGCCCAGATGGACGGCGCCATCCTCGTGGTCTCCGCCGCCGACGGTCCCATGCCCCAGACTCGCGAGCACATCCTGCTCGCCCGCCAGGTCGGGGTGCCCTACATCGTGGTCTTCCTCAACAAGGCCGACATGGTCGACGACGAGGAGCTCCTCGAGCTCGTCGAGGTCGAGGTGCGCGAGCTGCTCTCGGAGTACGACTTCCCGGGTGACGACATCCCGTTCGTCATCGGATCGGCGCTCAAGGCGCTGGAGGGCGACGAGGAGTACAAGGGCAAGATCATCGAGCTCGCCGGCGCGCTCGACTCCTACATCCCCGAGCCCGAGCGCGACCTCGACAAGCCGTTCCTGATGCCGGTCGAGGACGTCTTCTCGATCACGGGTCGCGGCACGGTCGCCACGGGCCGCATCGAGCAAGGCATCATCAAGACCGGCGAGACCGTCGAGCTCGTCGGGATCGAGCCGCAGACGTCGAGCACCGTGGTCACCGGGGTGGAGATGTTTCGCAAGATCCTCGACGAGGGGCGCGCCGGCGACAACGTCGGCTGCCTGCTGCGCGGCACCAAGCGCGAGGACATCCAGCGCGGCCAGGTGCTCTGCAAGCCGGGCTCGATCACCCCGCACACCAAGTTCAACGCCGAGGTCTACGTCCTCAAGAAGGAGGAGGGCGGCCGTCACACGCCGTTCTTCACGGGCTACCGCCCGCAGTTCTACTTCCGCACCACCGACGTGACGGGGGTGGCCAACCTGCCCGAGGGCACGGAGATGGTCATGCCGGGCGACAACGTCCAGATGGAGATCGAGCTCATCCAGCCCATCGCCATGGACCAGGGCCTGCGCTTCGCCATCCGCGAGGGCGGCCGCACGGTCGGCTCGGGCGTGGTGACGGAGGTCATCCAGTAGCAGCAGGCCGGGCGCGGCGGGGGCACCTCCCCGTCTTCGCGACGTAGGAGACGACTGACATACGACCAAGGGGGCGGGCCCCGAAGCCCGGGGACTCGCCCTCTGCCACGCCAAGACACGAAGACAGAGACCGAGACCAGACAGTGGCCACCCTGCCCGACAACAAGATCCGCATTCGCCTCAAGGCCTACGACCCTTCGGCCATCGAGTCGGCGGCGAAGGAGATCGTCGAGACGGCGACGCGCACGGGCGCGAGCGTCTCGGGGCCCGTGCCCCTGCCCACCGAGAAGAACGTCTACTGCGTGATCCGCTCTCCGTTCAAGGACAAGGACTCACGTGAGCACTTCGAGATCCGCACCCACAAGCGGCTCATCGACATCCACCAGCCCACGCCGAAGACGGTCGACTCGCTCCAGCGCCTCGACCACCTGCCCGCCGGCGTGGACATCGAGATTCGCCTCGCGCTCTAGGACCCGCTCGCTCGCATGGCCGCCATCCTCGCCAAGAAGCTCGGAATGACCCAGCGGTTCCTGGACGACGGGCGCGTCGAGCGCGTCTCCGTGCTCGAGGCGGGCCCATGCCCGGTGACCGGCATCCGCACGCACGAGCGCGACGGCTACGAGGCCGTGCAGCTGGCCTTCGGCGCGTGCAAGGAGAAGACGCTGACCCGCGCCGAGCTGGGCCACCTGCGCAAGGCGGACGCCCCGCCGATGCGCCACCTCGCCGAGTTCCGCGACGAGGCGGCCGAGCTCCAGCTCGGGGAGACGGTGACCGTCGAGGCCTTCGAGCCCGGCCAGAAGGTCAAGGTGTCCGGCACCTCGAAGGGCAAGGGCTTCCAGGGCACGATCAAGCGCCACAACTTCAAGAGCGGCCCCAAGTCGCACGGCTCGCACAACGTGCGCGCGCCGGGGTCGATCGGCGCCTCGGCGACTCCCTCGCGCGTGTTCAAGGGCATCCGCGGGCCCGGGCAGATGGGTAACAAGCGGGTGACGCAGAAGGGCCTCGAGGTCGTCGAGATCATCCCGGCCGACAACCTCCTGCTGCTGCGCGGCGCCGTACCGGGCCCACGCGGCGGCACCGTGGAGGTGCGGACCGATGGCTAGCGCCTCCCGCCTCGGCGGCGGCTCCGAGGCTACGGTGGATCTCCCCGCCGAGATCTTCGAGGCTCCGTTCAACGGGCCGCTCGTCCACGAGGCGGTCCGGGCCGAGCTGAACGCGCGCCGGCAGGGTACCGCGGCGACGAAGACCCGTGGTCAGGTACGCGGCGGCGGGGCCAAGCCCTGGCGCCAGAAGGGGACCGGTCGCGCCCGCGCCGGCTCCTCGCGCTCGCCGATATGGACGGGTGGTGGCACCGTCTTCGGCCCCCAGCCGCGCCACTACCTCGGCAAGGTGAACAAGAAGGCGCGGAGGGCTGCGCTGCGGAGTGCCCTGTCGGCCCACGCCGAGCGGGGCTCGCTCGCCGTGCTCGACCTGGGCGACTTCGACGCGCCCGCCACCAAGAGGGCGGCCGAGCTGCTCGCGGGGTGGAGCCAGCCGGGGCGTCCGCTCGTGCTCCTCGCCGAGGCAGAGGCCCACGCGGGCCGCTCCTTTCGCAACATCGCCCGGCTCGGCGTGCTCTCCGTGGACGAGGCGGGCGTGGCCGACGTGATCGGCGCCGGCTCCCTTCTCGTCTCCGAGCAGGCCCTCGAGCGGCTCACCGCGCGCGCGGCGGGCACCCGCTCCTCCGAGGAGCCGGCGGCCTGATGGACGCGAGCCAGGTCATCATCCGGCCCGTGGTCTCCGAGAAGAGCTTCGTGCTCTCCGAGGCCGGGCGCTACACCTTCCGCGTGCACGACCGCGCGCACAAGACCCAGATCCGCCAGGCGATCGAGGAGCTCTTCGACGTGAAGGTGCTCGAGGTACGCACCGCGTCCGTCAAGACCAAGCCGAAGCGCCGCGGCTACACCTCGGGGCGAACGCGAGCCTGGAAGAAGGCCATCGTGCAGGTCGCCGAGGGCCAGAGCATCCCGATCTTCCAGGGCCTGGAAGGACTCGAGTAGAGCGTGCCGATTCGCGACCCCAAGCCCACGAGCCCCGGACGGCGCTTCGTCACCTATCCCGACTTCGCGGAGATCACGCGCTCGAAGCCGGAGAAGTCCCTCACCGAGGGACTCAAGAAGTCGGGCGGCCGCAACGCTCACGGGCGCAAAACCTCGCGCCACCGCGGCGGCGGGGCCAAGCGCCTCTACCGCAAGATCGACTTCAAGCGCCGTAAAGACGGGATCCCCGCCAAGGTCGCCCAGCTCGAGTACGACCCCAACCGTTCGGCCTACATCGCGCTCCTGCACTACGTCGACGGCGAGAAGCGCTACATCCTCGCGCCGGCGCGACTCCGGGTGGGCGCGACGGTGGAGTCCGGCCCGGGTGCCGACATTCGCGTCGGCAACTGCCTTCCGCTCGCCAACATCCCCGCCGGCACCGTGGTGCACAACGTCGAGCTGACCCCGGGCCGCGGCGGGCAGATGGGTCGCTCGGCGGGAACGTCGATCCAGCTCCTTGCCAAGGAGGGCGAGATGGTCACACTCCGCCTGCCCTCGGGAGAGATGCGACTAGTGCGCGCCGAGTGCCGCGCGACCGTGGGTACGATCGGCAACGCCGACCACCAGAACGTGAAGATCGGGAAGGCGGGCCGTAAGCGCCATATGGGCGTTCGTCCGCAGACCCGCGGCACGGCGATGAACCCCGTCGACCACCCGCACGGCGGAGGCGAGGGCTCGACCACCGCGGGTCGTCACCCGGTCACCCCGTGGGGCGTCCCCACGCTGGGGTACCGGACACGCAAGAAGCGCAAGCCGTCCGACCGCTACATCGTCCGCGGCCGCCGTCGCGGGAAGAAGAGGTGAGCACGCCGTGAGCCGTTCGAGCAAGAAGGGCCCGTGGGTGGAGGAGCGCCTGATGGCGCGCATCGAGGCGATGAACGCCTCGAACTCCAAGCGGATGATCAGGACATGGTCCCGAACCTCGACGATCTTCCCCGACATGGTGGGGCACACGATCGCCGTGCACGACGGCCGCAAGCACGTGCCGGTGTTCGTCTCGGAGTCGATGGTCGGGCACAAGCTCGGCGAGTTCGCCCCCACGCGGCTCTACCGCGGCCACACGCAGACCGGAAAGCGCCGATGAGCGACGAGAACCCGAACGTCGACGACGCGGCGGCGCACGACGCGGAGCAGACCGCCGCCGACGCGGCGGAGGCCAAGGCGCCCGCGGGTCGCGAGCAGGCCGAGGAGGCCGCGCACGCGCCCGCTCCCGACGAGCCCGGGGCCAAGTCCGAGGCGGCGCCGAAGTCCGAGGCGGAGGCCGAGACCGAGGATCCGCCCGCCAAGCCGGCACGCCGACGCCGAGGTCGCGGCCGCGGCGGTGAGCCCACCGAGCCGCCCGCCACGCCGGTCGCGGCGCCGCGCCGTCGCGGCGCCGCGCACGACGGTCCGCCGCCGCTCGTCCGGGCGCGCGCCAAGTACGTGCGCTCCTCGGCGCGCAAGGCGCGTCTCGTCTGCGACCAGATCCGCGGCAAGTCCGTGGAGGACGCGCGCGCGATCCTGGCCATGACCACGCGCGCCGTCGCCCGCGACTGGAGCAAGCTCCTTGAGTCCGCGGTGGCCAACGCGGAGAACAATCACGAGCTCGTCGGCGAGGAGCTGCGCATCGCGGCGGTGACCGCGGACGAGGGCCCGACGCTCAAGCGCTTCCGACCGCGCGCCATGGGTCGCGCGACGCCGATCCGCAAGCGGACCAGCCACCTCACCATCCTGCTCACGCCGAAGGAGTAGACCGCTCACATGGGTCAAAAAGTCCATCCCGAGTCGCTCCGCGTGGGCTACATCCACGACTGGAAGGCGAACTGGTTCAACGAGCGCCACTTCTCCGACTACCTCGCCGAGGACGTTCGGGTGCGCGCGCACATCGTTGGCAAGCTCGCCCACGCCGGCCTCTCCGACATCACCATCCGCAAGAACGCGGGGGAGATCGAGGTCAACATCAACACGGCGCGGCCGGGGATCGTGATCGGGAAGTCCGGCTCGGAGGTCGACGCCCTGCGGCGCGACCTGCACCGGATCACCAGCAAGCAGGTCAAGGTGAACATCCTCGAGATCAAGCGCCCGGAGCTCGACGCGAAGCTCGTGGCCCAGTCCATCGCCGAGCAGCTCCAGAACCGCGTGGCGTTCCGGCGGGCGATGAAGCGCGCGCTCACCTCCGCCATGCGCTCGGGCGCTAAGGGCGTCAAGGTCCAGGTGTCCGGTCGCCTCGGCGGCGCGGAGATGGCCCGTCGCGAGAGCTACTCCGACGGCCGCGTGCCGCTGCACACGCTGCGCGCCGACATCGACTACGGCTTCTACGAGGCGCGGACCACGTTCGGCCGGATCGGCGTGAAGTGCTGGATCAACCGCGGCGAGATCATGCCCGCGGGCTACACCGGCACCGACCTCACCTCGATGGACGACCCCGGTCCCCCCGCGGGCGACCGCGACGGACGGGGCCGCGGACGCGGCGACCGAGATGGCCGTGGCGGCGGCGGTCGTTCCCGCGGACCGGGTGGACCGGGTGGACCGGGTGGCCCGGGTGGCCGTGGCGGCGGCCCGGGTGGCCGCGGTGGCGCGCCGGGCGGCCGTGGTGGGCCCGGTGGCCGCGGAGGTCAGGGCGGCTCCGGTGGCGGTCCGGGCGGGCGTGGTGGTGGCGGCGGCGGTCGCGGGCCCGGTGGACCCGGCGGACGTAGCGACCGCGGTAGCCGCGGCGGTGGCTCCCCCGAGGTCACTCGTTGATGCCGCTCCTCACGCCACACCCGCGCACGTGGATGACTCGCAGTCCCTTCGCTGGATCGTCGTCATCGGGCTCGTCCATGCCTCCAGCATGGAGTTCGCCCTGCTTCCTCGACCAGCTCGATGCTGCGAGCCCCCACGCGCACGCGGGCAGCGAGAGGAACGGCTGATGCTCTCTCCCAAGCGCGTCAAGTTCCGCAAGCAGCACCGTGGCCGCCGCCGCGGGCTCTCGCGCGGCCAGGTCCGCGTGCAGTTCGGCGAGTACGGCCTGAAGTCGGTGGAGGAGGGCTGGGTGTCCAACCGCCAGATCGAAGCCGCGCGTATCGCGATGACCCGCAAGATCAAGCGGGGCGGAAAGGTCTGGATCAACGTCTATCCCGACAAGCCCTTCACCAAGAAGCCGGCCGAGACCCGCATGGGATCAGGCAAGGGCTCTCCGGAGGGCTGGGTCTCCGTGGTCAAGCCCGGCCGCGTCATGTTCGAGCTCGCCGGCGTTCCGGAGCCCCTGGCCCGGGAGGCCATGCGGCTGGCCGGACACAAGCTTCCCGTGCGCACGAAGTTCGTCCTGCGGGAGGACGGCTAGCATGGCGTCCGGAGCAAGGGAGCTCCGTGATCTCGATGACGCCGGGGTCGTCGAGCATCTGCGCACCGCGCGGCGCGATCTGTTCGGCCTCCGCTTCCAGCACGCGACGGGCGAGCTCGAGAACACCGCCGGGCTGAGGCGGGCCAAGAAGGAGATCGCACGGACGCTGACGGTCGCGCGCGAGCGCAACATCGACACCAACAAGGGAAGCAAGCGCTAGCCGATGGTCGAGCAAGATCCCAACGAGAACGTCGCCGAGGAGCCCGAGGCGTCCGCCACCGACGCCGGCACCGAGCCCGACGAGTCTCCGACCGCGCCGGAGGCGCCCGCGCCCGAGGCCGCGCTGGAGCCTCCCGCCGCTCCCGTCTCCGCCCGCGAGCGCAGCCGCCGGGGCCGTGCCGCGCGGGCCAGTGGTCGCTCGGCGCGCACACCCGAGGAGCGTCAGGCCGAACGTGACCTCGAGCGCCGGCGCAAGGCGCAGGCCCGCTCGCGCTACCGCACCAAGGTGCGCACGAAGGCCGCGGCGCGCCGGCCCGAGTCCCCCCCCGAGCCGACTCCGCCGGTGTCGAGCGCGTCGGGGCGGCCGAAGGTCCGCCTGGGCGTAGTGGTCTCCGACAAGGCCGACAAGACCATCACGGTGCGGATCGACATGGCACGGCGCCATCGCCGCTATCAGAAGATCGTTCGGCGCTCCGCGACTCTGCATGCGCACGACGAGCGCAACGACGCTCACGCGGGCGACACCGTGCGGGTGGTCGAGAGCCGCCCGCTCTCGCGCACGAAGCGCTGGCGCCTCGTCGAGGTCCTGGAGCGGGCCCGATGATCCAGAACGAGACCCGCCTCCGGGTGGCCGACAACACCGGGGCCCGCGAGATCCTGGTGATCCGCGTGCGCGGCGGCTCCCGGCGCCGCTACGCCGGCGTGGGCGACACCATCGTCGCGACCGTGAAGCAGGCGACCCCGCAGGGGGCGGTCAAGAAGGGCGAGGTGGTCCGGGCGGTGGTCGTGCGCACGCGCAAGCCCTACGGCCGCGACGACGGCACCTACATCGGCTTCGACGAGAACGCCGCCGTGATCATCGACGTGGCCAACAACCCGCGTGGCACGCGCATCTTCGGCCCGGTCGCCCGCGAGCTGCGCGACCGCAATTTCATGAAGATCGTCTCGCTCGCTCCGGAGGTGCTCTAGTGGCTCCGCCCGCAGATACGCACACCGCCAGGCGGCCGCTGACTACCGTCTGGCGGCGTCCTCGGATCTCGAAATACCGCCGGTATTCCTTCGATCCTGCGTCCTTCCCAGCCGGTGCCAGCGTCCGCCTGGACGGCGCACGTACCCACGGGCGGAACCACTGATGGGGTCCCTCAAGATCCGTCGTGACGACGAGGTCGTCCTCATCGCCGGCAAGGACAAGGGCAAGACGGGCCGGGTGATGCGCGTCGATCCCGCCCGCGAGCGAGTGTGGGTCGAGGGCCTCAACGTGATCAAGCGCCACCAGCGCCCGAGCCAGGTCGGCGGTACCCAGCAGGCGGGCGGCGTGATCGAGAAGGAGGCCTCGGTCCACGTCTCCAACGTCGCGCTGCTCGATCCCCGGGACGGCAAGCCCACCCGCGTCGGAATCGCCCGCGAGAACGGACGGCGCTTCCGCGTCGCCCGCCGCTCCGGCGAGAGGATCGACTGATGCCCTCTTCCCGCCTCAAGGAACGCTACGAAGCGGAGATCCGCCCCGCGCTCGTCGAGCGCTTCGGCTACTCCTCGACGATGCAGGCCGCTCGCCTCGTGAAGGTGACGGTCAACATGGGGGTCGGGGACGCCAAGCAGGACTCAAACATGCTCGAGGCCGCGACCGACCAGCTCGCGACGATCACCGGGCAAAAGCCCAACGTCCGCCGGGCGCGCCAGTCGATCGCCGCCTTCAGGCTACGTGAGGGGATGCCCGTCGGCGTGGCGGTGACGCTGCGTGGCGAGCGAGCGTACGAGTTCCTCGACCGCCTCATGTCGGTGGCCATTCCCCGCATCCGCGACTTTCGGGGCCTGAGTCCGCGCTCGTTCGATGGCCGCGGCAACTACTCCCTGGGCGTGCGCGAGCAGATCATCTTCCCCGAGATCGACTACGACGCCGTGGACCAGGTGCGCGGCCTCGACATCTCGATCACGACCACGGCGGCGAACGACGAGGAGGCCTTCGCCCTCCTCGAGGCGCTCGGCATGCCGTTCTCCCGCGAGGGCCGGCCCGTGGCCGCCGCCGCCTGACTTCGAGCAAGGACCGGACCGACTTCATGGCCAAGACCTCACAACGCGTCCGCCAGGCGCGCCCGCAGAAGTTCAAGACCCGCGAGTACACGCGCTGCCGGCGTTGCGGGCGCCCCCGCTCGGTCTTCAAGAAGTTCGGGCTGTGCCGGATCTGCCTGCGCGAGCTCGCGCACGACGGATACATACCCGGCATGACGAAGTCGAGCTGGTAGAGGTAAGGGAGAGCCAATGTCCATGACCGATCCTGTAGCCGACTTCCTGACGCGGCTGCGCAACGCCGCCCACGCCTCGCACGAAACCGTGAACATGCCGTCCTCGCGCCTCAAGCGCGAGCTCGCCCGCATCCTCCAGGAGCAGGGCTACATCGACGGCTGGGAGACCGAGGCGCCCACGTCGGAGCGTGCGGGCGAGCTCCTCCGCGTAAAGCTCAAGTACACCGAGGCGCGTCGTCCGGTGATCAGCGGCCTGCAGCGCGTCTCGCGTCCCGGGCGGCGTACCTACGTCCGCCACGACGAGATCCCCCGTGTGCAGGGCGGCATGGGCACGACCATCATCTCGACCTCCCACGGCGTCATGACCGGCCACGACGCGCGGCGCGAAGGCGTCGGCGGCGAGCTCGTGGCGCAGGTCTGGTAGGAGGAGCCACGTTGTCCCGCATCGGCAGAAAGCCCATCCCCCTACCCACCGGCGTCACCGTCGCGGTCGAGCCCGAGGTCGTCCGCGTCAACGGTCCCAAGGGCGAGCTCTTCGAGCGCGTTCCGCGCGCCATCACGGTCGAGCAGGAGGACGGCGAGCTCCGCGTCAGCCGTCCCACCGACCGCTCCGAGCATCGCGCCCTGCACGGACTAACCCGCTCGCTCGTGGCCAACATGGTCGAGGGCGTGACGAACGGGTACGAGAAGCGCCTGGAGATCCAGGGCGTCGGCTACCGCGCGCTGCTCAAGGGACGCGACCTTGAGCTCGCGCTCGGCTACTCGCACCCCGTGCCCATCAAGGCGCCGGAGGGCATCGAGTTCGAGGTGCCCGTACCGACTCGGGTCGTCGTGCGCGGCATCTCCAAGCAGCTCGTGGGCGAGGTCGCCGCGAACATCCGCAAGCGCCGGCCGCCCGAGCCCTACAAGGGCAAGGGCATCCGCTACGAGGGCGAGCACGTCGCGCGCAAGGTCGGGAAGCGCGCATGAGGAAGCCATGTCGCTGAGCACCAAGCCGGCCCAGCGCCTGCGCCGCCGGCGCCGCGTGCGGGCGAAGGTGAGCGGCAGTGCCGAGCGGCCGCGCATCTCCGTGTTCCGCTCCAACCGCGGCATCCACGCGCAGCTCATCGACGACGAGCTCGGTCATACGGTCGCGGCGGTCAACTGGACCGAAGCCGACCTGCGCGAGCTGGGCGCCATGGACCGCGCCCGTCGCGCCGGCGAGGTGCTGGCGGGCCGGGCGCGCGAGCACGGCGTCGAGCGGGCGGTCTTCGACCGCGGCGGCTACCGCTACCACGGCCGCGTCAAGGCCTTCGCGGAGGGCGCCCGCGAGGGTGGCCTGAGCTTCTAGACTCGCTACCCTCGAATGCCGATGCTCCGCGAACGCTCCGTCTCCGCCACTGGGCTCGACCTCCTCGAGCGCGTGGTCGAGATCAACCGCGTGGCGAAGGTCGTCAAGGGTGGCCGCCGCTTCTCGTTCACCGCGCTGGTCGTGGTCGGAGACGAGCACGACGTGGTCGGCGTCGGCTACGGCAAGGCGAACGAGGTGCCCGTGGCGATCCAGAAGGGTGTCGAGCGCGCGAAGAAGAACCTGTTCCGCGTGCCCAAGCACAACTCGACGATCACGCACTCGACCATGGGCGTCTTCGGGGCGGGACGTGTCTTCCTCAAGCCGGCCTCACCGGGTACGGGAGTGATTGCCGGCGGCGGGGTTCGCGCCGTGCTCGAGCTCGCCGGGATCCACGACATCCTCTCCAAGAGCCTCGGCTCGCAGAACCCGATAAACCTCGTCAAGGCGACAATGGCCGGCCTTGAGAGCTTGCGCACGCCGGCCGAGGTCGCCGAGCTGCGCGGGCTCTCGATCAACAAGGTGCTCGGCCTCGACGCGGCCGCCGGCCACGGGGCCGTCGAGGACGCGGCGCCGCCCGCGAACGGGAGCATGGAGGCCGCGGAGGCCGAGGTGGCGCCGTCGTGAGCGTTCTGCGCGTACGCCAGCGGCGCTCGATCAACGGCGCCAACCAGCGCCAACGCGACACCATCCGCTCGCTCGGGCTGCGCAAGATCGGCGACGAGCGCGAGCATCGCGACACGCCCCAGCTCCGTGGGATGGTCCACGCCGTGCGCCATCTCGTCGAGGTCTCCGAGGCGTGAGCGCCGCGGACGAGACGCCGGGGCCTCCCGCGACGCGGATCGGCCTGCACAACCTGGCGCCGGCGCCCGGCAGCCGGCGGCCACGCAAGCGCGTGGGACGCGGCGAGGGTTCGGGCACCGGCAAGACCGCCGGCCGCGGCCAGAAGGGGGCAGGCGCGCGGTCGGGCTCCAAGAGCCGGTCGAACTTCGAGGGCGGCCAGATGCCGATCCACATGCGGATGCGCAAGCTGCGCGGCCCGCACATGAAGAAGTCGATGCCCTTCGAGCCCTTCCGCACCCACACCCAGCCGGTGAACCTCGCCGTGCTCGAGGAGCGCTTCGACTCGGGCGCCGAGGTCACGCCGGCCGGACTGCGCGAGCGCAGGCTCGCCACTCGCAAGGGCATCCCGGTCAAGGTGCTCGCCGAGGGAGAGCTCTCCAAGCCCCTCACCGTCCACGCCCACGGCTTCTCGGCCGCCGCCCGAGCGAAGATCGAAGCGGCCGGCGGCACCTGCATCGTGCTCGAGGGCTAACGCCAGAGCGGACCACCCCGTGATCTCCACCGTCCTCAGCGCGTTCACCGTCCCGGAGATCCGGAAGAAGCTCGCCTTCACGGCGCTCCTCCTCGCGCTCTATCGCCTCGGCTCGCACATCCCCGCGCCCGGGATCAACTCCGCCGCGGTGAACTCCCTGCAGAAGAGCTTCGGCTCGGGCGGGATCCTCAACTTCCTCAACCTCTTCTCGGGCGGAGGCCTGTCTCGCATCGCGCTCTTCGCGCTCGGGATCATGCCCTACATCACCGCCTCGATCATCCTGCAGCTCCTGCAGGTGGTGGTCCCCTCGCTCGAGAAGCTCTCCAAGGAGGGAGAGGTCGGGCAGGCGAAGATCACCCAATACACGCGCTACCTGACGGTTGGCCTCGCCTTCGCGCAGTCCATCGGCTACGTCTTCCTCTTCAAGTCGCTGCAGAGCCAGGCCGGTCAGACCGTGATCGCCCACTTCAACCTGGCCAAGGTGCTGCTCATCGTCATCTCGCTCACCGCGGGAACGATGCTCCTCATGTGGATGGGCGAGCTCATCACCCAGCGTGGCATCGGCAACGGCATCTCGCTCATGATCTTCGCGAGCATCGTCTCGCGGCTCCCCCAGGGGGTGTCCTCCTGGTGGCACAGCCCGGACCCGGTGTTCAAGGTGATGATGCCGTTCATCGCCCTCGCGGTGATCGCGGCGATCGTCTTCGTCCAGGAGGGCCAGCGCCGCATACCCGTGCAGTACGCCAAGCGCGTGATCGGGCGCCGCATGACCCAGGGGGGGCAGACCTACCTGCCGCTGCGCGTGAACATGGCGGGGGTGATCCCGGTGATCTTCGCGGCCAGCCTCATGGCCTTCCCGCCCACGGTCGGCCAGCTCATCCACACGAACTGGGCGCGCGGGCTCTCGAACTTCTTCGCCCCGCAGGGCTGGCACTACGTCCTCGGCGAGACGATCTTCATCGTCCTCTTCACCTACTTCTACACGGCGGTCACCTTCAACCCCGTCGACCAGGCCGACAACCTGCGCAAGTACGGCGGCTTCATCCCCGGCGTGCGTCCCGGGCGGCCCACGGCGGAGTTCCTCGATCGCATCCTCGCCCGGCTCACGTTTCCCGGCGCGATCTTCCTCGCCGCGATCGCCGCGCTTCCCACGATCCTCATCGCCCAGACGAACGCCAACTTCTTCTTCGGTGGCACCTCGATCCTCATCGTCATCGGCGTCGCCCTGGACACCATGAAGCAGCTCGAGGCGCAGCTCATGATGCGCAACTACGAGGGATTCCTGAAGTAGGCCGTCCGCTGGCCGGCGTCCCGGTTCGGCTCGCGCCTGGCTCGCCGTCCCGCCGGCCCGCTTTTTCTATAACGTGGGCTTCCCGCCCGACCGGCGGGGGTCGTCGCGTCGAAAGGCCGTCTCCGTGCCCGAGCTCAACCTCATCTTCCTCGGCCCGCCCGGTGCGGGCAAGGGCACCCAGGCCCAGCGCCTGCAGCGGGACTTTCGCGTGCCCTACATCGCCACGGGAGACATCCTCCGCGAGGCCGTGAAGGAGGGCTCCGAGCTCGGGCAGCAGGCCAAGGAGTACATGGACTCCGGCGACCTCGTGCCCGACGAGCTCATGATCGAGCTGATCGTCGCGCGAGTCGACGAGGACGACTCGCGCGACGGGTTCATCCTCGACGGCTTCCCCCGTACCGTGGGCCAGGCGGACGCGCTGAACGACGCCTTCGAGCGGCTCGGACGGCGGCTCACCGCGGCGCTCCTCATCGACGCGGAGGACGACGTGCTCGTGAAGCGCATCTCGGGCCGACGGGTGTGCAAGAAGGCCGGCCACAACTATCACGTGGAGTTCGATCCCCCCAAGCACGAGGGAGTCTGCGACCAGGACGGCTCGCGCCTCATCCAGCGAGACGACGACAAGCCGGAGACCGTCCGCCGCCGGCTCGAGACCTACCACGAGAAGACCGAGCCGCTGATCGAGTACTACGACGAGCGGGGCGCGCTGCGCCGCTTCGACGGGACCCGCAACCCGGACGAGGTTCACGGGCACGTGCGGGCGACTATCGCGACGCTCCGGCTCGAGGACGAGCTCTGACCGGGCGGGGGCTCCTTCAGTTGATCATCAAGAAGACGCCCGAGCAGATCGACCGCATGGCCGCGGCGGGAGCGATCCTCGTCCGTACGCTCAGCCTCCTCGCGGGCAAGGTTCGGCCCGGTGTCACCACGCGCGAGCTCGACCGGGCCGCCGAGAAGTTCATCCGCTCGCAGGGGGCCGAGCCGGCGTTCAAGGGCTACCGGGGCTTCCCGGGCTCCATCTGCGCCTCGCCCAACTCCATGGTGGTGCACGGGATCCCCGGTCCGTATGCGCTCGCGCGGGGAGACATCCTCTCGGTCGACGTCGGGGTCGTGCTCGACGGGTGGGTCGCCGACGCCGCGAGGACCTTTCCCGTCGGCCCGGTCTCGCCCATCGCTCGCAAGCTCCTGGCCGCGACCGAGGGCTCGCTGCACGTCGCCGTGCCCCAGTGCCGGCCGGGCAACCGGCTGGGCGACGTCTCGCGCGCCGTCCAGGTCCACGTGGAGGACGCCGGCTTCTCCGTGGTGCGCTCGCTCGTGGGCCACGGCATCGGGCGCTCGATGCACGAGGACCCGCAGGTCCCCAACTACGGGACCCCCCAGCCCAACCCCGTGCTCGAGGAGGGGATGGTGCTCGCGGTGGAGCCGATGGTCAACGCCGGGCTCCACCCCGTGCGCATCGGGGAGGACCACTGGGCGATCTACTCCCAGGACGGCTCGCTCGCCGCCCACTTCGAGTTCACCGTGGCGGTCGAGGCCGCCGGGCCCCGGATACTCACCCCGTGGCACGAGGACGGCAAACGGGCGGCGGCCTGACCGCGCCGTCCCCTCGGCCACTCCGCGTTTGGTAGCATTCGCCGTCGCGCTCGGAGCCTGTCTTGCGGGCGCGTGTCGTCCGCGACGTGGTAGCGGCGCCCGACCCGGGCGCCAGAGCCACTTCGCCGGATCATCCCCAGAGTGAAGCGAGCGAGCGTGAAGGTACGGCCCTCGGTCAAGCCGATGTGCGAGAAGTGCAAGATCATCCGTCGCCACGGCGCCGTCCTCGTGATCTGCTCGAACCCACGACACAAGCAGCGTCAGGGGTGATGAAGATGCTCGATCCCACGATCTCACGCACCCGGATGACGGCGCATGCCTTCGCTGGATCGGCGTCATCGGACTCGCCGGTACCGCCGGTACAGGCTTCGTCCTGCTTTCTTGACCAGCTCGACCTGCGCCGCCCCCAGGCACGCGCGGCCATGGAATCGAGCATCTAGAACCATGGCTCGTATCGCCGGCGTCAACATCCCTCTCAACAAGCGTGTCGAGATCGGGCTGACCTACGTCTACGGGATCGGCCGCGCCTCCTCCGGGCAGCTTCTCGAGCAGACCGGAGTCTCGCCCGACACCTTTGTGCGCGACCTCACCGAGGATGAGATCGGCAAGCTCCGCGAGGCGATCGACCGCGACCTGAGCGTCGAGGGCGACCTGCGGCGCGAGCGCTCTCAGAACGTCAAGCGCCTGATGGAGATCGGCTGCTACCGCGGTCTGCGCCATCGTCGCGGACTGCCGGTCCGCGGGCAGAACACCAAGACCAACGCGCGCACCCGCAAGGGCCCGAAGCGCATGCAGGTCGCCGGCAAGAGAAAGGCCGGCAAGAAGTAGAGGATGCCCGCCCCCAAGCGCCCTCAACGCGGACGCCGTCGCGTCCGTAAGAACATCCCGGTGGGCCAGGCCCACATCAAGACCTCGTTCAACAACACGATCGTCGCCCTGACCGATCGCGAAGGCAACGTGATCGCCTGGGAGTCCGCCGGCGGCGCCGGGTTCAAGGGCTCCCGCAAGTCGACCCCGTTCGCGGCGCAGGTGACCGCGGACGCGGCAGCGCGCAAGGGCATCGAGCACGGACTGCAGAAGGTCGAGGTCTTCGTCAAGGGCCCCGGCTCGGGCCGTGAGACGGCGATTCGCTCGCTCCAGGCCGCGGGGCTCGAGGTCATGGGCGTCAAGGACGTCACCCCGCAGGCGCACAACGGCTGCCGCCCTCGCAAGCGGCGCCGGGTCTAGGACAGGAGGCGGCCAGGCGTGGCGCGCGACACTTCTCCACAGTGCAGGCAGTGCCGGCGGGAGGGCCAGAAGCTCTTCCTCAAGGGCGAGCGCTGCCTGACCGACAAATGCGGCGTCGAGCGTCGCTCCTACCCGCCCGGCGAGCACGGTCGCGGACGCCAGAAGCAGAGCGAGTACCGCGTGCAGCTCCGCGAGAAGCAGAAGGCGCGCCGCTACTACGGCGTGCTCGAGCGGCAGTTCCGCAACTACTACGACAAGGCGAGCCGCCAGCCCGGTATCACGGGAGAGAACCTCCTGCGCATGCTGGAGTGCCGCTTCGACAACGTGCTCGTTCGTCTCGGCTTCGCCGCCTCGCGGCGCCAGGCGCGGCAGCTCATCACCCACGGCCACTGGACGATCAACGGCCGGCGCGTGGACATCGCGAGCTACCAGGTGAGGGAGGGCGACGTGATCGCGGTCAAGGTGAGCACGTCGGCCAAGCAGGTCATCTCCGACGCCACGGAGCTCTCCGGCCAGGTGCCGGCGTGGCTGCAGGCCGACCACGACTCATTGACGGCGAAGGTGCTGCGCAGGCCGGAGCGGCGGGAGATCGCCGCCCCGGTGCAGGAGCAGCTCATCGTCGAGCTGTACTCGAAGTAAGCCACCCCGCGCGGCGCTGGCCGGCCGAGGACCGGTCGGGCCGGGCGCCCGTCCCGCCGCCTCCTGGAGAGCGCGGCGCTCCGACACACGACGTTAGGACTCCCCCGATGCTCGATTTCCAAGTCCCCCGCATCTCCGCCGAGTCGGTGCAGGAGAACCGCGGCTCGTTCACCATCGAGCCGCTCGATCGCGGGTTCGGCTACACCTTCGGCAACTCGCTGCGCCGCGTGCTGCTCTCCTCTCTGGCGGGTGCGGCGGTCACGAGCGTCCGGATCGAGGGCGTCGCCCACGAGTTCTCCACGATCAAGGGCGTCAAGGAGGACGTCACCGACATCGTCCTGAACCTGAAGGGCATCGTCTGCCGGATGCACTCCGACGCCACCGAGATCGAGGCTCCGCTCGTGGTCAGCGGTCCCGGCGACATCACGGCCAAGGACGTCGACGTGCCCTCGGGGGTCGAGATCCTCTCCCCGGACGTGCACATCGCCACGCTCGAGCAAAAGACCAAGCTCGAGGTCTACCTGACGATCGGCCGGGGTCGTGGGTACCGCCCGGCGGACGAGAACAAGTCGCCTGACCAGCCGATCGGCGTCATCCCCATCGACTCGATCTTCTCGCCGGTCCGGCGCGTGACCTACACGGTGGAGCCGGCGCGCGTGGGGCAGCGAACCGACTACGACAAGCTCACGCTGGACGTGGAGACCGACGGGTCGATCGATCCTCAGGCCGCCGTGCGCGAGGCAGCCGAGATCCTGATCTCGCAGCTCGCCATCTTCACCGACCCGGAGCGCGTGGTGGAACTGCGCGAAGCGGGCGGCAGCGCCCTCGAGGCCTCCATCGGCTCCAACGGCGCCGGCGGCTCGCTCGGCGGCACCGGCGGCGGCGGTCGGGCGCCGAGCGCGATGGACGACATCCTCATCGAGGAGCTCGAGCTCGGCGTGCGTTCCTACAACTGCCTCAAGCGGGCGGGCATCCAAACGGTCGGCGACCTGGTGACGAAGTCCGAGGGCGAGCTCAACGCGATCCCGAACTTCGGCAAGAAGTCGATCGACGAGGTCATCGAGACTCTCGAGGCGCGTGGGCTCGGCCTGCGCGACGACTGAGCCCATGCGCCACCAGCGCAACCGCTACCAGCTCAGCCGCAGCGCCTCGCACCGCAAGGCGCTGCTGCGCAACCTGTGCCGCGAGGTGATCGAGCACGAGCGGATCAAGACCTCGGAGGCGAAGGCCAAGGCGGTCAAGCCGGAGGTCGAGAAGCTCATCACGCTGGCCAAGCGCGGCGACCTGCACGCGCGGCGCCAGGCACTCTCCGAGCTCGGGCACGACAAGTCGATCGTCTACAAGCTCTTCGAGGAGATCGCGCCCCGCTACGAGACGCGGCCGGGGGGCTACACGCGGATCCTCAAGCTCGGCCCGCGGCGCTCGGACGCGACCGAGATGGTCTTCCTCGAGCTCGTCTAGCGGGACGGGCCACTACCGCTGACCGCTCGCCTCACCCTCGAGTACGACGGTGCCGGCTTCGCGGGTTGGTCGCGCCAGCCCGGCCGCCGGACGGTGCAGGACGAGCTGGAGGGTGCGCTCGAGCGGGTCGGGCGCAGAGCCACGCCGGTGACGGTTGCGGGGCGAACCGACGCCGGGGTGCACGCTTGGGGGCAGGTCGCCTCGCACGAGGGTCAGCCGCTTCGCGAGCGGGCGCTGAACGCGGTGCTTCCCGGCGACGTCGCGGTGCTCGACTCCCGGCCGGCACCCGACGGGTGGGACGCGCGGCGCGAGGCCACCAGCCGGGCGTACTGCTACCGGGTCCTCGCGCGCCCGGAGCGGAGCACCCGGGAGCGCGGCCGCGCTCTCTGGCACCCCCGACCGCTCGACCGGGCCGTGCTGGCGGTCTGCGCGGCGGCCCTGCCCGGGGCGCACGACTTCACCGCGTTTACGCCCACCGACACCAAGCACGTCCGCTTCGAGCGCGAGGTGTGGAGCGCGGAGTGGCGCCAGGCGGGACATCTGCTCGAGCTCTGGATCGAGGCCGACGCCTTCATGCGCCACATGAACCGGGTGCTCGTGGGGACGATGCTCGAGGCGGCGCGCGGCGCGCGATCCGTGGAGAGCTTCGTGTGGCTGCTGGAGGGAGCGCCGCGCTCGGCGGCGGGAGCCACTGCGCCCGCCCACGGGCTGGCGTTCGTGGGGGCGGGATACGGCGGCGTGCCGGTGCTCTCGCGTACCCGTCAGCCGGTGAAGCGCGGGCGCGCCCGCGGCCGCCGTCGCGGGCGCCGGGGAGACCCGGGAGCGGCGGTCGGGGTCCTGCGGCTCAGCAGCGGCAGCACTTCGGCGACCGCGCGCTCGGCGGAGCGGACGGCTCCGTCCATGTAGCCGTTCCAGTAGTCGGAGGTCTCCGTGCCCGCCCAGTGGATGCGCCCCACCGGGGTACGTAGGGCGGAGCCGAAGCCGGTGAGCGTGCCGGGCGCGAGCACCGCCACCGGGCAACCGCGACTGTACTTCTGCGCGGACCAGTTGTAGACGAGCGTCTTGCGGGGACTGGCCGCCTCGGGGCCGAAGAAGTCGGTCAGGTTCTTCAGCGCGGCCGTCCGCAGCTCGCTCTCCGGTCGCTGCTCCCAGTCGCGCGCCGCCTGGCCGCCGATGAAGCCCAAGAGGATGCCCGGCTTGCCGTCCTTCGGCGAGGAGTCGAACGTGACCTTGATCGGCCCGACCTCGCTGATCGCCTGACCGGTCAAGTTCTTCTCACGCCAGAAAGGCCGGTCGTAGATCGCCTCGAACTTCATGAGCGTCCCCTGCGGCATGTGCTGGGAGAGCTGGTCGCGCAGGGGCGGCAGGATCGGCTCGTAGTCGATGCGCTGGGCGAGCGCCGGCGGCACGGCGACGATCACGCGCTGAGCCACGACCGTGGCCCGGTCGGACGTGACGACGATGCCGCGGCCGCCCTGGCGGATCGAGCGTACGGGGCTGGAGAGGACGACCCGCTTGCCCAGCCCGGCGGCGACCCGCAGCGGGACGAGCTGGGCGCCCCCGTCGAAGCGCTGCTCCTGCGCCCCACCACCGGTGTTGAAGTTGCGCTCGAACGTGCCGGGGTTGTCCTTGTCCCCGGAGGAGGCGATGTAGAAAAGGGTGTAGAGCAACGAGATCTCCCGCGCCTCGGCGCCGAAGATCGGCTCCGTCGCGGCGGAGATGACCGCGAGGAACTCCGGACTGGCGCTGGTGTGCATCCTTACCCAGGTCTCCAGGTTCTGGCGGTCGTACTCCGCGGCGTTGGGGGACTCGTAGGGCTTCTCGACCGGCACGCTCTGCGACATCTGGTCGAGCTGGGTGACCGCGAGGGCGATGTCGGGGGTGACGATCGGGTCCAGCGGAGCCGTGCCGGTCGGACCGTTGGCCGGGAAGCGCTCCGCTCCGCGGCTGGAGGTGAAGAAGACGTTGTCGCCCGTGTCGTAGGTCGGGAACAGGCCGACGCCGACCTCCTTGGCCAGCGCCTGGATGAAGGTCTGCGTAGGCCCCGTGAACGTGCCCCCGACGTCGACCACCTTGCCCCCACCGATCGGCTCGCTGAGCACGCGGCCGCCGACGCGGTCGTTCGCCTCGAGCACGGCCACCGAGCGGCCCTTCTGCACGAGCCGGCGTGCGGCGCTCAGGCCGGCGATGCCGGCGCCGACTATCGCCACATCGACGTGGCGGGCGGCTCCGCTCGCAGCACGCGAGCTCGCACCCTGGGCGACGTCCGGAAGCAGCATCCCGGCTCCGCCCACCGCCGCGGCCCCGACGAGTCGTCTACGGGTTATTCCCTGCTGGCTCACCTGCCTCCTACCCCGTGAAGCGCGGGAGGCGTGCGGCGCTGTGGTGGGCCCGGTGGGATCGAGCTCGACGCCGCGACTGGTGACGGGGCCGAGAGGCTGCCGTCTGCGGCCAGACGCGCTTGTCGACCTTGAGGACGTAGAAGCCGGTCGTGCCGTCGGAGTACCAGATTTCGTGCTGCTCGGGGGCGAACGCCGGCTGCGACATCGCGTAGTCGCTGGCCATGTACCCATTCTCGGGGCGGGGGCGCGTCGGCGCGACGAAGTAGGCGATCTCCCTGGGGTGCAGCAGATCGCTGATGTTGAACAGGCGCAGGCCGGAGGCGATGAACGAACACGCGACGAGCTTGGGATCCACGCGACTCGGGAGATTGCAGTAGTGCGCCGCGTATCCCTGCGCCGGGTTCTGCGTGCCCGGATCGTTGGCAGCCGTGGCGGCGCGATGATCGGCGGCCTGGTTGATCTGCAGCCGGAGGTCTGAGACGACGTGCGGCCGGGCCTCGCTCGAGATGTCGATGATCCGCCCTGCGCCAACCGCATCCGGGTTCCCGGTCGGCGACAGCGTGCCCTGGTTGTACTCGTCGAACTCGAGCACGTAGCGCTTGCCGTGCTCGGTAAACGGGATCGCGTTCTGCGGGATCGACGCCGAAGCCCAGGTCAGTCGGCTGATCTCCCGTGCCTGCGGGTGGGGCTTGCGCGCCTGGATATCGCTCGTGTCGAGGGTGAGCATGTCGCCCCCGAGCGGATCGGCGATGTACGCCCGGTTGCCGTCGTCGCTCAGCGACATGCCGTGCGACAGGACGTTGCCCTGCCAGATCGCGTGCGGCGCCCTCGGATTGGCCACGTCGATCGCCGTGATGCCGGGCATCGCGGTGCTCGTGGCGTAGAACGTCCTGCCGTCGGCGCTGAAGCCGCTCTCGTGGCCCAGGCGCGCGACGGGTGCCGTCGACTGCAGCACGGGGCGGCGGCAGTCCGCGTGGACGTCGTAGATCGAGACGACCCCGGGCTCCGTCGCCGGGTTGCCGTTGACCGCGGCCAGCAGCCCGCGCCTGACGTTGAGGTTCAGCGACTCGTGCGGCGAGAGCATCGGCGGTGCCGTCAGCGTGTCGGTCTGCACGGGGTGGGAGGGGTCTGACATGTCGAGCACGGCAACTCCCACCGATACGCCGTCGGGGTGAAGCGCGTTGAGCGGAAAGAGGAGGGTCGTGTCGTAGAAGGCGCACGCGTGACGGTGCGTGTCGACGTAGCGAAAGACCTTGAATCCGCCCGAGGCACCCTGATGGCTGACGAGCGCGACGTTGCAGCGAAGACCGCCGGTCGCCGAGCTCGCCGGCACGCGTCCCTGAATCCCGGGCTCCGGCCGTGAGCCGGGCAGGCAGTGCGCTCGCGGCGTCGCCACGAGCGGCGGCTCGGCGTTGCGCTGCTCGGGAAGCATGAGCGGCGTCTGTCCCTCACCCTGCCCGAGCGCGAACAGGTCGTTCAACGGATTCGGCGGTTCCTGCAGGACGTTCTGGAGTGGGTACCCGGGCAGGGACTGCGCCGAGCCCGCGGCGGGAACCATGAGCGCGCCGGCCAGCACCGCCGCCACGATCACCATCACGCGCGTCACCTGCGCGAGGTTAACAGCCACGCCACCGTGGCGCGCCACGTGCGCCTAACCTCCCCGCTTCGTGCGTGTCCTCCTGACCAACGACGACGGTATCCACGCGGAGGGACTCCAGGCCCTGCGCCGGGCGCTCGTCCAGGTGCCCGATCTCGAGCTTGCGGTCATCGCCCCGGACTCGAACCGCTCGGCCACCGCCCGCTCGATCACCACCCGCCGGGCACTCGCGGTCGAGGAGGTGCCGTTCGGCGACGGGACGGTCGGCTACGCGACCGACGGCACCCCCGTCGACTGTGTGCGCTTCGCGCGGCTCGGCCTGATCGAGGGCTTCGAGGCCGAGCTCGTCGTGTCGGGCATCAACCACGGCTCGAACCTCGGCGACGACATCACCTACTCGGGCACCGTGGCGGCGGCGCTCGAGGCGATCGTCCTCGGGCTGCCCGGCATCGCGGTCTCCCAGCAGTCGGGCGCGCGCGAGCTCGACTTCCGGGTCGGGCCGGAGTTCGACTTCGAGCCGGGCGCCGCCTTCGCCGCCCGGCTCGTCGAGGAGATCGATGACGTTCCCCTCCCGCAGGGAACGCTCCTCAACGTCAACGTGCCCGCCGGCGATCCCGACGGCGTCGAGGTCACGCGCCTGGGCAAGCGGATCTACCGCGACGAGCTCGCGCTCGAGGAGGAGACCGCCGACGGTCGGCGGCGCTACCGGATCTACGGGGACGACCCCGGCTTCGAGGACGAGGAGGGGACCGACCTCGCGGCGGTCGCCGGGGGACGAATCGCGGTGACGCCGATCCACTTCGATCTCACCGACCGCAGCGGCATGGATGCGCTCGGCGCCTACGACCTCGCCCGGCTCGTCGCGCCGGCGGCACGCGAGGTCGAATGAGCGCGGAGGCCCGGGACCGGGCCGCCGCGCGCGCCGCGGAGCTCCGAGCCCGGATCGCCCACCACAACCACCGGTACTACGTCGAGGACGACCCCGAGATCGGGGACGACGCCTACGACGCGCTCCTCGAGGAGCTGCGCGAGCTCGAGCGGATTCGGCCCGAGCTGCTCACCGACGACTCGCCGACCCAACGAGTCGGCGGTACGCCGATCGACCGGCTCGAGAAGGTCGCTCACCTGCAGCCGATGCTCTCACTCGCCAACGCCCGCTCGGAGGAGCAGCTCCGCGCCTGGGTGGCCCGGATGAAGTCGCACCTGGCTCGCGAGGGGATCGAGGATGCGGCCTTCGAGTACGTGGCCGAGCCGAAGATCGACGGCCTGGCCATCTCGCTCGTCTACCGCGACGGAGTGCTCGAGCGGGGCGCCACCCGCGGGGACGGCGAGATCGGCGAGGACGTGACCCACAACCTGCGCACGATCCCGGCCATCCCCTTGCGGATCGAGGGAGCGCCCGAGCTCCTCGAGGTTCGGGGTGAGGTCTACATGTCCCTTGCGGACTTCGCGGCGCTCAACGAGCGGCGGGCGGAGCAGGGCCTCTCGACCTTCATGAATCCGCGCAACTCGGCGGCGGGGACGATCCGCCAGCTCGACCCCCGGCTCACCGCGGAGCGGCCGCTCTCCATGTGGTGCTACGCCGTGGGCGCGACCGACGGCGTCGCGTTCTCCACTCACTGGGAGGGCCTCGAGTGGCTGCGCGGCCACGGCTTTCGCGTCAACGAGGACGTCCAGCTCCTGCGCACCGAGGAGGAGGTGGTGGCCCAGTGCCTGCGCTGGCAGGAGCGCCGCGGGGCCCTCGACTTCGAGATCGACGGCGTCGTCGTCAAGGTCAACGACCACGAGCTGCAACGCCGCCTCGGGGTGGTGGGGCGCGATCCCCGCTGGGCGATTGCCTGGAAGTTCCCTCCCACCACCGCGACCACTCGCCTGAACGCCGTTGAGTGGAACGTCGGCAAGTTCGGCGACCTGCACCCGTTCGCGGCGCTCGAGCCGGTGCACGTGGGCGGCGTGACCGTCAAGCTCGCGACCCTCCACAACGAGGAGGATCTCGCGCGGAAGGACCTCCGGCCCGGCGACGAGGTCATCGTCCTGCGCGCCGGGGACGTGATCCCGCAGGTCCTCTCCCCGGCTCCGCACGCCGTCGAGCGTGCCGACCGCGCGCCCGTCCCGCGACCGCCCGAGCGCTGCCCCAAGTGCGGCACGCCGACCGTCAAGCCTCCCGACGCCGTGTTCACGAAGTGCCCGAACCGCACTGGCTGCCCCGACCAGCAGTGGCAGCGCCTGAAGCACTACGCCTCGCGGGGGGCGATGGACGTCGACGGCCTCGGGGAGGAGCGCATGGCGCGGCTCATGAACGCCGGCCTGATACGTACCGCGGGCGACCTCTACCGCCTGAGCAGCGAGCAGCTCACCGAGCTCGAGGGCTTCGGCGAGTTGAGCGCGCGGCGGCTCATCGAGGCGATCGCCGCCACGCGCGAGCGGCCGTTTGGCCGGGTCCTGTTCGGGATCGCGCTGGAGGAGGTCGGCTTCGTGACCGGCGGCAACCTCGCCCAGCGCTTCCGCACGATCGACACGCTGCTCGCCGCCACGCCCGAGCAGATCTCCGAGACGCCGGGGATCGGCCCCAAGATGGCCGAGGTCATCTGCCGCCAGCTCGAGGATCCGCAGATCCGCGCGCTCATCGAAGACCTCCGCGCGCAGGGCGTGCGGATGGAGGAGGAGGGGCCGCCGCCGACCGAGGGGCCGCTGAGCGGCCGCACGCTCGTGCTCACCGGCTCCCTTCCCGCGCTCACTCGCGAGGAGGCCACCGAGCTGATCCTCGCCGCCGGGGGCCGGGTCACCTCATCCGTGTCGAAGAAGACGGACTACGTGGTCGCCGGAGAGAGCCCGGGAACGAAGCTCGAGAAGGCCGAGCGGCTCGGCGTCCCGGTCCTCGACGAGGACGGGCTACGCGAAGTGCTGGTCGGTCAGCCGCGATAGCGCGCCAGCGCCACCGTCATCCGATCCTGGAGCCCGTGCGCGTAGGTGGGGTCGATGCCGTTCATGAGCCAGGCGAAGACGAGCACGTGGCCGTTGGCGGTGCGGCAGTAGCCGACGAGGTTCGAGACGTCGTGCAGGGTGCCCGTCTTGCCGCGGCAGCGGCCGTCGGCGGAGGTGCCCCGCATCCGCCGCGCGAGCGTGCCCGACCGGCCCGCGACCGCGAGGGAGCCGGTGAACGTGGCGTCCGTGGACAGGCGCCGCAGCAGCGAGACGACCTGGGAGGGGCTCGAGCGGTCGGCGCGGGAGAGGCCCGAGCCGTCGGTCACGGAGGGGTGGAGCCCGAGGCTCGCCGCCTGGGCGCGCACCACGGCGGCGCCGGCGCTCGTCGATCCCGCGCCGCCGAACCGTGCCCCGAGCCCCTTGAGCAGCATCTCGGCGAAGTAGTTGTCCGACGGCTGGTTGGTCAGGCGGATGAGCGCGGCCATGGTCGGCGAGCCGACCTGCGCGAGCTGCTGCGAAGCACCCGCCGGAGCGACGCCCGACCCGATCCGGCTGAGGGAGACGCGCGCTCCGAGGGCTCGCATGGCGCTCGCGAGACGTCCGGCGGAGAAGACGGCCGGACGCGTCTGAAAGGCGCTGCCGTCGTCTCGCGCGAGACCCCGGTCGAAGGCGGTGGCGCTCAGCGGTCCCCCGATGTCAGTCGAGGTCGCATACCCGGAGTAGGCGGTGCCGCGCAGCGTGTCGAAGAGGCTCTCGTCGCCCACGATCTGACCGGTCACCGAGGAGATGCCGTCCGTGCGGACGAGCTGGAGCGCGAGATCCTCGACGTTCGCCCCGCCCCCGTAGGCAGCGAGGCCGAAGCGCCGGTTGCCGAAGGTCGGGTCGCCGGCGCCCTTGAGGTATAGGTCTCCGTGCCAGGTGCCGTCGGCGGGGGTGAGGTAGCCGGCGCCGAGCACGCGCGTGCGGAGCCTCGTGCCGGCGCCGAAGCGCGCCAGCGCGGTGGAGGTGGTGTAGACCTTCTCGACCGACGCGGGGATCCGTCCGGTCCGCGACCGGGACGCGAAGAGCAGGCGGCCCGTGCTCGCGTCGAGCGCCAGCGCGCCGGCCGCCGGCCCGGCCTGCCCAAAGGTTCGCGCCAGAGTCGTCCGGAGCGCCCGCTCGGGGGCGGTCGGGGGGCTCGGGGCGGTGGCCACGGCGGTCCCCGTCACCGCTCCGGTCAGGACCAGAGCGAGGACGAGAAGGGGCGTGAGGCGGCGCATCGAGAAGTCGGAACCCGCGTGAGCGTCGAAGGTAGCGCCAGGAGAGGGCGGGAGGAGCTCGAGCCGCGCCGTACAATGACCGGTTGTGGGCAAGGTCGTGAACCTCGAGGCGGAGGTCAAGGGACGCAAGGCGGCCCGAGCGAGCGGCGCCGGCAGGGCTCGGCGCAGGCCGGCACAGTCCCGCACGGCGCTCGTGCTCGGAGGCGGCGGCTTCACCGGCGGTGTGTACGAGATCGGGGCGCTGCGCGCGCTCGACCTCCTCTCGGTCAACCGGACGGTCAACCAGTTCGACATCTACGTGGGAACGAGCGCGGGCTCCTTCGTCGCCGGCCTGACGGCCAACGGCGTCACGCCGGAGGAGATGATGCGGGTGGTCTCCGGTCAGGTGCCGACTCCGTTCCGCGACGTCGACGTGGCCACGCTCCTGCGCCCCAACCTGCGCGAGTTCGTCACCAAGGCGGCGGTGATGCCCCTGCGCGTCGCCCGGCTCGTACGCACGCTGGCCGGGCAGCTCGGCCAGATCACCGCGATGGACATCGTGCTCGGCATCGCCGAGGGCCTGCCCTCGGGCGCCTACTCCGGCTCGGGCATCGAGAGCTACATGCGCAGCGTGCTCTCCGAGGGGGAGCGCACGGACGACTTCCGGGAGCTCGAGCGGGAGCTCTACCTCGCCGCGACCGATCTCGACACCTGCGAGCGCATCGTGTTCGGCGCCGAGGGGTGGGACGACGTGCCGATCTCCACGGCGGTCCGTGCCTCCACCGCCCTGCCCATGGTCTACAAGCCCGTGGAGGTCAAGGGCCGGGAGCTCATCGACGGGGGGATCGTCTCGACGACGAACGTGGACATCGCCGTGGAGGCGGGAGCGAAGTTCATCGTCGTGGTCAACCCGCTCGTCCCCTACGTCAACGACTTCTCCAAGACGGTGCCGACCTTCTCCGGCTCGCGTCCGCGACGGATCTCCGACATGGGCTTTCCCCAGATCGGCTATCAGACCTTCAAGCTGCTCGCCTATCAGCGCCTGCACGAGATGGCGCGCCAGTGGGAGGAGCGCTACCCCGGCGTGGACATCGTGCTCATCGAGCCCGAGCCCAACGACGAGCTCATGTTCCAGACGAGCGTGATGAACTTCGCCTCGCGGATCGACATCGCTCGCCACGGCTTTCAGTCGGTCACGCTCAAGCTCGCCCAGGACTACGAGGAGTTCAAGGACGTCTGCGCGCGCCACGGCATCGAGATCTCCGCCACCCGGGTGCGCAAGGTCGTCAAGCACTTCGCGGCCGAGCGCGAGAGGACCCGCGCCTGGCGGAAGATCCTCGAGCAGACGACGAGCGCGGTTCTGCGCCAGTCGGCGCAGGAGCACTGAGCGGCGGCTCGCCCTTGCGCGCTGCGCACGCGAGGGTGGCGCTCGCAGCGCTCACGCTCTCGGGGCTGGCCGGCTGCGGTTCGGCGCGTCGGGCCGACTCGACGAGCGGCTCGCCCGCCGCTCAGCTCGCCGACGGGCGCCGCGTGTTCGCGGATGCCTGCAGCGCCTGTCACAGCCTCTCCTCCCGCCCGGCTCCGGAGCTGAACGGCGGAGGGCTCCTCGCCTACCGCCTGAGCCCGGCCGAGGTGGCGAGCTTCGTCAGGGTCATGCCGCTGAGGCGAGCGCTGAGTAGGGATCAGACCGCGGCGGTCTCCGCCTATGTCGCCCAGGTCGAGGCCGCGGCCTCCCGACGAGGAGTAGGAGCGGCAGCTCGTTAGCCGCTCGCCCGGCCGAGCGCGTCCAGCAGGCGGTCGCTCGCCGCGGCGCTCTGGACGGCGGCACGGACGTGCTCGGAGTCACCGACCGCCGTGCCGGGCCAGACGAGCACACCGAAGCGCTGCAGGCGCTCGGCCAGCTCGACGTTGCCCACGCCGCGAGCGCGGAGCCACACGAAGTTCGCCTCGCTCGGGCCGGCGTCGAAGGGGAGGTCGGCCAGCGCGGCGAGGATGCGCTCGCGCTCGGCGAGCACGGAGGCGCGCCGGCGCGCGACCTGGGGGCCGCACTTGTGGAGCGCCTCGAGCGCGCCCGCCTGGACGGGCGTGCTCAGACCCAGCTCGGGGGCGAGCTGCGCCAGCATCTCCTCGGTGCCCGGCGCTCCGAGCGCCCAGCCGCAGCGCAGGCCGGCGAGCCCGTAGACCTTGGAGAGCGTGCGGAAGGCGATGAGGCGGGCATGGTCTTCGAGAAGCTCGAGCGACGCGAAGGGCTCCTCCGCTCCCACGAAGTCACCGAGCGCCTCGTCGATCAGCACCCACACCCGCTCGGGCAGCTCTGCGAGCAGCGCGCCCAGAGTCTCGGCGCCCAGGTGCTCGCCGGTCGGGTCGTTCGGGTTGCAGAGCACGATAACCCGCGTGCGCTCACTCACGGCGGAGCGCAGGCGATCGACGTCGAAGCCATGCTCGAGCGCCACCGGTCGGCCGCCGGCATGGCGGACCATCGGCGGGTAGAGTGCGTAGGAGGGCCAGGGAACGATCACCTCGTCGTCCGGCTCGAGGAGCGCGCTGAGCGCGTGGCCGAGAAGCTGGGCCGCGCCGTGGCCGACCACCACCCGGCTCGTCTCGAGGCCAGCGCGCCGCCCGAGCTCGCGCCTGAGCTCGACCGTGTCGGGATCGGGTGCCTCGTTCAGCGAGCCGCGTGCCGCGAAGGTCACCGCCGCGACCACGTCAGGATGGGGAAGCTCCGGCCACGTCGTCTTGGAGAGGTCGAGCGTCTCGATCTTCGTGAGCGCCCGCCGGCGGCGCTCCTGTGCACGGGTGCGCAGCTCGAGGCCGACCTCCTCCTCCGTCATCCCGGAGAACTGCTTGTAGTAGTCGAGCAGGCCCACGCGCGGCGGGGGCGACGGTGACTAGTGAACCACTAGAGGTTGATCCCGATGGGGGCGAGCTCGGCGCCGCTGAAGAGCAGCAGCCACGCCGTGAAGCACACGGTGCCCACGGCGCAGGTGATCACGAAGATCCTGGTGAGCGTGCCCTCTCGCTGGTCGTACCCGGCGGCGCGGCGCACGAGGATCCACGTCTCGTCCAGGCGCTTGAGCGCCACGAGCGCCGCCATGAGCATGGCGAGCATCCCCACGAACGCGATGAGGATGCCGAGGCTGACGCTCCCCGTCCAGTACTGGACGTGCGAGCCGACCCAGAGCCAGGCCACCGGCACCGGCCCCCAGAAGGACAGGTTGATCACCGCCATACCGGCCAGCAGGATCGCGGCGACTCCCCGGTCGAGGGCCTGGCGACGCGGGCTTCCGGTCTCCGGCGCGCCGCGATAGCGCACCGGCTTGGTCCCGGGGCGCCGTCCGACGAAGAGGCCGCCGTTGTCGGTGGGGTCGACGCGCATGAACGCTGAGGTTAGCGGCGCGCGCTGTGGCGCGAGTTAACTCGAGTAGAGCGACTCGAACAGCTCGGCGTACTTCTCGTTCACGACGTTCCGCTTGACCTTGAGCGTCGGGGTGAGCTCGCCGCTCTCCTGGGAGAGGTCGTGCCCCAGGATGCAGAAGCGCTTGACCTGCTCCACCTTCGCGTACTTCGCGTTGGCCCGGTCGAGCGCCTCCTGGACGAGCTCGTGCACCTTCTCCTCGCCCGCGAGCAACTCGATGTCATCCGGAAGTCCCTGTTCCTTGGCCCAGGGCAGGATCTCCTCCTCGTCGAGCGTGACGAGCACGACCGGGTAGGGCCGGCGGTCGCCGTGCATCACCGCCTGGGAGATCCACCGCGATGCCTTGAGGTCGTTCTCGATGTTGGCGGGGGTCAGGTTCTTGCCCCCGGCGGTGATGATGATGTCCTTCTTGCGGCCGGTGATCGAGAGGTAGCCGTCCTCGTCGAGCGAGCCGAGGTCGCCCGTGTGCAGCCAGCCGTCCTCGACGGCGCCGAAGGAGGCGTCGTCGTTCTGGTGGTAACCGCGGAAGATGTTCGCGCCCTTGACGAGGATCTCCCCGTCGTCCGCGGTCCTGATCTCGACGCCGGGCAGGGCGCGGCCGACGGTCCCGAAGCGATGGTGCTCCACGGTGGAGTAGGTGGCCACCGTCGAGGTCTCCGTCATGCCGTAGCCCTCGAGCACCGGCACGCCGCACGCCCAGAAGAACTCGAGGATGTCCTTCGCGATAGGCGCCGCCCCGGTCACCGCCTGGCGCACCTCGCCGCCGAAGGCACGGCGCACCTTGGAGAAGAGCATCTCGTCGGCCTTCTCGTAGGGCTTGCGCAGCTCGTCGGGAATCGGCCGCCCGGCAAGCTCGAGGTCTCGCACCTTGGCGCCCACCGCGACCGCTGCCTTGAGCTGCTCGGGGTCGGCGTTGGAGGTGACGAGCGTGTAGAGCTTCTCGAAGATGCGCGGGACGGAGGGGAAGTAGGTCGGCTTGACCTCGGCGAGCTCGGGGATGATCTGCTTCGGATCGCCGCCGAAGTACGCGATCACCCCTCCGACGTCGAACGAGAGAAGCTGGATGAGCAGAGCGAAGGCGTGCGCGAGCGGCAGGTAGAGGTAGGTCGTCTCGCCCGCCTCGAGCACGTTGGTCTGGAGGCACATGTCGAGCACGCCGCGGTAGTTGCCGTGGGTGAGCACGCAGCCCTTGGGCGGCCCGGTCGTGCCCGAGGTGTAGATGAAGGTGAAGGGGTCCTCGGGCCCGACGGCCTCCGTTCGCTTCCTGAGCTCCGCGGCGTCGCGGCCCCGCCCGCGGTCCCTGACTTCCTCGAGCGTGATCGCTCGCTCCGCCTGTGCCTCCATCACGACCACCCTCTCGAGGGAGGGGAGCTCCTCGCGGACCTCGGCGATCTTCTGCGCCTGGTCGGCGTCCTCGCAGATCACGATCCGGGCCTCGGAGTCGCCCGCTACCCACTGGCACTCCTCGGGCGAGTTGGTGGGATAGATCGGAACGATCACGCCGCCCGCGGCGGCGATCGCGAAGTCGCAGTAGGTCCACTCGGGCCGAGTGCCGGCGAGGAGGGCGACGCGGTCGCCCGGGGCGAGCCCGAGGTCGAGAAGGCCGAGCGCGATCTCGCGCACGATGTCGTTCACCTCGCCGTAGGTGACGCTCGCCCACTCCCCGGCGCGCTTGACGCGAACGGCGACCTCTCCACCGCGTTGCTCTGCCGCCCTCGAGAGGAGGTCGGCGATGGTCTTAGAGCCCGTCGACGAGGTCGGCGCGGGCGCGGTGCTGGGCTCCATGGCTCTCCTGCCGCCTCAGGCGCGCGCGGCGGCTTGCGGCTCGAACCCGGCCTGCTCGGAGAGATTTGTGAGGAAGAGCGTCTTGTCGATCCTGCCCTGGAAGATGGGAACGCCCATCTCCATGCACTTCTCGATCACGTCGCGGCGCTCGAGGCCAGCTTCGCGAGCGAGCTCGGTGGGCGTCAGGTGAATGGGCATCGGTCCGTCCCTCCTGTGGTTGCTCTGCCGTGTTGTATACCGGGTCGCGAAGACGGTCTCAACGAGCCCTCAGATCGGGTTCGGAATGTCCTCGAAGGCGTGCTCCACGCCGAAGCGCGCGGCGGCGAGCTCGCCGAGGCGGCGGATGCCGAAGGTCTCCGTCGCGTAGTGCCCGGCGGCGATGAAGTGCAGGCCCGCCTCGCGGCTGTCGGCCATCACGTGCTCGGCGGGCTCGCCCGTGAGGAAGGCGTCGAGGCCGCCCGCAATCGCCTCCTGGGCACTGCTCGCCGCGGCGCCGGAGACGATGCCGATCGTGCGCACGCGTTCGGGGCCGTGGGGGAGGACGAGGGGCTCGCGGCCCGTGAGCCGCGTCACGCGCCCGGAGAGCTCCTCGATGCCGACGCCCTCGCCGGGGAAGCGCACGGCGACGCCGATCGCCTGGCCGCGGTAGCGGCCGAAGGGCTTGCGTCCCTCGCTCGCGCAGCCCAGCCCGTCGGCCAGGAGGGCGTTGTTGCCGTGCTCGGGATGGGCGTCGAGCGGGAGGTGGTAGGCGAGGAGGCTCAGCCCGGAGCTGAGCAGCGCCTTGAGGCGGCGCGCCTGGCGCTTGTCGATCCGGCGAGGCTGGAAGTCCCACAGGACCCCGTGATGGACGAGGACGAGCTCGGCCTCGCGCGCCGCCGCGCGCTCGAAGAGCTCGAGCTGGCCCGAAACGCCGGTGACCACGGTGCGGACCTCCTCGACGCCCGGGACCTGGAGCCCGTTCGGTCCGAGATCCTCGAACCGATCCACCTCGAGCAGCTCGTCGAAGTAGGCAGTGATGTCGACGCGGGAGGCGGGCAGAGCGGACTCCACGGCAGGGCATCAGACCGTAGCGGAGCCCGAGCGCACGCCTCCTGAGCGCGTCATCTGAACGGACGTGTTTGCGGCGCGTTTCATCCGGGAATCCGCCGCTCGAGGAGTGGGCCCACTGGAGTAGGGGATCGAAGGCGAATGGCACTGGCTCTACGGGTAGGACCGGCGGAGGACGAGCGCAACGACGACGACCTCGTCGCCGCGCTTCGCCAAGGAGAGGACGAGGCGTTCGAGGCTCTGTTCGAGCGCTACCGACGTCGTATCGCCTCCTTCGTGTACGGGATGGTCGGCGACTGGGCGCGCGCCGAGGACATCACCCAGGAGACGTTCATCTCGGCCCTGCGGCGGATGCGGGAGACCGAGCGCTCCATCGCCTTCAAGCCCTGGATCCACGAGATCGCGAAGAACGCGACGATCGACCACTTCCGCCGGGCGCGCCGCGCCCAGGAGGTCTCGATCGACGCCGACGGCGCGCTCGCTCCCGCCGACGAGGTCAGGCTGGCCGAGAAGGCGCAGACCCCGGAGGCGGCACTCGAGCGCCGCGAGCAGGTGAGCGACCTGCTCGGGGCATTCGGCGGACTCTCCGAGAGCCACCACGACATCCTCGTGCTGCGCGAGCTCGAGGGGCTCTCCTACCACCAGATTGGCGAGCAGATGGGTCTCAGCCGCCCGTCGGTGGAGAGCACGCTCTTCCGCGCGCGGCGCCGCCTCACCGAGGAGTACGACGACCTGCGCAGCGGTCGCCGCTGCGAGGGCGTGCGCGAGACCATCACGGCGGCTGCCCTGCGGCCGGTGGCGCTGCGCGAGCGCCGGCGGATGCGTCGTCACCTCGCACATTGCCTGTCGTGCCGCCTGCACGCCCACCAGGCCGGCCTTGCGCCGCGCGACGACGAGCGCGCGGGCTTCGGCGCCAAGGTCGCGGCGCTGCTCCCCTTCCCCCTCCTCGCTCGACGGGGCCGCACCGCCACGACGGGTGGCGACACGGCGGCTCACCTTCCCTCGCTGACCCAGCTCACGGTCAACGTCGCTCCGGTCCTTCAGCCGCTCGCCGCCGGCTGGCCGCGCGCCGCCGCCGCCGCGCTCACGCTCGCCGCGGCCGGCGCCGGGGCGGCGCTCGCGACACGAGCGGCCGAGACCTCACTCCCCAGCCATCCCGCGCCGGCCCTCTCCGCGCCCGTGCGCTCGGCGCCCGTCGCTCACCGCGTGGGCGTCTCCGCGAGGCCGGCTGGGCCGAGCGCCGTGCGCCGCCTCCGGCTCGCTGAGAGTCTCAGTGCGCCGAGGGAGATGGCCGTGGGGATCGAGAGGCTTGCCGCGACCTCCACGCCGTCGCCGGCGGTCGGACGCATGGCGCCGCCGCCCGCCCCGCCGACCACACCCCGCACGCATCGCGCGCCCGCGATGCCGAGCGTCCCGACGCGGCCGGACGCTCGCTTTCGCGTGGCGGTTCCGCGTGTCGCTCGCGCTGCTCCCATCCGGTTCGAGACGCCCGTGAAGGTGCGGGACCACGTGAAGGGCGCCGAGGAGGCGGTTCGCTCCGTCGCGACGGAGAAGGTTCTCGGTCCCGTCGCCCCGTCGTTGGACGCACTGTCCCGGATCGACCCGATGACCATGCTGCCGACCACCGCGCTCGTCGGCCGCTGACTCTCCTCAGCAGCGCCGTGCGATACTGAGTCCTCTGTCGGGGCGTGGCGCAGCCTGGTAGCGCGCACCGTTCGGGTCGGTGAGGTCCCCGGTTCAAATCCGGGCGCCCCGATTTGGGTTCAAGTAGCGAAGGAAGTCGCACCGACTCTGAGACGTGCAAGGTGTGTGCCTGAGCGTCCGTGTGTCGCTATCCGACGCCACCGTTGGCGTGGATCGTCTGCCCGGTGATCCAGCCGTCGTCGGGTCCGGTGAGCATCGCCACGATGTCGGCAATGTCCCCCGGTTGGCCGAGACGGCCCAGCGGACTCATCTTCGCCAACTGCGGCAGCGCCTCCTTGGGCTCACGGCCCGCAGGAGGTCAGTATCGGTGAAGCCCGGCGACACGACGTTGGCGGTGATGCCTCGCGGCCGAGCTCGACGGCGGCGACGCGCGTGAGCTGCTCGATCGCGGCCTTGCTGGCGAGGTAGCTCGCGATCCCGGCCGCGGCCGGATCGTGTTGAGGGTCGAGATCGTCACGATCCGCGCGAACCGCCTGCTCGGTCTGCTCGGCGGCATCGCGATTGCGGTCGCAGGCGAACACGACCGTTGCGCTCCAAGCATTCCACGATCCCACGCCCGATACCCCGTGACCCGCCGGTCACCCAACGCACCCTTGCCCTCCCACGCAGCCATACGCCCCTACGCATCGACCAACGACCCCAACGCGCCATGGGTCCCCGACGAAGCACGCTCTCCCCCCCGGGGCCTCACGCTTACGCGCGTCCCGCGACCGATCGTCTACCGGGACAACGGCAATACGACCGGCTATACTCGAAGTATGTCCAAGGTGATGGTGTCGCTCGCTGACGACTTGCTGGCGGAGCTCGATGCCGAGGCCGCGCGACGATCGACGAGTCGCAGCGCGCTTCTTGCCACGGCAGCACGACGCGAGATTGCGCGCCGGGATCCCGACCGTGTCGCGGCGGCCATCGAACGGTCCGAGCAGCGGTTCCGCCACGCTGGGGCCTTCGAAGCCGCCGATCTCGTTCGTGCCGATCGAGACCTGCGCCGGTGACCCACCTCCTGATCGACACGTCGGTGTTGATCAAGTGGTTCCACAGTGAAGGGGAAGGCGAGCTGCGGGAGGCCCGCACCTTGCGCTCAGCCCACGTTGCCGGAGAACTCGACGCGCACGTCCTCGATCTCGCGATGTACGAGGTCGGCAACGTGCTCGTACGCGCGCTGCAATGGGACGCAGCCGAGGTAGCCGATCAGCTCGACGACCTACGCGCTGTTGTCGGTCCGCCCTTGGTTGTGACCGCTGCATGGCTACGGCACGCGGCGACGTTCGCCCAAGCCCATGCGTTGTCGTTCTACGACGCAAGCTGGGCAGCAACAGCCTCCGAGCTGGCCATCCCGTTGGTCAGCGCCGATCAGCGCCTGCTCGCCGCGGGATTGGCCGAATCTCCGAGCCAGGTCGTGAACCGCCTCAAGCTCTTGCCCGGCGAAGGGAAGCCCGGTGACGGCGCACGCGAGAGTCCTGACGAAGCCCACTAGCGTGTCGCACGCCGATCCCAGACGGGATGCCGGACAGCGGAACCGGAACGATGGACGAGCGGTCAGGGTCCCGGGGCATTGGAGAAACGGCTCGACGGGGCCGGACGGTCAGCTCTGCGATGTCTGGGTGTCGAACAGCTCGAGGGCGAGCTGTCGGGCGGTCTCGATCGGTTCGCTGTCGTTGAAGATGGCCGATTCGAGGATCGCGCCGTTGTAGATGACCGATAGCTGCTTGCCGAGAGGCTCAGCGTCACGGATGCCGGCTTCGCGAGCAAGATCGACGAGCTGCTGTCGAAACGCGCTCTTGAATCGGGTGGCGACCTGGTGCGGTTCGCTGGTGGGTTGGGGGGTGAGGCTGACGGCGTTGGAGAACGGGCAGCCGCGCAGAGGGCGAGCTGCGGGATCGAATAGCGCGGCGAGCCGCTCCCGCGGAGACGCTCCAGGTCGCGCGAGCGTGGTGAGGGGTGTGCGGTTGGGATTGCGCTCGAGCTCGCGGAGATGCTCGGCCAACAGCGCCTGCTTGCCGGCGAAGTGCTGGTAGAAGGTCCGTCGGGACACCTGCGCTGCCGTGAGCAGGTCGGCGACGTCAGTGTCGGCCACCCCTTGGATCGGGAAGAGCACGGCGGCGGCCTGAAGGATCCGGGCGCGCCGATGGGATCGTGTGCCTGCGGTGGTGGGGATCCACCGCGGCCGCTCAGGCCATCATGCCGACATCCTCGCCGCCAAATCGCACCTCGTCCACATCTACACCAAGCTCCGCGTGGACTCCCGCACCGCCGCCGTCGCCGTCGCCCAACGCCAAGGGCTCAGCCGCCGCTGGGCTGCTCGTCAACCGTTATGAACGATGAGATAGGGACCGAGCGCCACCAGGACGACGGCGAGGCCGTATCTCAAGCGATGCGTGGGCAGGGAGTGCGCGAGTTTCCAGCCGACCAGCACGCCGACGAGCTCGGGGATGCCGACCAGCAGAGCGAGGGGCCACGAGACAGCGCCCTGGACGAGGTAGCCGATGGTGCCGGTGCCTGCGATCACGATCGATTGTGCCTGGGCGGCGCCGAGCGCGGGCAGCATCGGCGCGCCCGCGGCCACCAGTAGTGGGACGCTCAACAGCGGCCCGCCGAGCCCGAACAGGCCGCTGACGATCGCAACGCCGACCCCGATCGTCGCCACCACGTTCGCAGGCGGCGACCGGTGGCCTTCGACGGCGCCGATCGCGCGGCGACGTTCCCGCCAATAGACGAGCAGACCCATCGACGCCACGCATACACCGACCAGCACCCCTCCCGGCCCCAGCGCCGTGATGCCGATGCCGCCGATTAGGCCGCACAGAGCCAGTAGCACCAGCGTGCCGTCGCTCAGATCACGGGGTTGTCCCGTCCGTCGTGGAACTTCGCGGCGGCGGTCCTGTGAGTGAATTGTCTCAGACGGTGGAAGCGGCGACCTCCGGCGCCGCGGTCGCGATGGTCG
>JAABUJ010000955.1_pt1 | contig 48012 bp, 45 predicted proteins | sample 5559131 | NCBI WGS metagenome assembly JAABUJ01 (sample SAMN10711875, study PRJNA513366) | rock metagenome | isolation source: Antarctica rocks | place: Antarctica: Victoria Land, Mt New Zealand nord | collected 2016-01-07
GCCCCACCCCTCCGCCCCCCCTTCTTCGACCCCTACAACAGCTCCGCAACGGGCCACCAGCGGTCCGACAACCGACTAGCCAACTCAGCGAGCTGGCGGGCCTCGCGCAGCGCGAAACTAACCCACCAATTCGGCGGCGGGGCGGGCGGGGGGAAGCGCGTGTATGATAGTGTTGGGGCGGGGAGTTTGGGGTTTGGGAGGGATGGGCGGAAGGTGAATGGAGGGTGGGAGGTTGGTGCGGCGGGGCTGAGGGGGGAGGAGCAGGGTGATGTTAGGGGGTTGTTTGCGTCGCGGACGGGGGGGGCGGGGGCGGGGACGAGGGAGGGGACGGGGGTGGGGGTGGGTGTGAAAGAGGGTTTGGGTGTGAAAGAGGGTTTGAATGTAGGAGAACGAGGAGGATGGGGAGAGGGAGAAGGGCGAGCGCTCGGCATGGGATGTGGCGCTGCCGTAGTTGAGGCTGAGGCTCAGGCTGAGGCGGGGAAGAACGCGAACGCGAACGCGAACGCGAACACAGACGAGAAGGCAACTGCGGCAGAAAACACGGCGGATGCCAGCGGCAGGACCACGACAAAGCCGAAGAAGAAAATCTTCACCGGCCTAACCGTCTACATCAACGGCTCGACCGCACCGCTCGTCAGCGACCACCGCCTCAAACACCTCCTGGCCGAGCACGGCGCGCGCGTCAGCATCGCCCTGGCCCGCCGCACCGTCACGCACGTCGTGCTCGGGACGCCGAATGGAACTGCCGGTGTCGGTGCTGGTGCGGGGGCGGGGGGCGGCTTGGCGGCGGGGAAGCTGCAGAGGGAGATGGGGCGGGTCCACGGCCGGGCGGTTAGGTACGTTGGGGTTGAGTGGTGAGTTTTGTTTGTTTTTTTCGATTCTTTGGTCTGTTTTCTGTCTGTTTTCTGTCTGTTTTCTGTCTGTCTGTCTGTCTGTCTGTCTGTCTGGGACACCCAGGCGCGAGGGAGGGGAGGGGAGGGGAGGGGAGGGTAGCGTGTTGATGAGTGCGTGTTGATGAGTTGGGTTGCGGTAGGGTCCTGGCGAGTATCGAGGCCGGGAAACGGCTGCCGGAAGCGCGCTTCGAGACGCTGGGGATGGCGGGGACGCGGCAGAAGAGCGTGTATGGCTTGTTCAAGGCGGCCGCTGGGAGCGGGGTGGATGGGAGGGGTGGCGTGGTTGGGGAGGTGAGGGGGGTCGGTGGAGGGTTCGTGATGGTGGGGAATCGGTGCGGTGGTGGCTGATGAGCGGATAGTGCGCGGTCGTGGATGGATGGATATGGCGATTATGACGAGTGGGATTGCTGGAATGCTTGGTGGGTAGGACTATAGACGGGCTTTTAGATTGGCCTTTAGACGGGTTATTCAGGAGGGCGAACGTAGTCGATGATCCGGTGCGGTTACGCGGTACGAGTATCCTGCATCTTGCCGGCGTTTCGACGTCCGAAGAATGGGTATCATCCGGCCGTGTTGACGAGTCATGAGACACTTAATAACATATTCGATCTCATCATCGAGGACCGAAGCAACAGGGTCTGTGCTCATCTAAGCTGCTCTGCTCTGTCCTATTGACCGCTGTTCTACCACAGCCGCTCTTTTTCTCTTTCGTACCCTCCACTCCACACACTCGTCATGCGTGTTATTCTTCTTCTGAATACTTCAACGACTTGAGTTGAGTACCCGATCATGGAACATACTCGACGTGGGCAGAAAGAAGGACTGCATGATACCTGTTCATCGTCTCTTATTTCTGACTGTATATAAATGGAGGAGTACTATCATTTATCTCAGATAACAGCTTACTCTCAATACAAGCTATTTCTATAACAACATAAGCAGTACATAGCTCGATGGATGCAGCTATCAATATCTATCTACAACCATATTGGAACTTCCGTCATGATATGCAGAACAAGACAGCGGTCGAAAAGGGAAAGCTGGAAGGAAGCAGTGTCTCTGTATCCTTCAGGTCTGCCAATTATGTATGATATACAATTCGTCGTCAGGAACGCGTCTTGACTTGCCGATAGATTGTGTTCGTTAGATGGCAGGATCCGAGGACAGACAACAGCTCGCAAGATGCTCAAGTTCGCCGGCGCCGAGAGACAATGATTGCGAAGCAAAAATACAAAAGACAAAGTAACATCAATAGCGATGGACGGTGAGTTCGAATACACGGCTCCCGATGCCGTGCAGCAGGACTTCCAGCAGCATATAGAAAGGTTAACAAGGCCGAAGACTCCGTCGCTCATGTGGAAATCGTAGCAAGATGCTCGTAATGTGTAATCAAACCATAACCCACTCACTTCCCCTCTTGATAAATTTATCCAGCATCATGCCGACATCTGTCAGTGCGAATCGACAGACGTAGAAAGCAAAGAATTCCGCTGCGTGTCTGGTGCTGAGCTCCAGTCCAACGTGAGTCTGCGAGGAGTGCTTAAGTCCTGGATCTTCCACTTGACGTGCGATTTGATCTGAGATCCAAATTAGTACGCTCTTCTTCTTAAGACTCAAGATGAATGTAAGATGGGCATACCCAGAACTTGCGCGGCGTCAGACAACCTCACTAAAGCTCCCATGTAATTTGCATTCGGACCCGTGCACTGAACTTGGCTAACATCTCTTTTCGCTGGCCGGAAATTATGGACGTTGGTCATTGGTAAGGAGCTTATCGACATTGTCTCCTTCAGTCCGTCCTTGGTAGTGGCAGAAATAACCGCACTGGCATTCGCGGGACCAGCTCCGGAGTTCTTCGACCTCAGCTTATCACGCCATGAAGTCAGGTAAGATTTGCCAGTCACGTTGCTACTCTTCGATGTTAGATTATCCAAGTGCGAACCAGCATCCTCGGCGGTGATGCCGCCCTTGAAAAGTGATGATGATCCTTGCACACCGACGTCGCTACCAAGCTTCTTCGATAGAGTCACCTGGACCTGATCCAACACACTTTCCAAAGATTGCATCTCTTCGAGCACAGCGTCTGCATCCAGCGTATCAACTTTGGAAAGCTTGAGCAAGGCAGCCGTGAGCAAATCGCAATTGGCAATTTTCTCTTCCAGGCCCTTGAGCTTCACGTTCTTTACACGCCACGCATCTCTGGGAACAAAAAGCTTCGTCGAAAGATACCCACCTCGGGGATGTGCCAGGGTTTGGTACAAGCAACGAAGCAACCAGTATGGACGTAGGAGTGACGACTCCGGACAAGGTTCCAGCGGTAAAGGGGGGTTGACGGCCAAGGGGTTGGGCGACCCGGGACTCCTCGGGGAATGAATGTCACTGTCGAAAAGGTAGACACCTCCTGTTGGTAAGCCATTCAGAGCAAACGACCCTCCGGTTGGCGTTGGCAGCACCGGTATGCCACTGTTCGGGCCTTTGCGCGCTTGCCCTACAATTGCAAAGGTTCCGCTGATCGGCGTGTTGGGGGAGATGTCTGACATATCAGGAGTCGAGACTGATAAACTCCGATTCTTCAAACTGGATGACGAGAAGTTCTTCCGCAAAGTGCCCGGACCGGTAGCTACCTTTCTCAAAAGCCGAGCAGGAGAGCTTGGCATCGGCTGTGCACTCTCGTCACTCTCGTACGAGGTCACCTTCGTCAGAGCAGGTGTGGCTGGTGATTCGCTAGGTACTGTGTCTGCGGGACTCGACCCGGGGAATGTTGACGGGAGTTGCCGATTGAGAGCCTGAGTAGTGGCCGACGTGGGTTCTTGTAATGACATACCTCCGGAATTTGATTGAGTCTGAGTGGCTGGTGGGACCGATTTCGGGATGTCATCCAATGCTTGACCAGAGAGAATTGATGGAGCGACTGAGTACGGTTGGGTCCTGGGACCTTGGGTCTTACCAGACACCTTCGATTGTGTCTCGATTTTCAGTTGCTTGGCGTTCTGACCGGACAACCTCCTGTCACGGACTCCTTGACTGTGTGAGATGCTGGAGCTTGAGGGGCGTGACGACGCGGCTGCGGATAGAGCCTGTAATGAGGCCATAGGTGTCGCCCCCGGCGGGGTCGGGAGTGCAGATGATGGTGGAGGGTGAGCGGGTGGTGGTAGTTGGGACTGCAGCTGCGTGGCGAGAGAAGGTAGTACCATGGTTTCCGCCACGGTCGATAAAGATGTCCCAGCAGTCGTGGGATTCGATCCTATTGAACTTCCCCATGTCCTACCAGAGAAGCCACTGGAATCTGATTGTCGAGGCAATGCTGATTTCGATTGCATGTCGAACTCAAAGTCATCCATCACATAACCTTTGGTCATCTCCTCCAACATCCTTTCTTCCTCTTCAGCCTCATCATCGCCATACTCTAACTCGACGCTATCACTTCGATCCCTTCCGGTACCTCCTCGGTGCATCCCTCCACTTTGGAAGTTTCTCGATGTTTGGACGGCTTCATTTTCAGCTTCTCGGACTCTTCGCTTCGCCTTTTCCACATTTCTCATTGCATTGGACATAAAGTCACCTGTCGAATATGGTTCTGGAGGTTGACCGTTACCTTCATCTACGGGTTCGAACCCGTCGTTATATGCTGCCTCGACAGCGGCGTCAAGTGCTGCGTCGAACTCCGCCTGAGTTGCCCCGCTGGCTGGACGTATGCGCTTCCTCCTCAGACCAATCGAAGAAGTCCTAGAGTGAACAGATGAAGCTGATGATCCGTCTGACTCATCAATGGTATCAAGCCATGATGTTGACCCATTACTATTGTCTCTGGAATGTCGGATCGTTTGGCTTTGCTGCGCCGATGCTAAGGCCGGGGTAGAAGATATGGCTGGAGCAGGCTGCGAGTCAGGCGGATTCGGGGACAGTGGTCGTCGCGGGGACAAAGGCGGCGGCATACAGTCTGAGTCTACAGGAAGTGCAAGGGTCATTGCTTTATCCGGGATTTTCCCCTTCACGGGTGATCTTGGCCGGATGACCTGTTGAGAGTTCTGCATGGACTGCCGCGCTGGTGCAGTTCGAAACGTCGGGTCAAGCGCAGACGGTAACAGTGATCGCCGCACTGGTGCTCCCTCTGGTCCGAATCGAGTCTGAGCGTCTCTTTGTGGCTTCTTGTATACACCGTCGTCCACCGTACGCGTGGCCATTGAGGTCTGGATGAGCGGAGCTCCTTGCTCGTCATCTTCAGTGGGAGACAGATCTTGATCCCTAGACCCATTACTTTTAGGACGTTTCGGTAATGCTTTGCCACCAGCGTTTTGATAGGTGATGTCCAGATTCATCAACTCGTTAATGCGATTCGTATACGTGCTCCGCTGTTCAAGATTCTACGTCAGTGCCAGCGCCGTCGCTGTCGGTGATGGTGCACTTACAATAGTCTCTAACTTCTTCCTATCATCTTCTCCGGAACTCTTGATCATGACCTGCTGCAGCAAAGCACAAGCATCCCGGTATGCTTCCATTGCACCCTCAAAATTCTGCGCATTATCTAGCAGGACGGCCGTATGAGCCTTTTGTAAGGCTTTGGATAACATAGCCTTCTGAGATGGTGTTTTATGCCTCCTCTTTCTTCCTTCTTTGTTGCTCCGTAATGAGGATGCAGAGCTCTCTGCTTCGGTACTTCCACTTCCCTTCCCAGGCGCCTCTCGGTTGCGCGAGTGACTAGCATGAGAAGTTCGATCGTAGTCCCTATATTTGGGTTTAGGGAGTGCGTTATTCGGAGGGGATAAAGCCGAATCAGAGGATGCAGACGGAGGATGTGTATCAAGACCCGAGGACATCGCTTTACGACTTGACGACGAGGGCCCCGCTAATGGCGAAGGCGCTGTTATCGTACGCTGTACGCTCGGCCTCCGCCTCGGTGGGGACGGTCCAGTCCATCTGTTGCCAAAATAGTCCGTGGGGGTCGTTAGTAACTCCGCTGTCGCCGGAGTGATTGATGCTATCGTGGATGGTGAGTTGCCGTCATTTGTGAGGATTGTTAAAGACGGCAGAGTCATCAAAGGTGGCAGTATAGTAGATGGTACGGCTGCCGGCGAAGCCTTCGAGGATTGTCTACTAGGGCTATTGCCTGGAGACAGCCGCTGCTTCGAAAGAACATTCCGGGATTGAGGCGACTGTGAGGCTGCAAATCCTGCCAGGGAGCCGATTGACCCCGACCCACCGAAACTCAATCTTCTCGTGAAACTGTTCTTCCTATTGTGGCCAACAGACGACCGGCTTGATGTCGTAGATTGAGACCATCGGTTCAGATTTCCCAGACCCTCATTGTTTCCGGTGATACTATCCGGCCGGCTGTGTCCTGCACTTACGCAACGACTATTGTCAATCGACAAGGCCACTTTCGTAAGCTTTGCTCCCCCTGTATTAGCCTCGTTCGGACTTTGTGACCGTAGCACGATGTTTGGGGGTCGAGATCCCGTGAGTGAACCAGTGCGCTGCACAGTAACCACGGACGAAGAAGAGACTGAGTTCGATCGTGAAAGTCGATGCTGGTTGGAAGACTGACTGAGTGTGGTTGAGTTCAACATCCCTCACGATTGAAAGAGGTGCAAAACCTTATATTATTTGCAGTTGACTGAAAGGTAGAGTCTTCCGAGACCTGGGCCTAAAGCACATTCATCGCACTGCCCATGCATCCATTCGTAAGAACTGCGCGGGGCTTTGTTATGGTAAGACAAGGAAAGGTCCTGAGAGTTATGGGAAGCTAAAACGACTGGGTCTCTCAGGTCGTGGTTTGGATATCCACTCGCAAGATACACCACTCAGCTTTCCTCGTAGAGTCGATCCGGGGCCCGCTCCTTGAGAACGTGGGTCAGCGCGAGGAGTCTAGCACAAGAGGATCCTCCGCAGGAAGGTATCGCTCCAGCAGCTAGCAGGGTCTTCTATTTCTCCCAAACTGAACAAAGTCTGTCGATTTGGCCACAATCCTCGAATCAAATTCAACGATCAACAAAACTCCTGTTTCAGACCTGAACCTCTCGTTGGAAGTTGAGACGTGTAGAGGAATGTATGTCCGTGCGCACAGAATCGCTTCTCTCAATCAAGCCATGATACTAGACTTATTCAAGCCAGTAGTTGAAGAGTGTCCGGAATAGGCAGGGAGGGTCTATCGGGACGCCAGCGTTTCCGGTAATGACGTGGTTCGTCTCAAGTCAGGTAAGGTAATGCTTCAAGAAAGACCCGCGTGGCTTGATGTCTCGCTGCAAGGCGCAGGTCTGTGTGGTAAAGGTTGGATGGATAGCGGAGTGACCGATCGACTTCCGGGCCAGCAGTGTTTCCAGGCCGGGTAAGCTTCAAGGTGGCGTTCGTAATGGAGGCCTTCAGGGATTGTGGCTGCAATGGTGATGGTGTCCTTGAAATCCACATATATCGTTATCGACGTTACACAGCGTGAATCCGAACGCACGTTTTCGGTGACGGTGGGCAAGGCTATAGTAATCGAGGGTAAGTCTTATCTATAAGCTTGACAGTCGTAGAATGAGGCAGAGTGACATAGGTAGTGGCAAGGTGTGATGATATAGAGGAGGACTTGACCGGGGACGATGTCAATGGAGGGCGAGCAAGGAGACGGACGAGGTAAAGATATCTGTTCGTATTGTGGACGAGTCAGAGTAGAGTATTGTAGAGTAACGTTACTCCGTGTACCTTCGCACAGTGCAGTCAGGATCGGAGAAGGGGGTTTGCCTTAGGTAAGCCACTCCAGCAGAGTCAAGGAGCTAAGCTCAATTTGGCGTTAGCTCCCTTGTACGGCAGGGATAAGGTACCTGTAAGGTAATGTACAGTAACTCGTACATACGGTACCTCAGTAACATTTACCTACGGTAAGTTCCTTGCTTCCAGAACCTTAAGGTACTGTACCTGGTAGTTACCTGTACCTTCCCTTACCTTACCTACCTGGTAAGGTACCTAACTTACCTTAGCTTTGTGGGCCACGACGGTCACGACAGGGAGGTTGTACCTAAACTCTGAGGAGACGAAAAATATTTACTTTTACTATACAGTATCAGGAATCTACAGTAAGGTCTTTCCTTCATGAGCTGTATCACAACAATGGATGTCATCCTCGATGCCATCGAAATTGAAAACAGTCCATAACAGGCCTCCCTTCTTGCCTTGCCTTGGTACGCCATCGCTGCGTAACGCCATACAGCCTGCAATACACGCAAGCGCCTGCAGCCAATCGTCACGCAACAGCCTCAGTTGAGGCCTCTCACTACGAGAAACCGTTGAAGCAAAGATTCAAGACAAGAGATCGAATCTGAGTTGAATTACTCAACGGCACTGGATCGTATGGAGCGCACCGCAAAGAAGCATCTACAGGAGCTTTGTGACGCTTCCAGTAGGGTTCGGTTGGACCACAACATTACGGAGGCTATATTCTCTCAGTCGATTCGACTCACGAGACTGCCTTTGATCAATCATCGAAATCAGAATTCCCTCTTGTACATGGAGAGAGAGATATGCATGTCCGTGGGTCCTAATACCAATCTTACATACAAGGCTTGGGTCAGAAGGCGGGGCCATACGTGGCTGTAGAGACAAGGCTGAAGCGCCGTACTCTGGCTTTGGCACTGATGATACACATCCTGCCCGCTACTAAGAACACCGTATACACAGACGCCGATGGAGCCAGACACTCGACTGTCAAGAGATCATCCATATGAGTCTCCCTTCATTTGGGACAGGAAGTTCTCTGTACGGCGGCAGCACACTTATCTGGCGGAATATAATCGACTTGCTCCCGGTCCTCAACAGACCATTTTTGATGCATTCCTTCAAGAGCGCCGGGAACTCCTTCGTCCTCTTCAGTATAGCTACGCCGCCTTGCGGATGTTCGTTGCCAGTGCCCGGTTATCTGATTTGACTGCACCGACGACGCCAGCTGAACATACTACCAGGCTGGTCTTACTTGACCACAGACGTGACGCTTCCGGCGGGGCGCGTTCAACCCGCAACTGGGATGGTTATCGAGACTATCCTCCGGAAGGTGAACGGCAATGGTCAGCAGTGCTGAATGCTGCAGAGTTCTACCGCAGGCTGATAGAGAAGGTAATGAAAGTGCTTTGCAAGGAATAGCGCGCCTGCTGAACTCGTCAGAGACACGAGAACGGCGCAGAAAGACGAACGATGTATGAGTCGGGTCATGAGCCTTGTTCAATGCTTACGGATGGTGCAGTTATATTGCTGATATGACGCCCTTATGCGCCCTGGCTATGATCGCGTCGGCATCGAGATACCAAGCTCCTACACTTCGGGACTGGCTACAGCGTTATATATCTCATCGAGTTTTTTTGGGGGGTATTTATGGTAGGTCATTGCACCGGGTTTCAAGGTGGAAGTTGGCATGCTGATCAAAGGCAGCGGTTCGGTTTCGTTATGGAGTTTCATATACCTTATTTTGCTCTTCGCAAGAGTACAACACCAATGTCAGATCCGCGAGGACTGCGTAAATCAGGCACTTTCGTTCGTACCTATCAGATAGGAGATGATTACGAGCAAGTCCACGAAGCACAGATATCTCTACTAGTTGCCGGCGTCGATGAATGGTACTGGACAGCTTATTGTTGCGTTGACAAGTATTTCGGCAGCGAGAAGACAATACAGTCCTACCTCGACCAGCAGATTGATGCACCGATTGGTGGTGCTGGGAGAGATACAGCGCTCCCTGTGTGGAATCCTCGGGAATACTTTCTTATAGTCCTGTCTCGCCGTCTCAGACAGGTGACCTGGGAATGGAGCAGCCTTGTGGCCGCCCTCGACGAACGTTTGGAATCACATGTGAGCCGAACATGAGCCTCTGCTTCTGATCATGATCAGAAAGTACTAAGCGAAGCAGGAGTCTACTATCTTCAATGAGGGAACCTTAGCCAATACCTTTATAGACGACGGTAAGTTCACCCTTACAAAGGATTATACGTGGACTATACAAATTCTCCGGACGTTCCATGATTCACTCGTCAAAATACTGGAATCGTGGGCAAGCTTTCAGTCTGGAAGTATCCGCTATTTTCGAGTCAGAGATAACGGCAATCTCGACAGATTATGGAGGTCTTATCTTGCCAGTGTTGAAGAAGACATCACAGAGCTCAGGTTCCTGCGGCGATGCATACAGCAGCGAATTGAGATGTTTGATAAAATGAGGAACGGGGTGAGCAGTATGCCATGCCAACGTTCTGAATTCTTGCACTCAGCGTCGATGCTAGCTTGTCAATGCCTCTGCCTTGGTCGAGAGTCGGGCTGCGACAGATCAGGGGAAAACATCGGGTCTTTGACGAGAGTCACTGTGGTTCGTTAGTTCTAGGTCCTGGACAATCTCTTTCTTGCGGTTGACATGACATAGGTGTATCTACCACTCTCACTTGCTACAGTAAGAGACTTCATCAGTACACTATATTCGCTAATTGTCTGATTTCAGAGTATCTTCAGCATGGCAATTATGCCCAAAGAAGCGTCCTGGACAGCATATATTATCTTACTTCTTCTACTGCTCGCTTCCACTGTTCTCGCTGCCTTCAATCTCAGACTCTTGATGACTTTTTGGCAATATGGGTGGAAACAAGTGTTGTCGCTGACGCAGAGATATACTAAGTGTATGTCAAGCACAGCACTCTGAAGTCGACTGGTCTCACTCTCGAGACCCATGTCTATGCAGAACGTTCTGAGCACTACATGTGCGAAATCTTTGCATGTTTACATCTAAGTCGAGGCCTCTTGAATATATGAGGATACATACACAGAACTGACTCAAGTAAAAGTCAGCGAAAGGAGCCACTTCCATCCCTAGCGTCCTGATGGGAAAGGTTGGTGCCTCTGAGATGCATGTCATGATATCAACTTTATCCCAATGCACAGTACGCGCATCTTCTGTGCGCGCACCCAAGGCACAATGGATTTAGACTTGTCAGTTGCGGGCCACTGCCGCAATTACACTGCACGAAGGGCGATTCAGCAAAGCGCCACAGCCAAGTAGAGACACTGTGTAGCTCACACAATACCACATCAACTCAGGAGGCACCTCCGTGGCAAACTCTATCAGGAGTTCCTGAAGATTGTACAGGTTCGAGACTGCCGTGGTACTATCCTGACTGCAACTGGCGCACTTGATGTGTTTACAGCCGCTGCAAGCTGGCTGAGTGGTTCCAAATGCAGTTGTGTTGTAAGGGGATCCGCACGCTGACTTGCACTAGAACATATGGTTAGCATAGGTAGGTGTCTGTGCTGTTGGGTCATAGGAGGACGCTTGTACGCACGCATTTCCAACTATAAGTTGTAGAAGCCAAATCCGGCGGCGGTGTTCGAACAGCAATATCAGAACATAGAGACCCTAAGGCTGCGGCAGGTGCATCCATGATATGAATATCGTCAGTGATACCTTAACCACCACCACGACAGCCCTGACAGAATTCAAGCAATCAACCAAGGTCCTTTATGAGAAAGGTTCGCGGGACAGGTCTGCTTGATAATCATGGGCAGGCTTGCTCGCCACAACGCATCAGTCACGAGGTTTTCAGCCGCAGAGGAACAAGCAAGCATTCGCCGACCGAGCGCAACCCCAACCCGACCCTGTACCCACATCCAGATGAGGCTAACTCGGAGCCTCAAGCATGCATTTGATTGCTCACCTCAGCTTATGGTGCATACACACAATGCAACAGGTCTGATTGATTCCCACAAGTTCATCATAGGACAACAACAGGACCCTCTGTGCCTGAAAACCATTCGGCTTGACCAAAGTTTCTGCACTGACTCTGCAACACAAGAGTGATTTCTGTTACTCGGTCTTTCGCTCTCTCTCAAGCATGCGGTATCTTGACTCTGTTCCGCGGTGAGCCTTGAGCTATCGCGCCCATCTCCTCGTTCTTCTCAAACACTCTGCGATAGAGGGCTTCATTCAGCACTCGAAAATTGTCTACCAAGCTTGCGACTTGTCTTATGTCTTATGAGCTACCCGCAAGCGCAGACTGGACCTCTCCGCAAGGTGGTGTTCCTTTGTAAAGCCCGTCTCATTGTGATGCATGTACGAGTATCTGGTCCTTGCTTGTTGTCTTTGTTCGCCTAACAGCATGAAACGAAGGTGTAGGATGGCATTGTGTCGAAACTCGCAAAGAGACTCGACTGTCACCGTTGTGTATGTTCTTTAGGGTAGTATATAGGTAGCCAAGGAAGACGCTGGTATTTCCTTCAGTATATTCAAACATATCGCTGCTCTCTACTCTGTTCTGCTCCTTGACATCACAGCTTGCGCATCGATTCATCTTGGTCACGGTATCGTCCAGGCCAGTACTTTTCCTTACTGAGGATTTTTGGGATCTTGGTCTGAGCAGCGATACTTTAAGCTCGCGCCAATGGGCAATTGCTGTCATTGCCAGTACAACTTCTTGAAAGATGATGAGACGTGCTTCATCTGCGGCAGGGAACTTTCGGGATTCGTTCCAAACGAGCCCACTGTCGCGGCACAGTGGACATCGGGGGCCACTAGGTGGGAAACGACTCGCGGTGTTCCAGTGCGGGTCGCCCACACCTCAAGCGCTTCGAATCCGGCTCCTCTTCTAAGCTCGCGTTTTCCGTCCGCCCTCGAAGGCACGCGCGGCGGACATTCTAATTGCGGATTTTCACAAATATCGGGGGACGGAGAAAGGGCTCGGCACCACAAAAATGAGCAAGGCGGTTCTTAGAACCTGCGGATTCTACGGAGAAAGAGAGAGAAGGGGGGGATCGGTTGGAACGGAAAAGTATTTTGTACCTTGAACAACGCGACACGATTAGGATGTTGATACCTTGACAAAAGACCTCATCAAAAGCTCTACCTACCTACCTACCTAGGTAGGTAGCTAGCATCCATTCCCAAATCAGATACTTTGGAAAAGACTTGGCAGAACGCCGTCATGGTACGAAATCCCTCCCCGCCGAATGCCGTAGCCCCCTCTCACGTACCTAGGTAAGGTAAGGAACCTTACCCATGCGGGAAGTTACTGCTTCCAGGAAATGGTATGTTCACGATGTTAGTGGGGCAGCAGCGTGTCTATGTAAGGTAGGGATGTTTTCAATGCAAATTCATCATCAACTGCTAATCAAGTGCTAATTAAGTGCTTGTCTCTGAGGTGGATTCCATCTTAACTCACTGCTGCTGTTAACATGGTTATGGTGATTCCATCTCTTTAATTGAAGCGGCGATTTCCTCTGGGGTAGGCAGGGGCACTTTCGATCTCTGCGCTCGCTGATACTCTCTGAAGCGCGTGTACCACGAAAGTGGACAGTCAAAGCCTACATCCATCATGGCTTCAGACAACATCTGGTTCCACTCAAAGTCCTCTGGCTTCCATCCCGAATTCATTGCAAAGCCACCGCACACTAGCGTTTTCAAGGCTATCCACCAACGAGGATAATAGCCTGCAGCAATCCAGTGGGTAATGGCGGTAATCCGAACATCTTCTTCTTCTGGTCCCGACACAGACACGAAGACAGCCGTCGGGTCCATTTGCGGATGATAAAAGTGGAAAACGTCACCGACGTCCGGGGGGTCTAGACCGCCTAGATCGCGAAGGTATGCCGTCACCGTCTCGGGCGTGAAAATCGGACGGATGACCGGCTTCCACGACGGCCAAGTTTTATGTGCTGGCGTGCCGAATAACCAATACTCGCCATTGATGCCACAACCGGTGATGGTCTTGATTTGAGGGGAAGTGAACTTGGCCATGGTACAGGCGTGTTGTGCGAGATCTCCGGCAATCTTTTCGGCCTGAGGGAGTGAAAGCTTGGGCCACGCATCCTCGAACGTCTCGCCAGACACCCGTTTCGTGAGGATGAAAGTTCGGTTCCAAGCTCGATCGAGCCAATAGTAAATGACTTCGGGAACAGGAATGGAGGGCATTCGTTCTCTGACGACTCGAATGGTATCGCCCTCAAGTTCCAAGCCTTCTACCCAGCTCTCCGTCTTACAGATCACATGATCTCCAATATTCCAAGCAGCCTCACGCGTAGCAAGGTCATAGGCCCTGGTGGTTTTCGTATCACCAGGGGTTTGTGAGTGGTTTTCGGGCTGTGGGCGAAGCGCGAAAGTCGAGTTGCCATCTTCCCACGTTACGACTGCGTCTGTCGGCGCCGGTCCTGTGACCTTCTCGCAGAACCACAGATTGCCGATTGCCCAGCGATCAGGACTGGTGTAGGTGATGGAATGCCCGATTGGGGGATCCATCTTCCTTTTATGTGTCAGCAACAGGTAAAACCGGGCGATTCGAGAAACTTACTTCAACATGGCTGCAGCTCTAGGAGAAAGACTGGTATCTGACTAGATATGCGATGGCCACGATCAAAGTACCGGTACTGAAAAGATTTCTGGATACATGGGCGATGATCTCGCTCATGCATCGCTTTTATCAAGAAATAGACAAAGCACTGAAGGCACACGAGAATCCGGATATCCTACCGCAAACGGCATTGTTGTGGAGATTCACAATCAGAGCAATGGCACTGGAAGGAAATGCGGACATATTGGGATGATCTCGCAAGTAACAGACAAAGCACTGAAGGCACACGAAAACCCGGAGATTCTACCGCAAACGGCATTGTTGTGGACATCCACAAACCCAAGCGATGGCACTGAAAGGGAATGCAGACATGTTGGGATGATCTCGCACATATATTGGTTGTATCAAGAAACAGACAAAGCACTGAAGGCACACGAAAGTCCAGATATCCTACCGCAAACGACATTGTTGTAGAGATGAGAATCGTGCAGTTGGTAATGTTGTGAGAGCACCGGTCTGACTTTCATGCTTTGTATGCATCTGATGCACAAAGAACCCGGATCCGGCGGCAAAGATTGAGACTACTCTTTACAATGCTATGTCGCTGTGCCATTCTATTGCAGTACTGAAAGCCTGTGAATTGTTTCAGCGAAGGCGATCAGAGATAACCTCAGGAATGATCACGGATGCGGTTACTTATTCCTGGGTGCGAATGGGTAAACGGCCAAGTCCTCGCAAACTGCAAATCAGGTAAGAGGAGAACAGAATAACGTTACTTTCGACTTCCAAAAGCTAAGTCGGGCCCAAGTTACCCTGCCGGACTGAACATGTTACTGGCCAGCTCATTACATCTCTCCACATGGAGAGTAAGATGCCTTTTCGGACCCAACAAACACACACGCCACGAGTAGTTCACCAACCTGATAGCGAGGCTAGATCATGCCTAGGACTTCATTGAGGCTATGGGTTTCTTTACCATATGATGACAATGATGTAAAAAGGCCGAAACCCTAAGAGACTGAATTGGACATAATCCCGATCCACCTCAGCTGATAACTCGATAACGAGATGCAGTCTGCAATTCCACTAAAACCTTTCATGATCCGTCTCGATATAAGTACAGAGTATTTGATACTCAAAGCCTCAGACTCGCGTGAAGTCACTTATCTTGTCACATCCCAACGCGAATCGATAAGGTAATGCGCCCTCACCCCTGGAATTCCCTCCTCACATACGTGGCATTCGCCTTGCATGCCGCCAGGCACTCCGCCGTCCCCGCGATGCTGCCCGCCCCGACCCCGGGGATGGCAGCTGCCGTCTTGTTGACGTCGACCGACTTACCTAGGGCAACCTTCACGAGATCGAAGGGCAGGCCGAAGAGACCATTCACTACGTTATGCGTGCCTGGATCTTCGCTCGCGAGTGCGGAGACTAGCTGGGCGTTCTCGCAGCCTGCGAATGATGGCATAAGTCAGAGTTGTGGAACATTGGAGCTAAGAGCGACTAGGAAAACTAGGTCTTACCAGTGTTGACCATGGCGTGTATACTAGCCTGCGGGAAAATCGTCATCTTCCCGGGCGTCAACGTGTTGGTCACAATACGTGCTCCGTTCTCCTCGATAAAGTACGTGACGGTCGTCCCGGTAACGGCGACGACGTAGTTGGCTGCTCGGGGATGATAGTGTGGTGGGAGCATCGAGCATGGGCCGAGTGAGACCATGGCCATCGTCAGCCCGTTGCCCACAGCTGCGGGGAAGGTCGCTGCCTGGGAAAGTGCTCGTCAGTATCAGTGTGGAGCTTGGCAAGAGGCGGCACTGACATCGGCGTTGACAACGGAGCCAGGACTGAAGGTGTAGCCCGCTTGCGCGTTGTAGTCAAAGAGCCAGTCCGAGTCGTCCGGGAGCAGGTTCAGGCGGTCGAGCTGGGTTGCGGCCGTTTTGAGTTTGGCTACCAGGTCAGGGTCGACGGTTTTATCAGCCGCAGAGACTTTACTGGAGACGAGGATCAAGAGAAGGCTGAAAGTCGTGCTTGTAGAGGGTAACATATTGACTGAGAGAGGGTGTAGGCTTCTTGAGGGTGTAGGCTTCTTGAGGGTGGGCTGGTTTTCCTGGTGGGTGTAGTTATGAGACGGTTGAACAGAAAAAAGAGGAATAATGATCGATCTCGGGCATGATATAGTCCACAACAAATGAAGGAACATGCGAGGAAACAAGGTTGGGCTCGTATTGGTATTTAAGCCGAAGCTGATGGTTGCCATCCACCACAGCCTTAGTATCTAAGGGAACATATACTCGTGCTGCCTGCGTGCAAAAGCAAAAGCTGAAGTCACATCGAAAAGGCTGTCGTGGGTTAGCGTCAGGTCGCACTCCAGGGAGCTCGCGAGGGCTGTAGACCGACCCACAAAGCTGGTATATGCGGCTACATGCAGCGTATAGTGACTCGTGGATGTTCGAGGCCCTCTTCCAGGAACTGAGAAGGGAACTCCTGTGCAATGGTTCGAGTTCCTGTGCCACGCTTTTCCTTCCTGTAGCCAATGATAGAAGAAATGCTGCTGATGGACTGTCTGAGTCGCCCACCATATACATCGGGAGGCTTGAACAGCAGAAAATGGACGTCATGATGATGCTCAGCCAGATATCAGCCAGCAGGATTCGAAAGATAGCTAAGGTAGCTGAAGTGAGATGCGGCAGAAAGGAGTGAATCATGCAAATGAATGAACTTCTCAATCGATCGAGGTCTCTCCAATTGGACAAAGGGATAGAAAAGCAACAACCCTCAAACTCAGCCCTCGCAGTTCACGCTTGGTAAATTGCAACCGCCTTGCAAACCGGACACCGATGATTTCCGATATCGTAGTCATCGACCCTTGGGAAATCTGGGTGTTACGATCTCTCATCGTTCGATAGAATCCTTGCAGCAACTAAAGACTCCCAAGTAACGTTAAGGCGTATGTGGAAGTAATAGCCTGTTGACATGGTACAGAACTGTACATAGGGTAGAATTCGTCACGGCTTGCGGCTGAGGTTCAGAGGCTGGAAGAGTTGACACGTTCTTCCATCATCTCAAAAATGAGAGGGTTGAAGCTCAAGGTATCGACCAGGTCTTGGCAAGGCTGGACCCCACCAAGTTCAAGGCACGATAACATGTCAACATGTCAACAGCTGCAGACGCTGTCCGAACGGCTCATGTGCAGGACGCGTGTTAACAATGACTCCAGCCGAAAGTACTCAACTTCGGGATCTCATTCGTGACCGAAAAATCTATTCCAATCCATCAGCCCGGAGCTGGACCAGTCACCACAACCTCGACTCCCGCATTGAAGCATTTCACCGAAGCCTGCCTGGATATGCTCCTACGCCTCTCCGGTCTCTGCCGTCTGTGGCGCAGCGGTTGGCTGTCCGGCATGTCTTGCTGAAAGACGAGTCTTATCGCTTGGATTTGAAAGCTTTCAAGATCCTAGGGGCGTCGTGGGGGACCTATCGAGGTTTGGCCGAGAGGCTCGGACTGCCCTTGACAGTCTCGATTGAAGACCTGGGTCGCGGAGCTAGAGCGGCAGATATCACTCTTTTCGCTGCCACGGAGGGTAACCATGGGCGGGCGGTAGCCAGGATGGCGAGGTGGCTCAACGTTAAAGCCCACATCTTCGTTCCAAATAATATGGACAAGTCAACCCAAGACAGGATAACCAGTGAAGGGGCTCAGGTTGAGATTGTCGACGGGGATTACGACCTGGCTGAAACGTATGCGGAGCAAAAGGCGACTGCTTCGAAAGGTCTATTGATTCAGGACAATGCTTGGTCGGGTTATACAGACATCCCTACGGTTCGCCACGTTACTCGCACTTGAAGGCGGACAGAGCTGACATACCTCACAAGTGGATCTCTGAAGGCTATTCAACCATGTTACAGGAAGCCGACAGGCAGGTCATGGAAGTCGCCGGGAAATCCGCCGATCTTGTCGTAACTCCCGTTGGGGTCGGGTCATTAGCCCAAGCGGTGATCACCCACTACAAGGCCAGCGATCGGTCGACGGCGTTGCTTGCGGTTGAGGCGGACATGGCTCCGTCCCTGCTGGAGAGTCTGAAGCATGGGTCGATCACATCGATCTCAACTACAGACACCATCATGTGTGGACTCAATTGTGGGACAGTGTCGTCAAACGCTTGGCCTCTAATGAGAGATGGCCTCGAAACGACTACAACAGTGACTGATCTTGAATCACATCGCGCTATGTCCGATCTTCAATCCTTAGGCATTCACGTTGGGCCATGCGGCGCTGCCCCTCTTGCTGCTTTGAAGAACATTGGGGCAGAGGGCTTGGGTATCAACGAGAATAGTGTCGTGCTTTTGCTGTGCACCGAGGGTACCAGAGACTACATACATCCAGTTGAGTCGTGAAATGATGCTTGCTCTAAGACAGACGGTAAGGTAGAAACTTGGTCTATACACAAGCCACACTACGAACAACTAATGGGATTGCTGGAAGAACAGTTGATTATTAGCCGGCAAAGACGTTAAGATTCCCAGCCTTGAAAGAGGCGTAAGCTCTGACCTGCACTCCCATCGAATGGGTTTATGGCGTCTCCTGCGCTTTCTGAAGCCAAATAAGTGGCCCCTGTAACTTTTCGAGCGTTTCCTACATATTATGCATTACGCCGGCCTCATTGGGCTTTCGTCCAGGAGTTTTGCACGCTTTGCCCTTGGGCAATGCCAGTTGGAAGAGCAACTGCACCATTTCAGGATTTAGGAGAGCTGTGGCTGGGAGACGGACGTCAGGATCTACCTAAGGGACGGAGAGGTCGTCGTAGCCAAATTGGCGCTGAACCGCATCTGTTCAGTACAGTGAGTCTTCTTGAGGGGCTACACAAAGTGACCTGGACGTTCAATTGTAGCCATCGCACATGCACAACTGATGGAATTGATGGATTGATGAAGAGGTAGGTATGTACGCAGGTGATATGTGGTTGCTTTCGGCTTGCATTGCCCCGCGAGAGTCGCCGTGGGGGGTGTGGGGTGGTGGTGGGGCACGTTATTTGTAAACGGGATACCACTTCTAGAAGCAATGCGCGCACGGTCATGGAGCATATATAGCCTTTACTTTTTCTTCAGAAACTACTATCAAGTGCTCCATATCTCAAAGTTTGCTGCTGTTGCTGGGAAGTTGCTATGTGACTTGGCGTTGTCTCTGCAGTACCAGAGGGCTATTGATCCGGATCGTGGCTCGTTATTCTCTAGGGTCAGATCATCATGGGTTCAATACAGGAGCGCGGCATCCGCATAGCGATTGATGTGAGTAAAAGCCTTAGAAGCTCTTCGATTCTCATGCTGGTAAAAAGCTGAGATAAATTCAGCGCGGCGGAACCTTTACGGACTGCGTCGGCAACCCTGGGTCAGGGAAGATGGAGGACGACGTCATCATCAAACTGCTATCGGAAGATCCATCGAACTACAAGGACGCTCCACTTGAAGGCATCCGTCGTCTCCTGTCCCAATTCACCGGACGTGAGATCCCTCGTGGTGAACCACTGGATACCACCAAGATCGAGAGCATTCGCATGGGCACCACGGTAGCGACCAACGCGCTCTTAGAGAGGAAGGGCGAGAAAATTGCACTGGTGGTCACCAAAGGATTCAAGGATTGTCTGGAAATCGGCAATCAGGCTAGACCACGCATCTTTGATCTTGCGATCCGGAAACCGGAGGTACTATATCAGAAGGTACTGGAAATCGATGAGAGGGTGACACTCGAGGACTACGCGGAAGATCCGGAGCGGCATACGACCAAGGTCGAAGCGGGGAATGCGGGGTCTAAAGGGGCGGACATCGTTCAGGGTCTTTCGTCAGAGGCGGTCCGGATATTGCGGAGACCTTCGGACGACGAGATCAGGTCACAGTTGCAAGCTTTGTATGATGAAGGTCTCCGGAGTATCGCAGTTTGTCTCATGCACGGCTACACGTTCCCGGACCATGAAGCACTCGTCGGCCGCATTGCGCACGACATCGGATTTACGCATGTCAGTCTGAGTCATGAGCTCATGCCGATGATCAAGCTGGTTCCTCGAGCTACCTCTGCCTGCGCGGATGCCTACCTGACTCCCGCCATCAAGAAGTATATCGCCGGGTTTCAGGCTGGCTTCGAGGGTGGTTTGGGCACAGAGAGCGTCAAGAGGGAAGAAGGTACCAAAGGAGCGAGGTGTGAATTTATGCAGTCTGATGGTGGACTAGTGGATGTGAATCAATTCTCTGGGCTGCGGGCAATCCTGTCTGGACCTGCGGGTGGTGTAGTTGGCTATGCTCTGACGTCCTATGATCCCGAAACCAAGACGCCTGTGATCGGGTTCGATATGGGTGGCACAAGTACCGATGTCAGCCGATACGGATCTGGCCGGTATGAGCATGTTTTCGAGACCACAACGGCCGGTGTCACCATTCAGTCACCTCAGCTCGATATCAATACCGTCGCTGCTGGTGGTGGTTCGCGTCTCTTTTTCCGCAACGGTCTTTTTGTGGTTGGCCCTGATTCTGCCGGAGCTCATCCTGGACCGGCATGTTACCGGAAAGGCGGGCCGCTTACAGTGACGGATGCGAATCTGTTCTTGGGCCGCTTGTTGCCAGACTTCTTTCCGAGGATATTTGGTAAGAAAGAGAACGAGGGTTTAGATGAAGAGGTCAGTAAGACCTTATTCCAAGAACTCACTGAGCGAATCAATCAGGAAGTAGCTGGCGGCAAAGAGGATAAGAAGATGTCGCCAGACGAAGTAGCTTATGGATTCATCAAGATAGCCAATGAGACCATGACCCGCCCGATCCGCTCTCTGACTGAGGCAAAGGGACATGACACGTCACAGCACCGACTGGCTACATTTGGCGGAGCTGGAGGTCAGCACGCAGTGGCTATTGCGGAGAGTCTCGGTATCAAACAGATTTTGGTCCACCGATACTCCTCTGTTCTCTCAGCTTATGGAATGGCTCTAGCGGATGTCGTGGATGAGAGTCAAGTTCCAGATTCAAAGGTTTGGTCTGACGATGGAGACGCCAAGAAAGAGCTCAAGGCCAAAATGGCAGAGCTCAAAAAGAAGTCAACAAAACGACTTCGAGAGCAAGGGTTTCCACCCGAAAAGATTGTGTTTGAGGAGTATCTTAATATGAGATATCGAGGAACAGAGTCTGCTCTGATGGTGGTCAGGCCCGATGCAGAAGAGGCGAAAATTAAGTACGGCGGTGATGACTGGTCGTTCGGTAAAGCATTTGTCGCACAGCATGAATCGGAGTTTGGATTTACGTTACCGGATCGGGATATTATAGTCGATGATGTCCGAGCACGAGGTATCGGCAAAAGTTTTGAAGGGTTGGAGAAAACAGTTGACAAGCAGCTGAAGGAGATAGACCCAAAGGACGTCAAGGATAGCAAGCAATATGGAGTTTCAAAGGTATACTTCGAAGGAGGTCGACAGGATACACCAGTCTACAAACTGGAAGACTTGAACGTGGGCGATAGAGTCAGCGGCCCTGCTATACTGGCAGATGGAACACAAACTATAGTCGTTACACCAGGTGCTTCGGCATTGGTTATAGAGACCCACGTGGTAATCAACATTGGCAAAAGTGACGGGCAAGATACCAAGGTCAACGCAAAGGAAGTTGATCCCATTATGCTGAGTATCTTTGCGCATCGCTTCATGGCAATCGCAGAACAGATGGGAAGAGCGCTGCAGAAGACGAGTGTGAGCACCAACGTCAAAGAAAGGCTCGACTACTCCTGCGCCCTATTCGACGCCAGTGGTGGGCTGGTCGCAAATGGTACATGAAAGTGAAAAGACTTTGACCATGTAAAGGCTGCTGACTGTTGACCAGCACCACATCTCCCCGTCCACCTCGGCAGCATGTCAACTTGCGTCCGTACCCAAGCGGATATTTGGAAAGGAAAGCTCAAGCGCGGCGACGTTGTTGTATCGAACCATCCCGAGTTTGGCGGGACACATCTTCCGGACATAACTGTCATCACACCTGCTTTCAGCGGCGACGATATCATTTTTTACGTGGCCTCGCGCGCTCATCATGCCGACATTGGCGGCATCCTCCCGGGGTCTATGCCTCCCCACTCACGAGAGCTTTACCAGGAAGGTGCCGCAATCAAGTCAGAAAAGCTTGTAACAGAAGGAAAGTTCAACGAGAAGAGGATCACCGAGCTCTTGTACGACGAGCCAGCACAGCACCCTGGTTCTAGCGGGACAAGATGTCTGGCTGATAACATCAACGATCTGAAAGCACAGGTTGCTGCCAACCAAAAGGGTATAAACCTCATCAGTACGCTTATAGACGATTACGGGGAGGAAGTGGTCCAATTCTATATGCGCAACATCCAGGACAATGCGGAATTGAGCGTACGTAACCTGTTAAAGGAAGTTAGCAGAAGATTTGAAGGCCAAAATCTGTCCGCCGTGGATTACATGGACGATGGAAGCCCGATCAAGCTAAGGATCACCATCGATGCTGACAGAGGCGAAGCTGTCTTCGACTTTGCTGGCACTGGCCCGGAAGTCTACGGTAAGTTATGCGGCAGCTGTCACGCTTGTGTTCATCTGCTAACGTACGGACAGGAAACACGAACGCACCTGAAGCAGTCACTTACTCCGCCATCATTTACTGCCTGCGCGCCCTAATCTCAGAAGATATTCCACTCAACCAAGGTTGCCTCAAGCCTATCGATGTTCGGATACCTCCAAAGTGTTTCCTTTCACCGTCCGACAAAGCTGCCGTGGTCGGGGGCAATGTTCTCACAGTACGTGCTTAGCAATCTAGCATAGCCATCGAAAATCTGTTCAAAGCTAACGATCGTGTAGAGTCAACGAGTGACGGACGTTATCCTCAAGTGCTTTGGGGCCTGTGCGGCTTCTCAGGGGGACTGCAACAACCTGACCTTCGGCTTCGGCGGCAATCTGTCCGGCCAGACAGAAACCAAAGGCTTCGGCTACTACGAGACCATCGCTGGAGGCAGCGGAGCCGGACCAGACTGGGATGGTACGCACGGCGTGCACACACACATGACTAACACCCGTATCACGGACGCCGAGGTCTTCGAGAGGCGATATCCAGTGCTGCTGCGAGAATTCAGTTTACGGGAAGGAAGTGGCGGGAAGGGACAACATCGGGGTGGAAACGGAGTAGTGCGGGACATCGAGTTCCGTATCCCGGTGCAGGTCTCGATCCTCTCTGAACGGCGTGTCTACCACCCGTACGGCCTCAAAGGCGGTGAGGACGCCGCATGCGGGCTGAACATCTGGGTGCGGAAAGTGCAGAAAGGCGGGCGAGGGGAGGACGCCGAGGAGTGGGAAGAGCGACACATCAATCTGGGGGGCAAGAATACGGCGAGTATGCAGGCTGGTGAGCGAATCATCGTTAATACGCCTGGTGGTGGAGGGTGGGGTAAGGCGGGTGAGGAGAGTAAGGCGCAGAAGAAGACTGACCCGGAACATGCTTGGCGGAAGGGATCGTTGGCTTCGAGAATAGCAACGCAGGAGACAATTTGAGGGGAAGTGTAAATCAATCAATGCAATGTAAATAGCCCAATCAAAGGTGAACGTTGGTTCAATCATATAATCCTCGACAACAGGCTTGAATGAAACACGGGCACGCGTATCAAGGTCCGAAAGGCAAACCTCGACAGGGCTACGAGTGCATCAGGTACTGACCTTGCGATGTCTGATCTGAACACAAGCTGAGACTCGAGGAGTACTCCATCTAGGCCAATCTCAAGAGTAGAAGGGAATGACGTGCTAAGCTGGCCTGGGAAGACTATCAACAGCAGGACACACTTTTGCGCCTCAGACCATGCAGATCATGAGCACATCACCTGAATATCCCGTACTCTATCTGCGCGGAACCAAAGACACACCGACAACGACGCCGCCAACCATGACCCTATGTCCCCATTGGAGACGACAACCAGCCAGTAGACCACAACAAGATACCAAAGACCATCCACCAGGCGCTCAGCCCTCATCCTCCTCACTCGTCGCCTCGAAATTCTTCTTCTCATCCACCTCTCCCCCATCACCACCCCTCGAGCCTTTACCCTCAGCCTTCTTCTCCTCCACCCCACCGCCTCCCTCACCCTCACCGCTTTCATAATCCGGTCTCGGCACCAACTCACCCTTCCCCTTCAACACGACCTCGATTTGCGGCAGCAGCCTCACCAGCGCAGCGTACTGGTCCATCGGCATCGAAATGCCCTATTCCCTCACGACACCACCCATCAGCACATACATGCCCCGCTCCACGACAAAGACGTGATGCGCGTCCGGAAGCGTGCTCGAACCGGACCAACGAAGTGAGCGAAGACGGGAACGGAAGCGAACCTTCTTCCCGGGCAACGACTCGCCGTCTTTCTCGTAGTATTCCCGGATGTTCACCATCCGCTTGCCTTTGAATTCGGAGACCGTGACCCGCCGGAGGGAGGACAGCTACACCCCCCCGAATCCCGTAATACGTCAGTGATTTGTTCAGACCCCTCGCCGCAATTGTAAACGAAATCTAATCCGCGGCCCCCTCCACCCCCATCGCGATCCGCCCCGCCCCGCAACCGCAACCGCATCTCCTCCCAGTCCACCTTCACCGACAGACGTAAGAAAAGGAGAAGACACACCTCCCAGAACGCATCGCCATTCGCATCCACCTTTCCCCCGCCGCCCACAACCTCCTCATCCTTACCGCCTGCTCTCCCGTTCCGCCCTCCAGCAGGCGCGGTGGCTTTCTGGGAGGTCTTGGCGCGCTTCGCTTTCGGCTTGTCGTCCTCGTTGTCGTTGGCAACGAAGCCGCCATCCGAGTCGTAGGCTGGCACTTCGGAGGCGCGTTTTCGCGGCATTTTGGCGATGCTTTGGGAGAGGTGTTTGTGGTTGGCAGTGTTATGGCGAAGCGGGGAGTGATTGGGAGGGAGAGAAGTTAGGGGGTGTTTGTTTGGGCTATAAGTGGTTTTCGCGATCGTAGATGGGAGACGCGTCGAGAAGCTACGTCATTGGGAAGACGTTCAGAAAAGGTATGTATTTTGAATTCATAGCGATTGGGGGTTAAACGTAGATAGATACTCAGTTGCATGGAGCCTCTTTTGGGACGCGTTATATCTTACAGTAATGTATATCACTATCCGGTGAGGGCTGCTGTCATCGAAACCCTACCAGAGGGAAGTCGTTTTCTAAACTACAAACTCATGCCTCATAATGCACGCAGCGTTATTGCCTAACCGTCTTGATAGCTTGTAGCAGCAAATGGAGAACCAACCCTCTCGCGATTTTCTCCGACTGAAGGCAGTCGAACACCCTCCCAAGCGCCTCGCCGCTCGCCGAGGCACCCATTATAGCCGTCAGCGCCTGAGGCATGCCTCGCTCTACGAGGACTTGTCTCGCCTTCCTCCTTCGAGATTCCTTTGTCTCCTCGCTGGGTGGCTGCAACCACGCTGTGCGCTCTTCGTCGGTCGGTAGAGCGTTCTCTCGCACTTTCTCCACAAGCGCTGCTAGGCCCGAATCAGAAGTATGAGGGTCTATGATGGAATCCTGCACTGATAAGCGAATGGCTTCGAGGTTGGGGTTTCCGGGACGCAGGAGATAACTTCTCGCAGCGTTCAAGAGGGTCCGTCGGATGTTCCATGCGGATGACAGGGTGTACAGCTCGTTGATGACTGCAAAAACGAGCTCCACCATAATTTGCGTTTCGTTTTCTGTGATTGCCGTATTCGTTTGGGAAAGATGACGTATCGTCGAAGCCTTTGGGCTAGCATCCATCGCCTCAAGGGAGGATGACGTGACAGTGTAGGATGCAGATCCAGACGACGTTGGAATGGTACTTGTAGATGACTGGACTGTTGATTGATCGTTTGATGACACCGACACTTGCGATGGTTCTATCGAAGAGCCATAATCATCTGGAATATCGCTTGGCGGTGGTGGGAGGTGTAATTCTTCCTTGGATTCGCCCGTCAGAGAGAATTGTGGCGTGTGAGAAGCAAATGGATCTTGATGATGATCCGCCACGGTCTCTTCGTCTGTCTGTTCTCTTCCTTCATCTAGTGCGCGCTTCGAATGCGAATCACCGCCTGGGAGTGCATTATCCTTTGATAGAGAGAGACGAGGTGACGAATACGCAATAACACTTTCATGGCTGCTTCTAGTGTCCCTCACAGAAGCGGTTGTTGGATCCGGATTGCTTGTATCGCAAAGCTCGGAGGATGATGTACTTTCAGCTTGATATATGCCACGCGGACTGTCTTTTGATGCAATCTTGCTTGCTGGGGCCTTCCTTTGCCCCTTCGAGCCCACCCCACTGAGAACTCCAGTGACGCCACCAAGAAGAGACTTTCCTCCCACCGCAGCTCCTTTAGGTGCGCTTGACAAAACGTCGATCATGCCTCTGCCCATTGTCTCGAAGGCGGCAGGGCTAGGGAACCCGAAGCCAAGATTGCCGGATGCGCTCGACGTAGAACTTCCCAAGCCCTGGTCTTTTGACAAGAACCGTTTCGTACCTTCACTCTCTGCTAAGCAATCGTGAATCAATGCGTCACAAAGGTATCGCTCCAGTTCTTCGCGCAGCGTTGCTTTCCTTTTGCCTTTCCAGCCAGGCAAGACGCTGTGCTGTTCGGTAAAGCTGATCAGTCCTGAGATTACAGAAATCCGCCGCAGGACTTCGTGTAGATTTTCAAAGTCGGCATATTTTCGAGTTATCATCCAACCTGGTTGCTGCGATGACGTCTGTTCAATCTGTAAGATAAAATCGGCCGTTGGCTTGGTGCGGATAAGAACGTGGTCTTCAGGTCCCCAGTCATCGAGAATAGATATCCTTGCGCCCCTGAGAGTGGTGTGTGCAGGCGCTGTTTCATTACCCAGTGCAGGTATGGACGTCAACGCAGTCGGGACATGTGAAGGCATTATCTGATCGAATCTGGTGAAAGATGACTCAGACTGGGCACCAGACATACTGGAAGCTGGTGTCGGCGACCCGGAATCCTCAACAGTCGACGTATAACCATCGCGAACACTCTGGAATCGTTGTGAAGACGCAGGGGGTTCTAAAATTTCAGTATTCGCTCTGGGCTCAGGCGCATCTAACGCCCTTCGTCCTTGGTTCCTCTCAGAAACCTCTACTGGCATTGGTTTACTGCGGTCCTTAGACTCCAGCTTGGCCTCTTCGACCAAGTCTACAGTCCTGTCCGAGTCGACCATTTCTTTCCACCCATCAGCCTCGGTGCTTTCATGGAGCATGGGAGCATCCCTGGAATCTTCAGTCAACGATATCGCTGTTATTGCCTTCTGATGCCCGTTAGCAGCAGCCCCACCAACCCCGGCATCAATGGCTTTCATCAGCTCTCGCTCTTCTCCTTCGAGCAGGTAGAGGATCAGGTCATTGATCCATTCCGGCATTGAACAACTTTGAACTATCTTCTCCAGAACCACTTTCGCAAGTATCTCCCGGAGGAACACCCGTGCAGGCTCGCACTCATATGACTTCGCATCCAGAAAGTCGTGCAGTAGATCGTTGGCCACGGTCACAAGTTTTTTCTGCTGTTGCTCGATATTCAGCATGTTCGCAAGATGGCTTTCTGGATTCTCTTGTAAATAGAGTTCAACAGCCTCCACTGGCAACAATACGGGTGACCCCCGGTCCATGAGCGCCCCAGAAAGTTCACTGAGGAATACTATAACAATCGAAGATGCGTTCGTGAAAAATTCCAAGAAAATGTCGGCAGGCCGCTTCCTAGAGAGATGGGAGGAGATCGAGATAAGGAAGCTTGTCAAGGTTCGCCGGCAAGATGAGGAAAAGGAGAGCTCCACTGGCAATATCGGCTCATACCACCACCTATATGCCCACCATAAGCAAGATGATACAGCACAACAGGACCATATCAGAACGCTTACTGCACGTAGTCGCAGATGACTGCATCTACAAGCCTACCCATGGCGGTGCGAGTTGCAGGCCGAAAGTCCGAGAAATCCTCCCAACGCTCTGATGTCCGTAATGAGTCGTCATTAGTATTCCCTTGGATGTCACCTTCATCAGGCACGCCATCGCTAAGCTTCCAGTCCAGGACCCGCGCAACCCTATCCAGCGCTTCGTCTTTCTTTCTCTTTCCCCCTTTGTCACTGAACCGGTCATCACGTCGTTTATCAGTATAGCCCTCCCATGCAGCATGTAGCACGATGCCAACTATCATGCCAATAAGGACTAACCCAACCCTTCCAAGGACAAGGTAGGTGGTTAGGCCAAGTGCTAGGGCGCAAGCCCCAAGCTTCTCGTTGCTGGCCGTGGATAGGAAGTGCAACACATAGTGCACGGATCCAAAGTAGGACGATCTTTCGCGGATCGCGCCAGTCTGTTCCCGCAACACTTGCGCACTAGGAGACTCGAAAGCGTTCTCATTCGGCTCTTCGGGAGCTTCACCATCGGCGACTAACGCCATTCTCTTTCAAACCCCAGAGACGGGATCGAGGCTTTCCTTGAGTTGTTGTTACTGCGATTATGTGACCTTATGACATTGCAGTGCATTGCAATGCATCGTCCAGACAGTATCCGTTGTCCACTAAACCAGAAGTTAGGATTGGCGCTGTTGCCGCTTCCAGAATGTTTTGACATGATGAACAAGCGTATCGCCCGGAGAGCCTACGAGAAAGGCGAGTGGACATTATTTGAAACGGATAGGCTAGGATTGCATGCACAGAGTCAATCAAAAAGGTCAACTTGTATCTTACGTTGTTATGATCCTGGCTTCAATTTTCAGAATTGACAGTTCAAACGACACGGAAGCTGCCGGAGTGACGAAGCTGTACGAAGGACGCGTGGACGTTAGACAAGACTCTCATGGCTTCTTGTGCGGCATGCAAAGAGCCCTTGATCGTGGCTGTAGAGCCACACAGCGGTGATGACGATGATGATAGTGGCGAGGAACCAATGACGGCCGCGAACGACACCACAGTCATTACTGAGACTGTGCCGGATGATGTCGAGCTTCCATGCGGCTGTCACTTTCATTGGTTCGCTATCCAGAGCTTCGAGATGAGTTCCACATAACTAATATATAACCAAATACCTTAGGCAATGTCTGTTGGACTCTTACACACAGAGCGAATGCCCTAAATGCTCCAGAACTTTGATCGGCTGGTCTACAAGTGGCGAACAGCAGCTGCTGTGCAATATAACCAACGAAGGGGGTTTTCAGGAGAACCTGGATATTCTACCTTTGCTTGCTGAGGAAGCCTATCTGAAGGCATATCCTGAGGAACGCAGGTGCCGTGCGTTCCTCGAATTCTGTCGCGAAGGGGACATAGAGGCAATCGCCAGCGTTGTCAAGGACGAGGACGACGAAGATGACGACACGGCAACAACGAACCACGATATCTTGAGGTACCAAGATCCTATGGGAGGCATGAGTTCTGGGTTACACATAGCCATACAAGCTCGACAAGCCCAAGTCGTGTGGATGCTGCTTCTGCTGGCGTCCAACTTGAACCTGGATCTGTTTCCGCCAGAGGTCCACCAAGGTGCAGAACAGTTAAAGTCAGTGCGGGAGAATCAAGCTGGAAAGGTGGATATTCGCTCCTTGACAGACGCGGAGGGGAGGAGGGCCGAGCAGATTGCTGTAGGTATCGGTGGGATGTGGAATGATTGGGTCAGGATGGGAGTATTTGCTGTATAGTGTGCGATTGACGTTCATGCGCGGACAAAGTGAGCATAGCTGTGAGAGTAGCCACTGTGTAGATGGGCCTTTACAACTCTCAACAACTAATGAACATTGATTGCCACTAGTATCTCTCCATCCAGATTGCCTGAAGTCACAGCCGTGCAGCTCGGGCAGGCATATGTAGCGTGAGGATTCAAATAATTCTCCGCTATCCGAGTGATGTTTCAGGGCATTCAAAGTACATGCTATCATGCCAGATGCAAAGAAGATGCGATCCGATTCAATACAGCGGGAGTGGACCAGCGCATGCAATGCCAGGTAGATGACTGTTCCTCGTCCCTTCTCCGCGCTTGTCACTGTTTCACATACTTCGTGTGTGTTCCTGTTGTCACCACCGGTCCAGGACTTCCATCTACAAGTTTCGTTATAGTGACTGTCGTGAAAGCCAACGTATTGCCCACTTTCCTTCGACCTCGAGCCAGTCACCCAATTTGGCGGTAGAAAGATAGCTTGTATGTATATCTGTGCTGATACCGGTCTTCTCAAAGCCTTGGGACGCAATCGCTAGTCCACCTGCCCAATCCGTTAGACAAGCGGAGACTGCGCCATGGAGCGTGCTTTTAGAATTTAGGTGAGCTTCCTCCACTTTGAGACGTGCTTTGACGATGCCGTAACTGGCTGATGTTATTTGGACATTGCTCAAAAGGAATCGGTAAATTGGACTATTCGGCCTCATGCGATCCCAAACATGTTGGACATGCTTCAGCTCAGCCGAAGCCATTGCTGATAGGTAAGGTAGGTAGGGACAGAACACTTCAGTTTGGAATTGAGTACGAAGTACCTAGGATGGCTGCGCTACTGGTCCGTTGACTCTCCCGAATAAGCTATAACTTCCAGTATTACTGCATGTACTTTGTACCTCCTCAAGAACACCGTCATACCTGAGGTTGCAGCAGGGTCGAAATACCTGTAATCTTGGGTTCCAGGTGGGCTTGACTCAGATTACCCCGTATGGTGATTTACGATTCTTCGAATTGGCGCGCTTCACATCTCTTCTCCGACGGGGGAGGATGGCAGCCCAGTCGGATAAGCTGTCTTTCCTTGGCTCCATCTCCCCATGGGGCCCTTCCAGAAGCACTACACCGAAGATAGGGACGACCTCCGATGTTGCGGAGAAATCTCCTGATGGTCTAGGCAGGCAACAAGGTGGTGATCATACTGTCAGCCATAGACATCAACTCAGCCGTAGGCTTTATCCTCGCGACTGCCCTAAGTCAAATGTCAGATGGTTCTATGCAGTTGATGTAGGTCATCGTTGCAAGTACTTACGTGATGGTCTTGACCTAGTGGCTAGAGCTAGATGTTGACCTCTCGATTAGGTACCCAAAAGAAAGCCGCTGCCCTTAGGTCCTCCTCCTGATGACGCCAAACTTCCAGCCCCACCAAAGAAGTTCTTAGCCTTCTCAACACATGATTCACAATCGATCGAGTACTCATTCCAGAAGCTAGTGGATGGAGACGACGCCGCTACTCAAGTACAGCAAGAGAGTGGAGAGGGGAAATCTACCGGTGGCGGAACAGATGCCAGCCAATCTGTTCCTCAACCTGGAGCAAACCAAAACACTAGTATCAACGACGCAACGAGCGTCGAGAAGGGTGGAAGGGTAAAGGTGCCTGTCAACGAGGACTTCCTCTTTGACGTGGATATTGAGCGTAGGGAACTCGCTCCTACATATTGGCTTGGTCCCATCTACGAGGTACGGAGAGGGAGCTGGTTTTATCAAGATGGATCATCGCTCCGGCCGTGCGAGGAAAATCTCGCTACTCAACTTGAGGAGGGCTATCTAAAGATCAAGCCATGGCGGTCGCAACATCAGGCACAGAGGTCGGCGTCCCAGCCAAGATCTGAGGTTACGCCGCGACTACCAAAAGATGATCCAAGCTGCAGTTCGATCTCGAACCCTGCTAGCCCGAGAACATCAATTGACCTCCTTAGGAGTGACCAACACCAAACTACAGATGAACATCTACAACCGTCTCCGTCAGAACCTCCTACTCGTTCAGGTCAGTTGCAAACACATCGATTGTTTGGTACGTACATGAACTCCGTTGTTACGTATCAGGATGCCACAGCAGCTTGGCTTCTGTCCGACGATTTTCTGTCACGAATGAGCAGTACCGTTTATGAGCGATTCGCTGGCGGTGGCCACCTTGGCGGGACCAAGATGGTTCGGGGTTACCGGGAGCCTGGTAAAATCCCCGAGGATAACAAACAGAGTGCGGAACAGGGAGTCGGGCTCCCCTCAGTCACGAAACCTCTTGGGAGTTCTCCAATCGACTATAGACGGCGACCAGCTCCTGCTAGCACATCCACTGTAAGTACTCAAGACGAAGCACCACCTGCGGATCCAACGGAAGATGCTACCAGGGCCCAAAAGCCCCCTTCCGGAGAGGAGTCAGTCTCCAGCCCTGCGTCGGAAGTCCGCCGCCAAGCACTTGAGCGTCAGATGTCGTCACTGGTAATTTCGACGGATGCCCAAGATCCTGAAGTGCAGGAAGAGGAAGTACGTAAACGGGACGAGGAGGAGATACGGGATGACTACCGTGATACGACTGGCGAAGTTCAAGGCCGGGAAATTGAGCATCTTATCCTAGTCTCCCATGGGATCGGACAGAGACTCGGTTTGCGTATGGAAAGTGTAAACTTTATTCATGACGTTAACGTCCTTCGGAAGACGCTCAAAGCAGTCTATGGCTCTTCCATGGATCTACAGACATTGAACTCGGATGTTGCACGATTACCTAAGAACTGTCGTGTACAGGTTTTGCCTGTCTGTTGGCGGCATCTTCTTGATTTTCCCAAGCAGAGGGTGAAGCAAAACAGGAAAGAGCAGGATCTTGCAGACGCTGGTGTGCTTCTAGATGACGAGGAGTACCCCAGCCTGGACGACATCACCGTGGAAGGCGTGCCTGCTGTTCGAAATCTCATTACCGACCTCGCACTTGACATTCTTCTCTATCAGAGTGCCTATAGAGAGCATATCGCAAGAATCGTGCAACGCGAATGTAATCGCGTGTATCACCTCTTCTTGGAGCGGAATCCTTCGTTTAAGGGACACGTGAGTCTAATTGGACATTCTCTGGGTTCAGCCATCCTCTTCGACATCCTTTGCCGTCAAAGGGATCATCATCTGGAACGCGGGCAACGCAAAAGTGGCGCAACTGGCGGGAAAGGGAATGACCTGGAGGATATCAGTCTTGATTTCGACGTTGATAGTTTCTTCTGCTTGGGATCCCCAATCGGCTTGTTCCAGATGCTTACAGGCCGGAATATCGCTGGTCGCCGAAGTCGGAACGCAAACGCAAACGCGATGGCTTCAGAAAGTACCCTTGAGTCCAGCGCTAAGGACGACCCCTTTCAAGGACCGTCATCCCCTAAGGCTACATCCGCGTCACCAGCAAAGGAGGCAAGTATTCTTACTATCGCAACGTCATCTCCGAAATGCCAAGAGCTCTATAACATCTTTCATCCCACCGACCCTATTAGTTACCGTATCGAGCCACTCGTATCGCCTGCCATGGCATCCATGAAGCCTCAACCACTGCCATATACCAAAAAAGGGCTATTCGGCGTGCCTGGACAAGGACTTACAGGGATCAGTGCCCGGGTTGGTCAGAGTGTATCCGGATTTTGGTCAAACATTGCTTCAGGAGTCGCCAGTAGCCTCCTGAATCGCAGTCTTGGGTTAAGTAGCGAGGATCAAATTTCCTCTAAGCAGTCAATGATGAGCCCACCTAACCAGCAGTCGAGAGCTGCCATGTCACCTGGTGCCGGCACTAACATCGCAGCTGGAGGTGTTATGTCTTCTGCCGGACACAACACCCTCGCTGGAGAGTCCGGACGGCACCCGCCAACGCTTATTGATTCCGAGATTGAAACTCTTTTTGAAGGCTTTCAGAGAAGGAGAAAGAGCCATCGAAATGATGAAAGTCGAAACTTGGGCGAGAGCCCAGAATGGCATGAGCTGGAGGCCAGAGCCAATCGGTTACGGCGCGAAGAGGCCAAGGTCCGGGTGTTGAACAGTAATGGAAGGATAGACTACAGCATCCAAGAGTGAGTCTTTTACTCTGCAGCCACTTTATATCATCCGTCCGTATTTTCTGACCGCTTGTCGCCATCGCTACGATCATGAAACTGTATTTCCCCAAGTTCAGAAGTTGTGGTGAGCTAACGAGTGGAAACAGAGGCGTTTTCGACATATCCCTGATTGCGAGCATCGCAAGCCACCTGTCTTATTGGGCCGATGAGGATGTCAGTCATTTCATGATGTCCCAACTGTTGTCTCGGCATCGCACCATAATGAAGCAATGAATGGAGGGCATTGTCAATGACAGCATAGCGGAGGCGTATATTCATCAAAATACCCATTAGATCATATCTCACTCATACTCTTGAAATATTGACAAATCTTATGGCAAGATTTGCCGGTTTGATGTATTGTAGCCTACCTACCTAAAAGTATTGTCCACGCGTTCCTCCGCGACTGCCGTAATACGAACTCGAGGGGCAGTGTCGCCCATGAACTCGTCATATTATCCCTAAATATCAACGTCAATAAGCAGCCGTCTGAGGTCTGACTTCTAATTCTACCAGCGTGATCCACGTCTATCCTCCACCAGATACCGTATCCGAACCCCACCGGGTCCCACCGGGGAAGGTTGCATAGCGTTTAGCCCGATACTGCGACCATGAACGTGATAAAGCTCCAAAGGTGCGCCTCGTAACCTTCAACTTTGATAACCTCTGACAGGAGCAGGAAATACCCACAGTTCCAACAGGACGAGATATTCGGCCTCCAGGATGCCTTTCGAAGATTAGATGTAGACGACAAGGGCTACATCGACGAGGCTACCGTCCTAAAAGCAACGCAGCAATCGGAGAGACAGCCGTATGATGTCGTGCGGCAGGCACTCAAGGAGGTGGGATTGGACAGCTCAAGGAGAGTAGAATTGGATGATTACGTGGATGTAGGTGTTTGCGTGGCTATGGAGAGATGTGCTTTACATGGCACAGACGTTTAGGAGGGGTCTCGGAGGGTTTCTCCCACTGACACACATGTATAGCTCATATCTAAAGTCCGTGGTTCATCGCCTGCTCAGAAGCGCATGTCCACCGGACCGACCGCCCAAGGTGGTAATGGTGCAGCTTCTTCGCCCGGACACAAGTCGAAAGGCAGTGTTGGCGGGAGGATCCAGGTGCAAGGCTCCTCGGCCAATGTTACACACACCATCAACGAAGACGAGCGTACGGAATTCACGCGGCACATCAATGCTGTGCTTGCCGGCGACCCAGACATTGGCCATCGTCTACCTTTCCCTACAGATACTTTCGAGATGTTTGACGACTGCAAGGATGGATTGGTCCTAGCAAAGCTCATCAACGACAGCGTCCCAGACACAATTGATGAGCGTGTCTTGAACCGGCAGGGCAAGAAGATCAAGCAACTCAATGCGTTCCACATGACCGAGAACAACAATATCGTAATCAACTCAGCCAAAGGTATAGGGTGTTCTGTGGTCAACATTGGAAGTGGAGACATCATGGAGGTGAGGGAACATTTGATCCTCGGCCTGATATGGCAGATAATTCGAAGAGGGCTACTGGGAAAAATCGACATTAAGCTCCATCCAGAACTGTACAGGCTCTTGGAGGAAGATGAAACGTTAGAAAAATTTCTGAGGCTACCGCCAGAGCAAATCCTATTGCGCTGGTTCAACTACCACTTGAAGAATGCCAAGTGGGAGAGAAGGTCAGTCCAAACCGCCCTCCAAGACCTAACAAGAACCTAAGTCCGGTGTGGTAGAGTATCGAATTTCTCTCATGATGTCAAAGATGGAGAGAATTACACTGTTCTTCTCAACCAGCTATCACCCGAAAATTGTACAAGGGGCCCTTTGCAGACCAGAGACCTTCTTCAGCGTGCGGAGCAAGTCTTACAGAATGCGGACAGGCTGGATTGCCGCAAATTCCTTACACCGACTTCTCTCGTTGCTGGAAATCCAAAGCTCAACCTTGCCTTCGTCGCCAACCTGTTCAACAACCACCCTGGTCTTGACCCTATCACGGAGGAGGAGAAACTCCAGGTAGAGGACTTCGACGCCGAAGGAGAGCGGGAGGCAAGAGTGTTCACGCTGTGGCTGAACTCACTAGATGTGCAGCCTTCCGTCAACTCCCTTTTCGACGATCTCCGCGACGGCAGCATCCTTCTTCAAGCGTACGACAAGATTATACCTGGTAGTGTCAACTGGCGACATGTGAACAAACCGCCGGCGTCAGGCGGGGAGATATCGCGTTTCAAGGCCGTCGAAAATACGAACTATGCCATCGAGTTAGGGAAGCAGATGCGCTTCTCCTTGGTCGGGGTGCAGGGTGCCGACATCACGGATGGGCAGCGGACTTTGACGCTCGGATTGGTCTGGCAGCTGATGCGTCGAGACATCTCCGAGACGCTGTCGGCGTTGGCGCAACGTCTGGGTAAGAGAGAGATCACGGACAACGAGATGGTCAAGTGGGCGAATGACATGTCGAAGAAGGGAGGCAGAAGCTCATCGATCCGAAGCTTCAAGGACCAGTCAATTGGTAGCGGGGTGTATCTGCTGGATGTGCTCAACGGCATGAAGAGCAGCTACGTCGACTACGATCTGGTGACAAGCGGAAGAAGCGATGACGAAGCTTACGCGAACGCCAAGCTATCGATCAGTATAGCACGGAAGATGGGCGCCACGATATGGCTCGTCCCAGAGGATATCTGTCAAGTTCGGTCAAGGCTGGTGACGACTTTCATCGGTAAGCAATGGATATCAACCGTACGCAGTTGAAATGCTAATCTTTTCGAAAAGGTTCGTTGATGGCGACGTACGAGAAGATGTGACTTTCTGGCAATCTGCGGTTGCAGATCGCCTTTGCCCTGTAACCTTGCCTTCCTTTTACACAGCTTCCATACATGTACTCCCCACTGGACTCAGAGAACAAGGCACACACGAGCAAGTACTTCCAGCGTCCAACTGACTCCACATTTGGCGAATCCGATGCCCTCATATTAGTTGATGATTGATCATGTCGACACAATGGAAGGATCAGCAGTATGCTCCAGTATGCTCCAGTATGATGATCACCAAGATCCTAGGTTAATTCCTGACTTATGGGTTCGACTCAATAACTTTTCCACTGGAAAATGGCCTCTCTCGAGTAAGTCTGACAAGCCGCCACATCAGCCCTACGTGTACGTACTGTAAAATACGAACTACCAGGTAGGTACCTACCTTATGCTTGGAACTCTTCCCTTATCTGAGGTACCAGGTACATAACTAACTTAGGTGTTACTCTAAACTTACCAGGTACCTAGGTACAAGTACTTCGTACCTAGGCATTTGTAACGGTCTTTCATGGTATACGCCTTACTTTACCAGGTATGTTCTCCATTTATAATCATTAATCCATATGGCGAAAGACGCTCTATGCTTATGCGGATGGGTAGAGTTGCATAGGCCGGGTTCATTGCTTTCTACCAGACTTCTACAAGATATAAGTAACCAAGGACTATTTATATGTTCCACAACGGTCTGAGGTAAGCCCTGCATGGTAGGGCTGAAAGTTTTCTATTCTACCCTTATTCCAGACACTTAGCTGCGACAGCCTCAGTCATCTGTTGGATGGCCGCACTTGGACTGGCATTTCCGCCAATAACTCCGGAGAAGGCAACTGAAGAACGACCGCAGCTCGTGCGCGGCTCATTGACCGAAGGTTCCGTGCCCGCAAACGTCGGATCTTTAGGATCTTTGGTTAGCGAAGACGTCGGTTCCGAAGAGCGATCATTAAGACAGTCCCGCGTTACCCGCGTGAAGGCCGATTGCCCAGCTCGGTAAAGCGTTCCTCGTTCGGTTTAGCCGGTGCTCGCCGCCCTGCCTTCACCCCCCCCGCCCGCCAGCCCGCACTCTGTTTCAGGCGCCATTCAACCTCAACCGCCCTTTCTGACGTCCGACCTTGGATCGTCGGCGAACCTGCTGCTCAATTCTGCTCTCCTCGGTATTGCCATGGACACTTTTTTCTTTCGGTTATTTTACATTCGTCTGTTATCGTACCTGACGAGGTGGTTTTCTTTCGATTACCGCAGAATTTCTGTCCTCGGCCTTTGTCCGAACCGCCCTCGTAGCCGCTACGTAGGCATGCCCCCACTGCCCTCTGGCTTCCCGACGGAAGTCTGCTCTGGCCTGCTCCGTCCTGGCAGTCATCCCCTTCTCCCGTGGACGGGCTGAGCAACATTGACCCATTTCACCTGTCAGATGAGATAGCCGTCCTCTTGCCCCACACCCCCCGGGTGATGTCCATAAAAGCCGGTCCAAGCCCATGCTTGCGATCCATATCTGAATACACATAAGCATACAGAAAGGCAGAACCAACCCGCCACCCACTATTACTTTCTCGGTATCGGCCAAGCTACTTGGTCCCCATCTCGCCCCCTTCTTCTTCTTTCAGCAGCTGCCGATATCGCCCCACTCCATCTTTTCTTGCTGCTTCGTACCCTTCTCTTCCCTCGACGTTCCGGCCTGACGTCTATCTGAGCCGACTTCATTTGGTCATCATGCCACCGTTTCAGATCGAGGGCCCGTGGACCGATGAGTCGGGTGATGTCAGCTCGTCTGATCGCTCGGAGTTTGAGATTGGCTCCGACGTGTCTGATCCGGAGGTGCTGGAGATGAAGAGAGTGCTGGAGGGACTGCGACCGGCGAAGATTCGAGGCAACTTGGCAGATGCGACTGTGGAGCTGCAGAAGCAAAATATGAAGCTATGGGGACAGTATTGCGGCATGCTACGCAAGGACCCCGTGAAGGTTCTAAAGAAATGTAGCTTCCAGGCTTTTGCGGGTTACCTCAACTGGTATGCGAAGAAGCATCCTCGCGCTCGAAGACTCAACGCCTACGAGAGTATCTGGAAAGGCATACGACAAGTATACTACGACACAACTCGAAAAGTGGTTGATCCAGCTGTTGGCAAACCGGTTTCAAGGGTGAGTTTCCTTCCACGCTAGACATGAAGGATTCGCTGACGTGTGGAGCACAGTACTTGAACGGAAAGTTCTGTGACGACCACGGCCTCATTCGAGGTATGCAGGAGAAACATGTGATTGGTCACAAGGGCCTTCGCGCGGCGCTCTATTATCACTGGAAATTCGATACTGAGCTCTTCTCCACTGAACGGGATCGTGTGCAGCTGGCAGCCATCCTTCTGTTTCTGGCGTACACCGGAGCCAGGCCTGGTGCCATAGTGGAGAGTGCCTGCAAGGGCATCCGCCGCACAAATGCCGCGCTGCGCTACCGAGATGTGAAGCTGATGCTCCTGCGCCCTCCGGACGGGGAACCTCTACTGATGATGAAAGTGACCATCCTCTTGGACAAGGGCAAACGCAAGCGAAACGAACCGTGCGTCCACCTTGCCCACCACTTTATAAGCCGTCCGCTGACCTGACGTCTAAGGAAACATATGACTCTCTATGAGAACCGTGCCTGCCTGGCCATGTGCCCCGTCACCCATTTCGCGGCCCTCGCGTTTGCGGACAACGCCTTTCATCCTCGCCTCACCGCTGCGGGACTGACACCGCAGGCAATGCACGTTCTCAACAGCCCCGACGGGAGAATCACCATTGAGTTCAGCTTCCGCGAAGAGATTCTGGATGTACCGATCTTTCGACGTTCCGTGCGACGCCTGGAAGGTATATTCGTTGACCCGGCGAGAGCTACCTCAGGGGATTTCCTATCGAGCAACACAAAAAGGCTCGGCAGGAGGGCCGGTTTCGAGCACCCTTTCAAGCCGTACAATCTGCGACGCGAGGTTGCCACCGAGGTGACAGGTATGATTAGGTTGTGTGGATTGTTGTTTTCATTTGCTACACTGCTGATAATGATCGTAGATCATGGTGTCAGTGATCAGCAACGGAATCAGATTCTTGGCCATGCCCGAGCTGAGACATTCCTGAAACACTACATGTCCTCGCACGTCGTGGTCGATGTACAGTCTATCTTCCTCGGTCGAGATTCAATGTCCGATGTCATCAAGGAAATTGGGAAACTGTCTCTGCGCCGTGATCCCGACCTTCCAAAGCAGCTAACGGCTGAGGAGAAAGCGCAGGCTCATCAGCACCCCGACATAGTCGCTGCGAAAGAAACGAGGGAAGAGCTGAAAAGACGGGTCCTGAAAGAGTCTGGGACCATCAGGAAGGGTCATCACTCGCCGAACGGCATTGCATACAGGGCCGTTCAAAACAAGGTACATGCCTTGCAGATGCGAGAGGAGCGTCTAGCCTTGGATCGGCTACTGCGTGAGTTTCATAACACAGCCGATCTTAATCATATGGTGGCGCAACTCGAGGGAAAAGAGCCGGTCACGAAGATACTCACCCCGGTGCAGCACATATTGCCGGACCGCAACCGGCTGGCTGATGGCCTGTTCGTTCCGGCGACCAACTCGATGTTCTCCGACACGGTCGAAGTAATGTCGCGCTTTTGCTTACAGTATGAGAAGAGAGGGGACAGGGATCACGGTTGTCTTGAGTCCACGGTTGGCCCTGCATCGGACGAGGTTCTCTGTATTGGGCCCCAGCAGCCGCTGCCAGCCGTCAATGGCAATACCCAATCGACTGGCCTTCCTGAATGCATCGACATGGGAGAAGCTGCCCAAGCAGGTTCAGCTCTGGAAGCTGAAGGAGTCAAGGCCGTTGCGGTTGCCACAGAAGCGACTCCCGCCAAGGTCACAAAGTCACGGAGACCGCCCACGTCATTGATGTGCCTTTTCTGTTATCAAAGATGCCCAAAGGTGTTCTCGCGCAGCGATGCCCTGCGGAAACATTACCGCATGGTACACTTCCAGTATCAGCTAGGTGCCTTCCCGTGCCCTGTTCTGGCTTGCGGCCAGATCATCCATGATGCGAGCCACTTCGCCAACCACGCCGTCCGTGTACACAGGTCGAACCTCGGTCTCCGGGCGCCTATCACGGAGGTGCATGAGCGTAGCACCAGACCAGGGACGCTTCCCGTGTTTTCGTTGTGATTGTTGCCGGTTCCAACGCGTTTTATAAAGGCTGAGGAGCAGTGCTGATTGAGGCGCTGAGGGGTCCATCAGGGACCAGTCTGTATAGTTGGTCATATAGATATAGTCATTCTCAGTCCATCACCATTGCTACCCTGTGCCTTTCCTCCACCTGAACCTATCTCTGAGTCTACTTTCCCCACACCACCTCGTCATCAACCCCATGGCTGCCGCCGACGCATGGTTTTGCACATGCCCCCCTCTTTCCCTCCAGCTCTTCCTATGCCTTTTTGCTCTAAGTTCACCCTGGAAGGATCTTGGTTAGTCTTTGCTTGATTTGGCTAACTGAACGTTTTTGTCTGAAAGGAGGATATGGCTCTGGGACTACAAGACATGTGGTATCTGCCGAACGGCAGTGTCCAAACTGCAAGATAACAGAGCCTTAGTAATCTCTGGCAAAGAAATAGGGTGACTTCTACGCCAATCCTGGAGCATTTGGATCTCAATCACATCCTTCACATAGAATGTTGGATTGGACAGAATCAGTGCAGACCATTGCAGCGAATGAGAAGTCAGATCAGACCGCCTTGGCTGACGGGTGAGCCAGCAAGCGAAGCATCGTCATATAGCTGAACATCAGGTCTTCACAGACGTGTCCGGCACATTGGCCCGGACCAGAAAGACAGATTGCTGGGAAGTCTGTCTTCTGTCAACCATGGGGACCCAGCGCTCGTCAATTGTGATCCATTTCGTCAGTCTCACATGAAGGGTTATGCACAATTCGGACGCAATGGCTGATCCAAAACTTATTCGGGAAGGAACGATGTGAATTCGTCTTGGCACTATGTGGCGAGAATGTGCTGGTGAATTTTCGAGGTGAAGGAATGGAGGCTCAATTATGAGGAGAGGGGAAGGCTGGCTTAGCTGGTAGGAAGGATGGTGTGTTTGTGAGTAAGAAGCTATCAGTGAATACTGCTCTACTTCATGGAAACAATGGCGAATGTGGCATGTATAGAGGGTGCCATTGCCCATATGCTTGAGAATAATACTAACGGCAATGAGATCCTCCTCCGTGGTCCTGTGCAAGCCCTATCGCTTCGACGTGTTGCCGTTGCCGTTGCCGTTGCCACGAATCTCGTACATGCCGTCCGTTGCCTGAACCATGATCTAGATGCTGCACTTTCACAGAGGGACATGCGATCTGTGCTGGTGATCTGTGCTGTTGACTTATACTTTACCGTCCGCCCTACGTCCAGGTCCCTCTGCTGCTTGTGGGTGGTGGGTAAGGTACGAAGAGACCTAGGGCTGTCGCAAAGCCTTATCCTTACCTTATCTTACCTGGTACCTGCTGCGCACGTGATCAGCGTTGCTCTTCCCAATCCGACAGGGCGTGTGTTCGAGTCCTCGTCCGGGCTGACGGCATGACCATTATTAGACGCTCAATCCTCGCCGATGAAACGACCAAAACCTCATCTCCAACACTCCAAAAACGACAAAAGAAAGGCGAAACAGTTTAGAATGGAGGGCCAATCAACACAGTGCAGCACATCCACTTTGTTGGCCATTGCCTGCATACCTACTCCATCACGGTCGTCAAAAATGGCAAAAGCTATAGAAGAGCCTATGATGGGGATATCGCACCATTATAGGGTTTTATTATAGGAAACTGGTCCCTAACAGCTTTTTGAGAGCGTTTACTTCCGATCCATACTGACGCTATTTGCGGCCACTGGCGGGCACCCCATTCGAGGGAACCATAGGTTTCCAACCTCTTTCGGTAGCTTCAGGCCTGAGGTACTAAGCGGGCCGGACCACTTGACCACCTCAGGACTTGTTGCAACGTACCACTTTATTTTAATATTCAAATAACCCCCTGCAATTCAGATTTGTCAGCAACCAGCAACCCGCATCATTTCCTCTTCGCTCCTGGCACAGCGGAATTTCAGAGCTCCAATGAATTAGGTAAGGTAGTCAGCTTTGATCTTGCTTCCACTGGCCCACAAGTTCCACTTTGTGCTGATTATTCGCGTCCCTGCAACAATGCCGACGTGTGCGAGAAATGATTCCATTGAGCTCGAGTTTCCTACGCCCGCTAATGGACTGGAGGAGAAGTAACACAAGTGGTACTACGCGGCATGGTTCATAGCAGAAACATACAAGGTCAACCCGAAGAGGAACTTCGTTAGGTAATAGGCCGCTATTGAGGGACGGCTGGGGGAACTTTGGTCTTTCCACATGGCCTGAGTCTATAGACGATATGATGATAGCAGTACGCGCTTCGATCCCAGTCAGTGATGACAGGACACGAAAAGCTGACTCCCGCGTCAAGTTAGCTGCGGAACCCACGCTGTTCCGGAGGTTGTGGGCCGATCACTGGCTGCAGTATGCCCACCTACACTCTCCAGTCATCCGTCTCCCCTATACTCCTGCCGCCGGTCTACAAACAGCTCAAGAAGAAAGTCATGGGCGGACTTCTCCCAGCAGTACAATCTGTTATACCCGGCGTTAAGCTGACCATAGCGGACGTCGATGAAGCGTGAGGGCACTGCTCGACGCTCCACTCCCAGTCCCGGCGGCCGATCCCCAGGCGGCCCTCTGAAGACACCGTCGCCGAAAACTCACCGTCCGGCGAGGACAGCGAAGTCCGCGAGTCCGGATGAGACGAGGTGCAGGGGCCCGCTGAGGGAATGGCAGCGACGGGGGATGAGAGCGATAGTTCGCAAGTAAGCACTTTTCAGGGGCTTTGCAGGGCAGCTAGTCGGAAGGAGTCGGGGAGGGAGAGTGCTGCTGCTGCTGCTGGGGAGGGTAAGGCTGAGGATTGATGGGGATGATGTTGGCTGTATGGGGACTGTACAGTGACGGGACTACCCTAAAGATCTATGAGTGACTTGCCTCAAAGATCTTGACATGCTAATTGAGGGACTGGGTTATCAACAATGTTGTTGGAAAGGCATTTCCAGATGCAGGCAACCTAGCGGTCAATTTTAAGTGAATGTGGAGAGCTAAAGTTCATCTCGTTCCTTACTGACGTGAATCTCCTCCCTAAAGATCATGTAGTACCTGCTTTCCACAATATCAAGACAACATGACTGATGATATCCCAGCTATCCCAAGTCTGGAGCAGGTAGTCTCTTGAAGTGACGAAACCTGTGGGAGTCTCTATCTTGACAAATGCAGTTCAACAATAGGAACTGACTGTACAGCGTAAAGCACGCAGTTGATGTATCCTACGCATGTACCAGCACACGCATCAGACAACACTGTGTCAAACCATTCTCCGCTTGCACAACTGAACAGTTGGTTTAAAACAATGTAGGGTTTATGAGGACCTTTCATTCCTGATTGAGGGATATGCCCTACAGTCTGCGGCAAGTTCAGGCAAAACAGCCTCATGATTCCAGGCACATCTATCTTCTGCAGTCACCTGACAGGGGTATAGGTTAGGCCCAGTGGTGAGCTTTTCGTTCTTGTTCACCCTAAATTGGCCCTGCTCTTCACCTCATTCTGTGCTCTTGCGCACTTTCATCCTTTGATGTGCCCTGTGAACATCAGTGGAATACAGATAGCATGGAACAACAGCATGAGTTGTGGAACTGGACCCAACACGTCCACTGTTCATAGCAAGATGATAATTGCGACACATTTTGCTTCAATGAGGTAGCCGATCAGATTGCTAGCAATGTGAACAGTATGAGGGGCTGGACCTGTGACGGCACAGTTTCTTTGGCACTTATGGTAGTGTGGCACTGAAGTGTTCTGCCTAGAGGTAGAATAGATTGAAAGGCTACAGGAAAAGTGACATATGGTCTGTGTCAGGAGCAGTTGATCCCATACAGTCTCCCAGTCAATGTTATGACTGTTGCAAAACCGTTTCTTTGCAGCAATACGAGGGTGCCAATGCAATCGGGAAGAGCTCATTTTTGGTCCCCTGCACTTGCTCTACTCCGTGCACAGGAGGTTCTCTGAATGACCATTTGAGAATGTAGTACAGTATATTATATAGCCTTTACCATGGCACTGCTGTTGCGCAGACACAGGGAGGAATCTCAGGCAGAGAAAAGACGATGATGACCAGGTAGGAACTGCAGAGCAAGGCTAACAACCAGAATATCCCACCATCAAATCTTACAGTCAGCAAGTACTGCTCCCCGATACTGGGCCTGTACTCGGAGCTGTAATGGTACTAGCATGTTCCTGGTCAGCCTCTTGACACATGAGCCACCTTCATAGGGCACCATACGGATTTGAAGGCTATCGCACCGACATATGAATCTCTGTCCGCAGGATATCTTTATCTCAACAACGCCATAAGTGATAGCCAAGGGTCCTAGAGTAAGACAATTAGATATCCATCTACCCCTTTTCCACTGCCAAAGGCATGAGCTCAATCCGCATACCTTAGATAGCAGCTGTTTGCAGCATGCGACGAACGAACAAGACCGGCATGATGATGGAGTTTAGGGAAAGCCCAGTGTTGGCCACTACATCTTTGGAAAGACTGATATATACATCGACGCATCTTGAAAGTTTCGGCCGCTTCTCCAATTAGCATTGGAGCCAGTCTAGAAACAATTGGAATACAAAGTGACAGTAAAATTGATACTCTTGATGGATGCAATGTGAACCTCTAACCACAATAGGAGAGACTGGAAGTGGCATCTGGCTTCGGCTATTTGGCAATGAAACAATCATAGCCTTGACTGCACCTGTTCAAAGAGCAGCTGACCACACTGGGCGCCACAGCGTTAGGCTATACTCTCCAACTATTCTGGTTCGGATGGCCCATAAGAGCTATCGTCCTCAGAAATTCGTGCTTGAACCCTCCGGACCTGATCTTTGAACCTCTGGTCGTCTTCAGAATGCATCTCCTCGGCTGATGTTCTCTCGCGACGTCGTTTCTTTGCTCCGAGCACCAACTGCTCTACATCTCCTCGTTCTTGCCTGGCTTTTTCCACTCTGATCTCTGCGTTGTCGAGAAAACGACACAGTGTGGCTGAGGGGATGAGGAAGGAGTCGGTCATGTCACAACATAGATTATCAGTCACAAAGTCTTTCAAGTTCAGCCTTAGACCTGCGTCTTCAGCAGGGTTGACATTGCCTGATGCATTGCGGAAAACCTGGGCAGTCATGAGTATGGTTACGCACTGTTGGAGGTGGGGCACTTGTCACCTGATCTTTAACTGTTTGAGTGGCCTTCAACACAAGCTGGCCTTGCTCATCTCTCACATATTGTGGACGCCATACTGAGATCAGGCCTTGCTTTGTGTTGTAGTCAATATCCAGACCTATGACAACATGGATGCTCCCATTTGTTTTGAGGATATAATCCTCAGCCAAATATGGGATCAATTTCCTCTTCTGGGAATAAGAAATCTCGATGACGACGCCTGGCCAACGTGCATGTTGATGTGTAAAAGTTGCGTCAGGCTCTCATCTGATGATTGGTTTCCCCGCTTTCATTGTCGCTTCCTATTAGCAACAACCTGCCGGAGCCAGTGTATTCAATCTTACTGATAAACTATCTCAATCGAGGTTTTCTGGCCTGTGTCGCCAACAATCTACTTTGTATTTCCCCCACGACTTTATATAGGAAAGCGTCGTGTAGTAGAGTGGGCATTCGCAGGACAAAGGTTCCAGATATAAGGCTCGTGTTGCAATAGTAGTCGAACCTGCAGCAGTAAGCATGATACCATCGAAAACGAATCACACAGCATCTACCTAATCTTGTCCACAACAAAGCTCCAAAGCGCTTCCTCGCTCCTAAGGCGTTGTAGCAGCTCCTCATACTCTTCGCGTTGTAACTTGAACTCTAGCCAAGGACTCTCCGGAAAGTCTCGCCCGTTTGCGGAGGACCTTAGATGTTCAATGATGATTGGAACTGGCTTATACGGTTTGGGATCGGTCGGTGGTGGTGTCAAGGGCGCTTGGTTAAAGCTGCCCGGAGGAGTGATCTTTTCTCGATTCGTATCGCGCAACATAGCCATCACCACGTAGACCTCCTAAGGTAGCATAGAGCAACGAGCCGAAGTTGACTTTCAAGGCAGGATGGGGATGGTGATGGATTGAGTGCAAGCTTCTTGTTTACCTTACCTACCAGGTAGGTATTCAGTACGAAGGTACCAGGTAAGGTAGGTACTGATATTATTAATAATATATTACTCAGCCTCTTCATGACTCCAAGTATCAAGGTAAATCTGTAAGTATCTAAAGCTGCAATTGTCCATTGTTAACTGCAACACACCCTCTTCAGTGATACGAGCACAGACATATCAGCATACATAACCAGCCACGGTCTGAAGTCATTGGACAATCGAAAGCGATGATCTGACTTGCAAGGCAAAGATCTCGCATATGGGACTGGACTGGATCGAGACAGACAGAGTCTGCTGATATCGGTACAGCTCACTTCATGGCTGGGGATATATATCACTTATGCACCAAACACACATCAAGAAGCCTGATCATCATTAATGAACTCCATTGATCTAGCTTGACCATAAGTAAGTTGGATAAGACAATCGACAGACAAATTCCTCCTCTTCCTTCATTGCTTCAAAGTTTCCTCAGTACTACGGCTCTGAGAATTCCTCGCAAATGCCTAGTTGAACCACATTCGGATGCATTGAAACGGTTCCATATCAATGCATTGCCCCACCACTGGAATAGATTCAGCTTTCTTCACAAGCTTGTCTGCACTGCAGACAACTTACATGGTGAACTGTCAGGTCGGTATGAGTGGAGAAAGTATTCACATGCCTCTCCATGTTGAGGTTCCAGCGCCACCTTGTCTGAATCCACAGAAGGTCTGCTGAAGTCTAGCTGTTCCCTGCCAATCAAACGGCGTTTTTTGAGAAAGAAGCTGGCGCAAGGAAACGTGAATGGTCGATTGAAGCCAAATCCATCTGTCAGGTCACCAATAGGGAATGAAGCTCCTTTGCCTAGACTGAGTAGTTGGCTTGATTTGTACAACAACCCACACAACTAGGATGCATTGGGAAACATACATCCAGGGCTTGTCCATGCACTGAAGCCAATCTGGCCCGCTGGGTTGATGCTTTCATCAGAGGACGAGGTCGCTGTACTAGAGG
>JAABUJ010000956.1_pt1 | contig 47968 bp, 59 predicted proteins | sample 5559131 | NCBI WGS metagenome assembly JAABUJ01 (sample SAMN10711875, study PRJNA513366) | rock metagenome | isolation source: Antarctica rocks | place: Antarctica: Victoria Land, Mt New Zealand nord | collected 2016-01-07
TCCCGGGCGCCCCCCCGCGCCGACCCCCCCCCCCCCCCCCCCCCCCCCTGCCTGCGCCCGGCGCGGCGGCTTGGGGAGTTGGTCTGGGAGCAGGCGCTTAGGCTGCAGTGACTGACTGAGTGATGAGATACAGCTGCCTATCAGCCAACTTTGGCTGTTTATGGTGCAGCGCAGATTATGGCAGGGTAAAATTAGATTAGGGCAGGGCAGAGCAGGCGCTGAGGCCGCCCGCGCGCAGATCCTGGGCAACAACGAGTGCTTCGAGCCGTACACGAGCAACATCTACGTGCGGCGCGTGCTGAGCGGCGAGTTCACGGTCGTCAACCAGCACCTGCTCATGGACCTCACCGCGCTCGGGCTCTGGAACCCCGACATGAAGAACGAGCTGGTGGCCGCCAACGGCAGCGTCAGCGTGCGCGCCCGGGCCCCCGCAACCCTCCCGCGCCTCCGCCCGGCGCCGGCGGCGCAGTGCGCTGCAGGGCCGCTCGCCCCCAGAGCACTCAGCGCAGGCTGCTGAAAGACACTCACAATGCGCGGCGGTGCGCCACAGGGAATGCCTGCCACCAGAGATAGCTGATCGGAATGACATGCAAAGTGTGGCAATTGCGGTGCTATCATTGCACACACTGTGGCATGCCCCAATGCTGAAGACAGTGGTAACGGTGACATCAACCGCGCAGGCGCTCGTCATCCCGGCGCCGCTGAAGGAGCTGTACAAGACGGTGTGGGAGATCAAGCAGCGCGTGCTGGTGGATATGGCCGCCGACCGCGGCGCCTTCATCGACCAGAGCCAGTCATTCAACGTGCACATGTCCGACCCCAACTTCGGCAAGCTGACCTCGCTGCACTTCTACGCCTGGAAGGCGCGCCGCCCTGATGCTCGTAGGTTACTACAACCTAAAGGGTTAACTGCATTCCAGAGCCCCATGCACAGGGTTCACTGCAGTTCCCGCTTCGGCAAGCGGACCTCGCTGTATCCTTTTGCCCAGAAGGCAGGGCGCTTGCAGGTAATGTGCTCGCGCGCCGGTGTTCCTCACCCATTGTCAGCGTCAGTCACCTGAGCGCGTGCCAATTTGCTGAGCCGCGCTGCAATGCAGCCCACAACACTATGCGCCGTGCCTCAGCCCACGTAGCGCTTCCGCCTTGCTCGCAGCGCAGCGCTGTCTCAAGCGCATTGATGCAAGCGATCGCAACGTACGGCCTGCAACAACAAAATCAAGTTTTGTTTTAAATTCATGGAGGTACGCCCTTTGGGCATACCAATTTGTTGAGATATACTATTTTAGGTATGATTTGACGCTCAGAACGTGATCCAAGCGGTCGCCCGCACAGGCGGGCCTGAAGACGGGCATGTACTACCTGCGCACGCGCGCGGCGGCGGACGCCATCAAGTTCACCGTCGACCAGCAGGCGCTGGCAAAGAACCGCGTCAAGGCGGCTGCCGCGGCGGCCGCCACCGCCGCCGCGGCCGCCCTGGAGCCCCCTGCCGTGCTGAAGGCGCGCCCCATGTCCATGCACAAGCATGCATTAACCAGTGCGCTCGCCGGCCGGGCAGCTGTTGGTGTCCCCATGCTGCGGTCCGGGCACTTCGCACGAGGCTGGTCACGTGTGGTCGTCGGGGCTTCTGCACTGTTGGCTATGTGCAGTGCCTACCGACTTACACTGCGTGCCGCGCGGTGTGTGCACTTGCACACAGCGAGGCTCTGCCCGCGCCGCGCGACCGACAATAGCTGTGCGTTTAGGAGAACAACGGCGCGGGTGTGCCGCCGCCGCTCGCAGCAAAGCCGAAGGCCGCGGCGCCCGCGGCTGCGGACATGGAGGCGGAGCGGCGACTGGCGGCCATGGTGTGCTCCTTGGAAAACAAGGACGAGTGCCTCGCCTGCGGGTCCTAGCCGCCCTGGCCCGACGCGGCGGCTCGCTGGCTGGCAGCCGCGGGGCTGGTGCGGCATAGTGCGCCTTTAGCTTGTACGCTTTGAACCAGCTTTTGTCTTCCTTGCAAACACTTTCTAGCCCTGGCCCTGTTCCAGGCGGGCCGGCAGTGCCCGGCGTGCGCTGGCTGCCAATCGCTAAATGCTCGCGGTGTGCTGCTTCAGAAGATCACGGGAACATAAGGCATTTCTGAGGCAGCTGGGGTGTTCTGGCAGCGCCAAGTGAGCAAGATCTCCTGTCTGGGGTGGGTGCAGCTTGTGAGTGTGCGAAGCACAATGGACTAACAATTACGGGTTGCCGCCAGCCTGGCAAGGCAGCGGGGGAAGGCCCTGGGCTGAACCTGCCGCCGGAACACCCTGGCCTTGCAGGCCTGCGCAGCGCGCGCGGGTCCTGTGTCCCTACCAAATGCCACTGCAAACATTCCAGGTATCGGGTCGGTGTAGCATAGAGAACTGCATGAATATAGCCAGCGCACGAGTATTCGTAGTGTCTGTGCTAGCCCCGTGTACAAGAGGCATAGTGCTCAGAGTTGGCAAACTCTGTGTCTGCCACTACTGTAAGCGCTGCCGTCAAGCGTTGCTGCTGCTCCAGCTGCTCTGAATATATCATTTTGCTCCGTGCACACCACGCCATGCACACTCGCCCACTGCATTGAGGACATGGCTTACAAGATCTTGCTATATACACAGCTGTATATAGCAAGATGATGGTCGCCGAAGCGCTCGTCGGCGGTCAAGGTACCCAGGTCCTGCGAGCAGTGCTACAACAGTGTGTTACAGTGGCACGGCCGGCGTGAACCAGGACTGCGTAGCCGGTGAGCCCTGGGCAGGGTAATGACGTTCAAGGGTGCACTAGCCTCCTCATCAACTACCTAGAGCTTCAGCAGGCTAGGCCACGGTGCAGATAGGCAGCACGGGGCGCACAGCTAGGAGCGCGGCGTGCTAAGCTGGAGCAGATGCATGGAGCGCACTGGGGCTGCTGGGCCCTGGCCAGCAGCCCTGGTGCTAGCTGCACTGCTGCTGAGCGCGGAGTGCGGCGCTGCGGCGGCGCCAAGCAGGGTGCACGCTGCTGACGCGCGCACGCCCAACGGTGCAGTGCAGCATGCGCCGGAGGCCATCCCCGGGTTCGGCCATGGGCTGTGGAGGGCTGCAACATGGCGACGCGGAGCCACGGAGGAGGTGCGGGAGCACGCCGCAGTCAGCTAGTGAGCCGTTTGCCCGAAAGCGCACAGGCGCAGTGCTGCCCCTCGGCTCCACCTAGCAACCCCCATGGGCCATGCGCATGCTGTCTGAGCTGCCGCCCAGAGGGCTGGCCTAGCGGCCTAGCAAATATGTGCACCGTCAGCTGCGGTTGGGCTGCGGGTCCGCGCGCTTGACGCCTAGCTAGGCGTGTCAACTGCAGACACCCCGTGTGCTTGCCGTCGGCTGCAACCCCCTGGCCTGACGTGCAGCTGCCATACGCTACGTGCGCCAGGAGCGCGGCGCCTGTTCTGTGACACCGCTGCATGTAATCAGCAGGGCTGGTCTCAGGATGTTAAGCGGGGCGAGGTAAGAGGTACAGCCCAGTGTCATGGTCTGTGGTGGCCGCTTCTGCACTTCCCCTGGCCTGCCGTACAGGCTGCCATGGGCTAGGCAGGGTGTGCCCGGAGCGCCGGTGACGGTGCGAGGGGGCCCCAACGCATGGTCACCGGCGCTATGCAGCAGCCACCGCGCCAGGCAGAGGCCCTGCACGGCCTTGCCGTGCTGACCAGCAAGCGCCTGTCTCTAGGACGGGCCGGGCGCTCCGCGGCGGCGCCTGCTCGAGCTCGGCGACACAGGCGCTGCGGCGGCGGGCCCCAGCGGGCCCGTGACGGCCCTCGCGAGCACCAGGCAACAGGCGCGCACACGCCGTTCCTGTCCGTGACATAGGACCAGGCGTGCCTGCATATGCAGACATGCAGATGACACAAGCCGCGTCATGCCTAAAATGGTGTATGGAGCTTCTGCTGGACCTGGCCGGTGCGCTGCAACCGTCCGAAGCGCGCAGGTCGTCATCCAGAGCAGCGAGCGGTATGCTGTGACGCGCAACCCGCAGGTGTGCCCCGCCCGGACTGTCCCCTCATCGCCTTCCTGCACCGGGTGGCTGGGGGCTGAGGCCCACCGCGGTGTGCTGGCTGCCTCAAACCTGCCGGCCGGCACCACGCACTCTGCCGGAAGCGCAACGGGCCTGGCCGGACGCGCAGCCGGTGTTCTGCCTGGACTTTGGCGCGCGCGTGGCCGAGCTGGACCCGCTCCAGCTCTTCAACATGAGCGGCACCAACCGGTGCGCGCCCGGCGCGTGTCGTGGTGGCCAGCGACATGCATGTCCCCGACCCCTGCACTGCCACGCGCCAGGCCCTTGTGTACCTGAGAGATGGCCGCCCTGCGCACACCAGCATCGCGTGCCTCACACACAGCATGGATGCCTGCCCTACCCCTAAGCCTAAACCTACCCTGTGCCTATGCCATGCAGGACGGATGTGATCTATGAGCTGGGCCGCGGGCGCGTGTACATCGTTGCGCACGTCCCCGACGCGGCCGCGCCGGTCGAGCTGCGGCTGTCCGCGGCGCCGGCAGCGGACGCGCCGGGGCCCGCCGCGCCCGGCCCCGCGCTCGTGCTGCAGTACCAGCCGGCGCCCGCCGCGTTGGACGCGGCCGGCCTGGCGGTCAACGCGGCGGTGGCCGCCGCGCTGACCGCCGGCGCGGGCGCGTCGCTCGTGACGCACCTGCTCGCGCCGCTGTCCAACGCCGGTGCGGGAATTGCCCACATCGCCGGGCTGCACCTGTCGGGCCTGTCATTCGGCGCCCTCGCAGGGACCTGGCTGGTGGCCGGGCGCCCGGCACCACCGGCGCCTGGCAGGCGCGGGCGGCGCGGTCTGTGCCGGGGCAACCCGGGCGCAGCGCCGCCGGCCGGCCGGCCGGCCTGCGGCGCGCCGCGCGCGGGCGGGCGGGCGGGCGCCGGGGCGCTGACGCGCGGCGCGCGCGCGGCAGGCGTGATGGGCCATGCGATGCTGGCGCTGGTGGCCTGGGCGCAGCGCTGCTGCCTGCTGGCCGGCCTGGGCGCGCGCGGCCTCCCACCTGCATTCCGCGGCTTCGGCGCCGCATTCGCCTGGAGCGTGGCGGACGTGGCATCGCCGTTCGACGGCCTGGCGGACCCCGCGGCGCGCGGCTGGCCGGCCGGCGAGCCCGGGCGCGGGCTGGCGCCCACGCTCGTGCGCCTGGACGCCGCCGGCGGGCTCGCGGAGGCGCTGCCGCTGCCGCTGAACAGCACGGCGCCGCTGGCCGCGCTGGCAGGGTACCCTGGTCCGGACGCGGACCCCAGCACCGTCCGCGCGCAGCCGCCCGCGTGGCTGCTGCGCCCGGAGGCGCTACGGCAGTCGCCCGCGCCGCCCGCGCCGCCCGCGCCGCCACCGAGCGATGCATCGCATGCGGCGGGCCTGGAGCCGGCCGTGGATGACCTGCTGCGGCCCTACTTTCCCATCTGTGCGCCGCCCGTCACCCCCTCGTGCCCCCCGGCTCATGCGTGTCTGACGCGTGCGCATGCGCCAGCCCAGCCGTGCGGCAGTGCCGGCCACAGTGGCTGTGTGTTCAGCTCTGGCATCTTGCTGAACGAGAGACGGTGGAGGGGCCAAGGTGTGGAGGTGTGGCACATTCTCAATGACAGCTTGCAAAACAGCACGGTGAGGTAGGCAGCGACCTGCTCACGCACGCGCCGCACCCGCGCGCAGTCCCGGCGCCAGCCCCGCATCCGCCGCCGCGGCCGCCCGCGGCCGACCAGGCGTCGCTTGGTCTGCTTGCGAGTGCGCAGCGCGGCGGCTTGGGAGCGCCGCGGCGGCCCGCGCTGCCGCCAGCGGCGCGCTGGTCAGGCGGCAGGGTCGGGCCAGGGTCAGCGCTGAGGCAGGCCGGCACGCCGCAGCAGCATGCGGGCGTGTCCTTCGCGGTACGGCCGGCGGGCGGCGGGAGCGACGGCAGCGCGGCGCTCGCGCCGGGGTCGGGAGCGGGGCTCGTCCCAGAGTCTATGCTTGCGCCCATGCCGGCAGCGGGCAGCCTCGCTGCCGGCGCCGCGCCGGCGCCCGCCGCGGCGACGCCCGCATGGCCTGGCGAGCCTGCAGACCCGGCCCTCGCGCCCCTGGCCGCCGCGCCGAGCACGGCTGAGGTCTGGGAGGTGGCGGGAAGCCAGGCGGCTGCTGACCTGGCGGACCTGAACCTGCCACCCGCTGCCAGCAGGCAAGCGCCCGCCGTGGCGCCTGGGGCAGGACACGCGGGTGCTGGTGCAGCCTTTAGCTATATTCCAGCTGGGCGTGGCAGCACGCCCCCCGCGGCGCCCGCTGCGGCGGCGGCGCCTGCCGCCGCCGCGCTTGGTCAGGAGCCGGCGCCCGCCGGCGCCGCCGCAAGGCCCAATCAGGCGGCAGCGCCCGCACCGGCGCTCCGCTCGGCCGCCGCGCCAGGTCCGCAGGCGGCCCCGCTGGGCCGCCGCCGCCTGCTGGAGCGCGCGGGAGCGCGGCGCGCGCGCGCGGCGCGGCCGGCGGGGTCCCTCGCCGGGCCAGCGCGGCGGCGACTGGACGCGAGCGCCCCGGACGCGGCGCGCGGCGGGGCGCAGTACATCCTGGTGACGTCGACGGGCGCGGAGGGCGGGCCGCCCGGGGCGCCCCGGGCGGCCGGCGAGGAGGCACTGGCCGACCTGCGCCGCATCCAGGTGCGTCGGCGCGGCTGGGCGCCCCGCCGGCCGGGCCCACCACGGCCGCCTCTGTGGGGCTGCGCACGCAGCTCGATGCATGCATGAGGCTGCAGGACCTTGCTCGGGTGCGCCCGAGAGCACGCCATGCCCTGGCGGCACCCGCTGCGGCACCGCTGCGTCCTAACGGATCCCCGAGCGCGTGCGAGCGCCGCGGCGCGCACCTGCTGTGTGGCAGTCCCGCTGTGCCCTTGCAGAGGAGCCTGCAATTGCGTCATGGTAATGGTGGGTGTCTGGCACGCCGCACATGCTGTTCGTGTCCCCAGCTCCACATGCCTTTGCGCTGGGCGCCTCCTCGACCGTACAGCCTGCCTGGGTGCACGTGCGAGCGGGGGAAGCTGGACTATAGAGAGAGGGGGCTGACCAGGAGAATCATACAAGCACGGTCCAGCGCGTCTCGGGGACCACCCGCGCGCCCGTACGCAGGGCATGCTGGGCCAGCAGGGCGGCCACTGGCGGCGGCTGCTGCGCGCCCTCTTCTGGGCGGCGGCCGCGCTGGCGGCGGTGTGCGCGTGCCATGCGCTCGCGCTGGCCATCCTGGTCCGGCCCGGCGCGGCCACGTCGCCGCTGCTGGCCGCGCCGCGCGCCGAGCTCGCGCTCGCGTTGGCCGCCGCGCCGGTGCTCGCGGCTGCGGGAGCAGGCGCGCCCGCCGGGGCGCAGCAAGGGGCGGGGCGGCCCTTCAAGAGATGTCAGGTTCAGTGCCGAGCATGCGGTGTTGCCGTTGCTCCCGGCGTTGCGCGCACGCTGCTGCCTGCGTTCGCCACCGCAGCTGCCATCGCGTCGGCGGCTGTGGGCATGCGCGCCTGGCAGTGCTGTTGCAGGGGTGTACAGTCCCGGTTGGGCCTGACAGTGTCCCGCCCTGGTATGGGCGTCTGGCGCCCGTGTCTGGCGTGTGCAGTGCCTACGCTGTGAGGATGCTGGCGCGCCTGCCGGCAAGCGACCAGCGTGCGTGCGACATGCAGCCTGGGATGTGCACAGCGGCATGCGCCGGTGCGCGCCCTGCGGAGCGCGAGACCGGCTGCGACGCGCAGGGATGTGGGCGTCCGGCGGCGGCGCCGCGGCGGCGGGCGCCGTGGCGGCGGCAGCGCCGATAGTGGCGCTGGGCGCGTGGGGGGCGGCGGCCACCGGCCGCCTGCAGGGCGCGCGCGGGCGCGCCGCAGCCTTCGTGCTGGGCAGGGCGGAGCGCGTTGCGCGGCGGCGGCGCCCGCTGCCGCCGGGCCGCCTCGAGCGCTGGCTACTGGCGCCCCTGCTGGGGCCCGTAGCGCCGCCAGGCAGGCCATTGTCCCAGACCGCTGTGCTTGGCGGGCTCATCGCGTGCATGGCCACATAGAGTCCCACGTTAGCTGCCCAAGAGCTGTGAAAGTGGCGTTCTCTGATTAGCGGTGTCGCTCGCCCGTGCTGGCGTTCGGGCGCTCTATGGGCGGGCGTCACAGCCGCACGCCAACATTTTTTTAGTGTGTCCCGTCTTCTACACCGGCTGTACCCTTGTTGCATGTCTGTGCCCGCCCCGCAGGCGTGTGGCGGGACGCGGCGCCGCCGGGCGGGCGCGTGGTATCGCGCTTCGGGCCATGCTTCGAGGCCGCGCGGGGGCCGCCGATGCTGCTGGAGGGTGGCAGCTTTGAGGCAGACGCGCGCGGGCACGCCGCGCGCGGCGTGCTGGTGCCCGCGCACGGCGTGCCGGGCGCGGACGCGCCGCTGCTGGCCTGGCGCGGCCGCGTGCTGCTGCGGCGCGCGGGCAACGGCGCGCAGGTGCCCAGTCCCTGCCCCGCCTCATACTTATACAGCAGAGAACCCTGCATGTCAGTGCTGTGCACGAGAGATTGGCTTGTGCGCTGGCGGGTGCGCTGGCCCGTGCGCTGCGGTGCAGTGGCAAGTTTCAGCTAAGCAGGTAGCTCAGCAGCCGGCGAGCGCGGCGCGCAGGTGTTTGCGCCGCTCGCGGGCGTGGCGCGCACGACGCTGACCGCGCTGCTCGTGGGCGGCCTGGGCGAGCTCGGCGCGAGCGCGCAGGTGCACGCCCGCCTGCACCCTTCTCGCTCATGCCCTCTGCCGCCACAGCTTGGAGATAACCCTGCTGTTGAATCCGTAATTGTTCCGCGTGGCAGCCATGAATCCTAGCTTGCCACCTTGCAAAGCCACGGGGGCTGGCACCTGTGTCAGCTAAGCGGCCCTGCGCATGCTCAGCCTCATGCCACATGCGCCGAGTCGGCTCCGGCCGCGCAGGCGGGCGTGCTGCTGGCGGCCGCGCTCGCGCACGGCGCATACCTGCGCGCGTTTGTGCCCTTCCGCTGGCGCGGCGACCTGGCGGCGGAGGCGGCCGGCGCAGCGGCCGATGCCGCCACGCTGGCGCTCGCGCTCGCGCTGCCGGTGCTGCAGACGCAGGGTGCGCTGTGCACTTGGACGCCGCGCAGTGCCGGACACTTCCAGAGTCAAGGTTGGAGGCTGTCTGAAGGCGAGGTTGGGCTGCTTTGGCTGGGCATGCAGATTGCAAAACCTGTAGCGGCCCCTTCCAGGCAGGCCTGCCTGGCAAGCGCGTCGCATGTCACACCCTAACTACCCTATTTCCAACCCTAAGACACCGCAGGGGGTTCCCACGCAGGGTGCGGCGCGGCGGGCGCCGCAATGGTGGCCGCGCAGCTGGTCGCGGGCGGCGCGGCGCTGCTGGTGGCCGGCGCGCGCGTGGGCGGCGCGCTGCGCGCGGCTGCGTGGCCGGGCGGCCTGGTGTGCCTGCCGCCGTGCGGCGCGCAGCGCGTGGCCAACGCGGCCGCCGCCGCCGTGCGCGCCGCGCACGGCCCCGGCCCGGAGCAGGCGGAGCGGCTGGCGCGCAAGTACGCGCGGCGCTGGCTGCTCAGGGCGCGGCGCGCGGCCGGCCGGCGCGGCGGGGGCGGCGGGGGCGCGCCGGGCGCCGCCCGGGAGGAGCCGAGCACGCCCAGGGGCGGCGGCGGCGCGGGCGGCAGCGACGCGGGATGGGGGCGGGGCGGGGGCGAGCCGGCGTCGCCGGATGCAACGCCGCACGCGCAGGGGTACCCCACGTCGCCCTTCGCGGCGCCGTGCGTGCAGGCGAGCGCCCAGCCACTTATGGGGTTCCGTGTCGGCGTCGTAGGGGGCGCTGTGGGCGCAGCGTCGTCCATGACAGCTTGTCCAGTTGCATGGGTATGTACCCTAACCCTAACCCTATGCATATGTAGAATCCAGGGCACCGACAGTGCGCATGCGTGCATGTGCAGGTGGAGCCGCTGGAGCGGCCGCCGCCGCTGGTGTGCCCCATCAGGAGCCCGTTCGCGGCGGCCGCCGCGCAGGCGCAGGCGCGGCGGCGGCCCTCCGGCGAGTGGGCGCGCTCGGGCAGCCCGCCGTGCGCGGGGTCGCTGCGCCTGGGCGAGGGCGGCGGCGAGGGCCTGGGCCTGTCGCCCAGCATGGCGCTCGCGCCCGGCGCGCTCGGCGCGGCCGGCCTGGGCGCCTGGGCGTCCGGCAGCCTGGCGCCGCTGGCCGACCGGGCGGCGACTGCGGCGCTGCTGGATGCGGCGGCCGCGCAGGGTCACCAGGGCTTCTACGCCGACCCGGGCGGCGGCGGCGGCGGCTCGCGCTCGCCGATCAGCCCGGCCAGCGCGGCGGGCAGCCGCGGGCTGCTCTCGCGCGGCAACAGCTGGGGCAGCAGCGGCCCCGCCCGCAGCCCCGGCGGTCGGGTGCGCCAGCCCGCGCCCTGCCGCCTCCCCACAGCTTGCCACCAGGTCCGGATGCTTGTGTTTGCATGGGAGCAATAGCAAGGCGTCCCTGCGCCACCCCGGCCACCCTCGAACTAGCTAGCGTGCTCTGCTTCCCGGTACGATGAGTGTCGGACCTCCTGGACGCATGGCGTGTGCAGTCACCCGCTTCCCAATGCCAGGCTGTGCACTCACTCCTTTGGTGGCCGTCAGTGTGATGGTAGCACAGCCAGGAGTGACGCTAAATAATGTCATTCAGGCTGCTGAGCGGTGCATGGATGCCGCGCAGCGCCCGGCGTGGCTCGGCGACAAGCTGCCGTCGCCGCTGCGGCGCTCCTCGCTGCCGCAGCACCGGCGCGCGAGCCCGGACGCGGCGGCCGCGGCCGACGCGGCCGCGATCGCGGCCGCCTCGGCGGCCGCCGCGCACCCTGGCCTCGGCCGCGCGGGCGCGCTGTCGCCGCGGCGCACGCGCGGCCGCGCGCGCAGCCTGGAGTTCACGCCCCCGCTGGCCGCGCTGCGCGAGGAGCCCTCGCCCTCGCCCGACAAGGTGCCCCCGCTGCAGCCCTCGCCGGGCGCGGCCGGCGTGCTCCTGCACCCCAGCACGAGCAACCCGTTCGCGGAGATCTGCGTCGCCGCCGCCGCACTACCCGCGCCCGGCGCCCACGACGCCGCGGACGGCGGCGCGCCCGCGCCGGCGCCGCTGGAGCACACCGCCGCGGCGACCGACCTGAACCGCATCATGGCAGACCTGGGGTACTAGGGTACGCGGGGCCACGCCGGGCCGGCGGGGCGGTGCTCCACCCGGCGCGCGCCGGGGTCAGGCAGAAGACATGGGCAGGTACGGGGCATGCAGGGTCTTTCACTGGGGTGTCGTAACATGTGGTGGGCGCGGCTTGCTGTGGCAGTGCGCCAGCACGCTCTCGGGGGCCGGGGCCAGCGGGAGGCGCCGCGCCTGCGGTGGCAGCTTAATGCGCCGTGAGCTCCACAGGCTCACACTTGTCAGGTGCTGACTGACGGGTGCACGGCACCGCCGTGGGGCGTCCGACGTCTGAAGCGCGCATGAGATCGTGCGGCCTGCACGGCATGGTTGCGGCTGCGCTGCAACTCCCTTTCGCACGCGACAGGTTGGCAGCCTGCCAGCACTGGCTGAGGGCATCGCCGGGGTAGGGGGCGGGAGGTGCAGGGCGGGGCGGCTGCGCGCGCCGCGCACCCACTGCGGCGCAGCCTGTGCAAGCAGTGGCATGCAGCCTGCCCATCGCGGCTGCAGCGGCAGGGCCTTCTCTTTTTTCGCTGCTGGGGGTTACTCGCGCGCATCGAAACGGGGTGGAACATAAGGCTACCGGCTCATTGGCTTATGTTTTGCGCTGAACTCTCTTAGGCTGAACTCCCAATAACCAGGCTGGCGCTGCTGAGCAGGTGAGCACCTATAGGAGGTATCACTGCATTGGTGACTGCGCCTTGCCCAGCACTTGTATGTCTTGTTTTCATGTAATGCACACATGTAATGCACACGACTCGCACTAGTGTACAAAAGCAGCGAGGTTCACCATGTCGCACCCTCTGGCTAGACAGGCGCCTCGTTCAGGCGCCCAGACCAGGCACACAGGCCAGCCGGAAGGGCAACATGCGGCCAGCTTCAACGGGCTCATAATCCTACAAAACAGCCGCTGGGGCATGGACAGCTTGTTATCTCAGGCTCCCTCAGTACAGCAGTACGGTGTGGCCAGTACAAGCGCAGCCAGCGCCTGCATGCAGCTTTGTTCACGCTGGCACAAACAATTGGCCGACGCCCAGCGCAACACGGCTCCTTTGATGAACAACCAAGCATGTAATTTGCACTGGTCAGAGAACAGACGACGGCATCGCAGCAATAAACATTGCACACGACCCTGCTCAGCGCGGCATGGCCAGCTCGAGCGTGTACATGCGCGCGAGCGAGTTGTACCCGCGCCGGTCGTTCGCGCGCAGCAGGTTGCCCGCGTCGCAGTTGAGCGGCGAGTCGGGCGCCGCGTCGCTCATGAGCGCGAGGATCGCCTGGCACACGCTCTGCAGCGTCCACGCCGGGCTCCACGCGTTCTTGAGGATGTCCAGGCAGATCTCACCGGTCTGTGCGCGCGCGCCCGGCGCATAAGCAGGCGCTGCGAACCCAGGAAAGGCCAAGCGTACGAAAGCAGATATGCCAGAAATTCGCACGCCCTTCACAGTGCCCTGAACGTCATGCATGTTGGCACGTAAACCATATGCATGATGGCACCTAAACCACAGCGCCTGTGCCAGGCTCTACGCACCAGACCGGTTGCCAACCACTCCAGACACAGACGTATAGCATGTGTAGAGCGCGCAGCAGAGCGCAGGCTCAGTTCATTGCTATGTGCTGAGCGGGCAGCAGTCTGCCCAAGAATCACTCACCAGCTGCTTGCTTTATCGACCCCGTTTGACTTTGGCACAGCCCTCCTGTATTGTTTACGTCTGCACGACACCTACCTTTTTGTACATAGTAGTGCTACATGGTGACGACAAGTGGGAGCAAACATGAGGTGCTTACCCTCAACACTGCGCTGGTGGCTACTCACCTTGAAGTGGACGTTGGGGTGGAAAATTTTTGTCCTGTAGCGCACTGACGGTGGCGCAAGCGGGTACTGCTCCGGCACGTTCAGCAGCAGCTCAAAGGTGCCGCCCTCGAACGGCGTGTCTGCTGGGCCCTGCACGCAAGTGCAGCCGATATGACAACGCAACTAGTGCGCACTTGTACGTGTCGGATATGGCATGTTGCAGGTTGTGAGCTCAGTGGCATACAGAGTTCCTGCTAAAAAAAGCAGCACACCTTGATGTAGGCCTTCCACACGTGGATGTTGTTTTCGTCTGGCTGCAGGGTGATGCCGGTGTCACCGCCAAGGCGCGACAGCTCCTTCAGCTCCTGTGCAACAGCAGACGTTACTAGTTGCATCTCTAGCACTCTAGCCACCCAGCGCTTTCTGAAGACAGCCTCGCTGTGTAAGCACCCACAAGAGTATGTATAAGCCTGCGCTCTGTTACACAATAGAGAGAAGGGCTGGCCACAGAGCTTGGTTTCGCACTTTGACAAGGCGCGTGCGTGCTGTCATATCTTTCGTCTACAGCTGCCGATGCGCATATGCGTGAACAAGTCTGCTCCTATCCTTCACAATTTGTACCGTTGACAAGCTGAAACTAGGCCGTATAAATAACACCTTGTGAAGTGCAAGCGCCCCAGCACCAAGACCCTGCATGCAGGGCAAGTTGCAAAGCACAGCAGGACATCAGCCCCACTTGCTGATGCAGCCCCACTTGTTCGTTGCACAGCAGCCTTGTCTGACCTTATACAGTACCCGTTGGCTCATCTCCTCCTTGTCAGATGCAGTACTCAATTGTGTACTGAAGGTGCAGCTGTTTTGCTCTTCCAGCTGGTTGCTTGTTGCTGATAGTCAATTCTTTATGCAATAGGCTGGTGCTTCCTCAATGCTTGTCATCAGCAAGCGAGCGTGAGAGCGGAGGGAGGCCTGGCCTGCTTGCCTGGCGCAGGCCGGGCACAGCAGGCCAGGCGGCAGCGGCTCTGAACCTGTAAACTAGCGCAGCAGACTCAGCCTGCAGGCCGAGGCAGCAAAGCGGCAGCCATGAAGTTTGTCATGGAGGGCCTCACTGTATACTTCCCATACGAGTACATCTATCCTGAGCAGGTGCGGTGGCAAGGACACGGGTCACACAGGAGCCTCTGCTGCCAGCGCTACTAAAGTTTGGAGGCTTCACTGCAGTTCCGCTACATGCTGGAGCTCAAGCGAGCGCTCGACGCAAAAGGACACTGCTTGCTGGAGGTGCGCGTCCACGCTCACTACAGCACTACACTGTGCTTGCACGGTCCTGTGTGGTGGCAGTAACAACTCGATTCAGAGCGCGCCTGTGTGCGCGCAGATGCCGACGGGGACGGGCAAAACCATCACGCTGCTGTCGCTCATCACTTCCTACCAGCTCGCGCACCCTGAGGTCGGCAAGCTGGTGTACTGCACGCGCACGGTGCCCGAGATGGAGAAGGTGCTGGTTGAGCTGCAGGTGCTGGCCCACTGGTCGCGACCTTGTCCCTGAACAAGGTTTTTTGAGAGGGGTGCGCATACTGGTGCACACCGCATATTTTCTGCCTTTACAAAGGGGGTGACGCACCGAGTACTGAGTGCGTGACGGGATTGATGTGCCAGCAGTGCACTCGCATAGCTCATGATATTGCATGCATGAGGTAGAAGGTAACCACGTACAGCATGCAAATGCAGAGGGTGGCGAATGCAGGAGCTGGTGGAGTACCGGGCAAAGTACTTCATGGGGCCGGGCCAGGCGCCACCGCCGATCCTGGCGCTCGGCCTGAGCTCGCGCAAGAACCTGTGCGTGCACCCCGCTGTCGCAGGTGGGCCCCCGCCGCCAAGCCGAGCCGGGCGCTGCTGCTTTTCCCGGCTCATGTTTGCACATGCTGTGGACCGCCACCACGGGCCCGCCCTGCACTGCTGTGAAGCAGAGGTGGCTTGAAGTTTGCTGCCGCGCCGCGCAGAGGAAGGTACGCGGGAGAGCGTGGACTCGGGGTGCCGCAAGCTGACGGCGGCCTGGGTGCGGGAGGCCGCGCAGAAGGACCCGCAGATCGAGACGTGCGAGTTCTTTGAGGGCCTGGAGCGCGCCGCCGCGGACGCAGTGCGTCTCCCTCAGCCTGCGCTAGCGCTTGACAGCTGCAGAGGTGCTGAGCTTGCGTGCAGGCATGTGTCCTTGTGGAGTGCACATGTGGCTCACAGCGCCCTATGTTAATAGGTGCAGAATGTAGTAGAGGTATCAAAGAGAGGAGGTAGACTTTTATGGTATTCTGGCCGAGCCACGGTGTACTGGGTGGCTGCTGCACTGCCCCGTACCGGTCCCTACCCTTACCTATCTGTGCCTGCACCTCTTGTAGCTTCAGCCTCTTTGCTGATAGCCATCCTGCATGCGGGGTACCCCTGGGCATTTTCATGGAAAGCAAGGCAGTTGATACGCGAGGGGAGGTGACAAGCGGGGGAGCACAGCTGTATTCTCACATCATGCGGGAGACCGGCTAAAAAGTCCCTGAGGCCGAGCTCGTCACAAGTCCCTGGCCGCTTGCCCCACGCCTGTTTCATGCGGCAGGTGCTGGACCCGGGCGTGTACACGCTGGACGACCTGCGGCAGTACGGGCGCAAGAAGGGCTGGTGCCCCTACTTCCTCGCGCGGCACATGCTCGCGTTCGCCAACGTGGTGGTCTACAACTACCAATACATGCTGGACCCCAAGGCGCGCGGGCGGCCGTGTCCCATGGCGGGACGCTTGCGATGCTTTCAGTGGCCTGGTGCCCATGGCAGGCTGCGCCGGTGTCATGCAGCAGGGCTTACACCGCTTGGTATATCTGACTGCAGGGTACCTGGTAAGAGCCGCATGCGAGGCAACCCAGTAGGGCTGTGCAAGCTCAACTGCGCTTGTCACAGGTCGTGACCGAGACCCAGAACCACTGCAAGTGCCTGAGACACACTGTGGATGCCATGTGTGAGCGCCCGCGGCGCAGGTGAGCAACATGGTGAGCCGGGAGCTGGAGAAGGAGTGCATTGTGGTCTTCGACGAGGCGCACAACATCGACAACGTGTGCATTGAGGCGCGCCCGCCGCCTGGTCCTGGCTGCCGCGAAGGCAGCGTGCAGCAGCTCATGTGGGTTTTCCATTCCTTGCCGTGCCACTTTGTTCCTTAGTGGGCAGAGTGCTCAAGATCCTGCAGCTCAAACATGCGCCAGCGCGCCCTTGCTGTGCTCCTACCCGCACTGCACATGCCCTGAGACTCGTGCAGCCGGTGCGTACGTCCCTTTGGCCAGCCCGCACTCGACAGCAGGCCCTGCGCAGGAGCAGAGCAGGGCGACTCTTGCAGGCTCTTGTCTGCGCGAGGCCTGCTGTGAAACGCGCGCTGGCGAAGCGCACGTACGCACCGGCTGGGCGACGCTCAGGACATGTGCCGTGTGGTTAGGGCAGAGCAAGCGCGCACTGGCGCATGCCAGGAGCCGAGCAGGGCGCGTCAGATGCCTGTCCGCGCGAGGACGCAGGCGCTGAGCGTGACCATGCGCAAGCACACGCTGGAGGCGGCCGCGCGCAACGTGCTCAAGCTGCGCCAGGCCGTGGACAAGTGCAAGGCGACCGACGCCAACCGCCTGACCACGGAGTACAACCGGCTAGTGGCTGGGCTGCAGGTGCGTGGCATCAGCGGTGCCATGTAAATCCGTCTTGACAGAGACATCGAGCGCAGTGCGGGTGGGAGTGCACGGGGGTGCGCGCTCAGCACACCCCTAGCGCGACGAGCGCGGCTGCAGGCGGCCGGCGGCGGTGGTCGCACAGGGGCGCTCGGAGCCGCTCAGCCTCCGGTGTCAGCTCCGGCATCCTGCAGGCGGCGCAAGCCAGGCAGCGCTCGTCCGCCCTCGCCGGCGCAGCGCGAGCCTCAGAGGCGGGGCGGGCGGCGCGCAGGAGCGCGGCGTGCTCAACCCGCTACCGGGCGGCGAGGACTTTGTGGCCAACCCGGCGCTGCCGGAGGACATCCTGCGCGAGGCGGTGCGGCCGGGCTGTCAGGCCCATTTTTTTATCCAAGCCGATGTGTGAGAGCTACGGGGTGTGCGTGAGCTTGCCATGCCTGTTGCGCATGCATGTTGCGCGTGCAGCAACTTCCAGAGGTCTGGCTGAGTCATCTGGCTGATTCAGCCGGAATCATGGTTACCGTGACGTTTCATGGTGGTCACATGAGGCTTGCTAACTCTGGACATATCTGCAAGGCTCACGCCGTACGCGCGGGCGCGGCGCAGGTGCCCGGCAACATCCGGCGCGCGGAGCACTTCTGCGTGTTCCTGCGCCGCCTGGTGGAGTACCTGAAGCAGCGCATGAGCGTCCAGGCGGTCGTGCAGGAGAGCCCCACCACGTTCCTGGCGGAGCTCACGCAGCGCCTGGACATCGACGGTGCGCGCCCGGGGCGTGCGCGCCGCTGCCGGGGGGCGCCGCCGCGCGGGGCCGGCCGGGCCGCGCGCGGCCGCGCATCCTGGCCAGGCGGATGGCTTGCTCGCAGGGAGGCTGAAAGCCTGTCAGCTGTGCGCCAGATCGAGTCGCCAGTGAGCAAGAGAGAGGATGCGGCGGTGTGAGTGGTTGCTCTAGGTGTGAAATTACCATTTGTATCAGCAATCCCGCACAGAGGCAAGCACTTGGCGGGGGAGATGCCGAGTCGCGCTCACAACCTGCATGGAGTGGCACAGCTGACGCCAGGCGCGCCACGCAGGCAAGACGCTGCGCTTCTGCTACGAGCGGCTGTCGTCCCTGCTGAAGACGCTGGAGATCACTGACATGGACGACTTCACGCCGCTGCACCTGGTGCGTTGCGACTCTCTCGGGCATGAGAATGGCTTGCCCAGGCGCCAGTAGGGCTGGCACGTAGTCCTCCTGCCTGGCCTGCTCGCACCGTGCAAGCTGCTCAAGAGCGCACAGCGTTTCAAGAGTGCGCAGCATTTGCGGCTGCTCAGTGTTGCACGCAGTGATGAGCGGTATGCACTCAGCAGCAAGCGGGGCTAGAACCCTCGCCATAGCCGCCTGCGAGACCTGGGGACCCGCGCCTGGCGCTGGGAGCAGGTCGCGGACTTTGCGACGCTGGTGGGCACCTACGCCAAGGGCTTTGCGATCATCATCGAGCCCTACGACGAGCGCATGCCCTCCGTGCCCGACCCTGTCATAGAGGCGCGGCCGGCCCCAGCCGATCCTGATTTAGCCGCTCTGGGCGCCAGGGTTTCACACCTGCTACACGTTGGTTTGTACTTGTACTCCCTCTTTTCCTGCTGCTACAGGAGGGGCAAGTCTGCGGCCACATTGCTAAGCAGTCCTGTCATTGCCTGTTTGATCATGGAGAGCAAAATTGCAGCTGCTTCCTGGTCAGCCCATAGGTGGGGCAAGTCTGCAGTCACTCGCCGGTCAGCCCGGTCATTGCCCCTCTTCATCGAACGAGGGGCAAGCCGCGGCCGCTTGCTGGCCAGCGTGTGCCACGGCGGCCGGGCCGCGCGCGCAGCTGAGCTGCCTGGACGCCAGCCTGGCGGTGAAGCCCGTGTTCCTCAAATTCCAGACGGTGGTCATCACCAGCGGCACGCTGTCGCCCATCGACCTGTACCCGCGCATCCTCAACTTCCACCCGGTCGCCATCCAGTCGTTCGCCATGACGCTCACGCGGCGCGCGCGGCCCGCCCCCCGCACGCCCGCTGCGCAGAGAAAACCCCTGGCTGCTTGCTGTGCACGGCAGAGGCCGGTCTCCGCGGCTGCTCGCAAAGGTGCCGGCGTACGGTGTTCAGCGGCCTCGCTGCAGGACTGTGTGTGCGCCATGCGCACGAAAAGGTCTGATTGGTCAGTGTGGGTACAGGGACTGCATGTGCCCGGTGGTGCTCACGCGCGGCGCGGACCAGATGCCGGTGCGTCCCGCCGACCGTCGTGTCCGTGGCAATTGACTGCCGTGGTGTGTGTTGACTGCAATTCCTGCTCATTTGAGCATGTTTTTGCATGACAGCAGTGCTGCAGGGTGACACACATAACCATGACATTAACATGAATACATGCGGCGTGGTGAAGCGGTTCTCCATGTACAAATTGAACGCAGCGCCCTTGCTGCTGGCTGGGCAATGCGCAGCTGCCCGGCAGCGCCGCCGCGCCCTGAGCGCTGCACGAAACGCAGACGTTGGCAGCGCGCGCCTCACCGCCGGTCGCGCCTGCGCGCGCCCGCGCGCAGGTGAGCACCAAGTTCGACATGCGCAGCGACGAGAACGTGATCCGCAACTACGGCCGCATGCTGGTGGACCTGGCGGCCGCCATCCCGGACGGCATCGTCTGCTTCTTCGTGTCCTACTCGTACATGGACTCCATCGTGTCGCGCTGGAACGACATGGGCATCCTGAAGGCGCGCGCTGCGAGCCCGTCATGGCTGCCGGGCTGGCGCCGGCCTCCTCCTTGGTGGCCGGCAGCAGCGGCGTCTTTGACTTTGTCCTCGCCTTCATCTTCATCGAATGTGGAGGGCTGACATATAAGAGCAGTATGCTTTGGCAAAAGCATTGGCATGCCCGGCTTGTGTCAATGCCTGCTCAGATACCCAGCCCGCACTCGACCAGAGGCGCACAGGGCCTCGTGGCGATGAACCAATCCACACAGTATCGGGTGGCTGCTCACACTTTGCGCAGGCCCTGATGGCGGCGAGCCCCCCCCGTGCAGGACCTGATGGCCGCCAAGCTGGTGTTCATCGAGACGGTGGACGTGGTGGAGACGACGCTGGCGCTGGACAACTTCCGGCGCGCGTGCGACTGCGGGCGCGGCGCGGTGTTCCTGTCGGTCGCGCGCGGCAAGGCGCGACGCGGGAGCATGTTTGTGAAAGAGGTGGCGCAGGCGGCTGCGGGGTGTCAGTCTGGCATGGATGCTTTCGCACGTGTCGGAGCCAGGTCGCTTGCGGCGCTCGCACCCGCACTCGTCCGCGCGGTTCACGGCTGTCCCTGCCTGGTGCGCTGGGCAATGAGGCAGGGGTGCAGCATTTGGGCTCATGTCAGGCCGCGCTGCTGTGCTCGTTGCTGACGTGCATGGCGCGGGCACGCCCGGCGGCTCAGTGGCGGCGTGCTATCGGCGGAGGCAGCGCCTGCGATGCAACGCGGTTGCGCGCAGGTGTCCGAGGGTAACGACTTTGACCGCCACTGCAGCCTTAACCCTAACCCTGACCCTATCCACAGCACGGGCACGCGCAGGTGGCCGAGGGCATCGACTTCGACCGCCACTACGGCCGCTGCGTGGTCATGTTCGGCGTGCCGTACCAGTACACGCTGTCGCGCATCCTGCGAGCGCGCCTGGAGTACCTGCGCGAGACGTTCCAGATCAAGGAGAGCGACTACCTGGCCTTCGACGCGGTGCGCCAGGCCGCGCAGTGTGTCGGCCGCGTCATCCGCTCCAAGGCGGACTATGGCATGATGGTGCGCGCGCCGCGTCCGTGTGGACGGGTATTTGGTGGAGGGCGTGCCATGCTGTTGAGCTCAGGCGCCCTTGGCATTTGAAGCCAGGGTATGGGGTACGCATTTGCTTGAGCGGTGAAATACACTGCCAGGGCTGCCCAGCGGTGATTGCGGCACCACAACTCGCCGCGTCTCATCCGCGCCGCCGCGCCTCTCTCTGCACGCGCGCTGCGCGGCAGACGGGGCCGCTCGCGGGCGCAGGTGTTTGCGGACCAGCGCTACCAGCGGCACGACAAGCGCGACAAGCTGCCCGGATGGATCACGAGCCACCTGCGCGACGCGCACCTGAACCTGTCCACCGACATGCTGCTGCATGTCGCGCGCGAGTTCATGCGCGCCATGGCGCAGCCCTACGACCGCCTGGCCATCGGCAAGAGCCTGCTCACCGAGGAGCAGGCCAACGCGCTTGGCGCGCCGGCCGCGGCCGCGCTCGCGTGAGCGCCTCTGGAAGGGGCGTAGCGTCCCCGGGGAGCGCGCCGTGACGAGCCTGCTCAATCCGGAGCGGGCCGCTGTTTATCCGGCCGCGGCCGCGCTCGCATGAGCCCATCGGGAGAGGTAGCCCTTCTCTCGAGAGAACGGCTGGATTCTTGCGCGGCGCACTTGTTAGCCGCGTGAATGAACCTTGTGAGAAACCGAGGAATATCTGTTGCTCAACTGGCTGTCTGTGTCGCACGCTGGTAATGGCGTCTTGTGTCTGTAGGTTTGCAAAGACGGCGAACTGCCCTGCGCTTGCCACCCCCCAGCGCTCGCATTCACCAACACCAACGCTCCACATTGCTTGTGGCCAAAAGAGTGTCTGGGAACGCAATGGTGTAATTTTACCTGGACAGGCCTGGCTTCATGTGGGTGGCCACCGAGCGCCGCCCCTGAATATGGGATTATGGTTGTGTTTGTGTTCACACGCATGTCCTGTTGTGTCCAGCCTGCTGAGAGATATGTCTGATGCTTGGAGGCTGTCCTCCATTCTGACGACATGGTTATGGCATTGTCTGTACTTGCTTATGGCACATAGGTGCAGAGTGGGCTGGTCGACATCAGGCCCCAGGAGGGGCAAAACCACCCCCAGCGAAATGTCTCTGTTCATTTCGCTGTGGCACGGGGCCCACTGCACATCTGCGCTTGAGCATAGCAGGAAGCGCAGCAATATGGCCAACATCCTCACAGCCGATCTGCCGTCAGATGATGAGCAGGACGACGACTTTGACCCCGCTCAGGACGGCGGCGGCAGTGATACGGAGAAGAAGCGCTCAGCGGCCAGCAGAAAGAGGCGGCGCTTTGGGGCCCGGCAGCCAGCAGATGAGCCAGGCGTTGAAGACGCTGAAGAGGCGAGCTACTAGCGTTGGGCTCCTCCCCGTGCTGCGCAGTGAAGCTGCTTGCACAGGCGGGTGTGGCAGTAGAGGACACAAGTATGGTGCACAGGGATCCCTGCAGCTGTGTGGGCTGCAAGGGGGGCCAAGTCACCATTGTTGCTTGGACAGCCCGAGCACTGTGACAAGCGTGTTACTTTCTGCCGAGCTTATGTGCTTCACGTGCAAGACACTGGGTCAGGATAATTTTGCAAGCAAACGGCTGCACATGCAGGCGCTGTGCTGCTGTCAATGTGCAGGTGCACGCTTGGCGCCTCTGACTGGTGTCTCACTGCGCGCCCTGGCCGCCCAGGACGCGCCGCGCCCCGACCCCCGCGCGGCGGCGAAGAAAGCCAAGGTAGAGGCGCTGTGGGCGCAGCTGAACGGCGGCGCCGCCGCCGTATGCCGGGCGGGCACGCCGGGCGCGGCCGGCGCGCCCGCCTTGGAGCCTGTTCTGGCGGAGCCTGCTCCGACGGCCACCGCGGGCAGGGTGCCTGCGGCGGGCGGTCTCAGCCTGGCCGCGCTGTGCCGCCCGCTCGCCAGGCAGCGCGCGACCGAGGACAAGGACCGGGCGCGCGGGCCCTTCTGACACAACAGATTGTATGAGCAGAAGTGGTTAGCAGCTGTGGTCAAGGGCTGCTGCTAGGCAGGCGCTGAGCACAAGGGCTGGGATGTCGGGCGGCGTGGGAGGGCGTGAGGCGCAAAACCTGCGTGTGAGGCGCAAACCCTGCCAGGGTAAACAGAGGTTTGGCGGCGCTGCGGCAGAGCTGGATGGCACAGCTGGGCATGCTACGCAAGCCAGGCGCGCCGGCGGGCGCAAAGACGGACGCTGGTACGAGCAGCGCGCAGCCGGCGCTGCAGCCGAGCCCAGGTCCTGAGCCTGCCACTGCGGCACCCGCCGAAGCGGCGCCCGCCGCGCCGCCGGCGGATGCAGACGCGGGCGCGAGGGCGCGCGCAGCGGCTGCCGCTGCGCTGGCAGCGGCCAAGGGCGCGGCGTCGGCGACGGCCGCGGCGCAGCACGGTCGCGTGACTGTTACGGAGACGCGCCGCTTTGCCGGGCAGGATGTCCAGGCGCGCATGCGGCCCGCACCTTCTCTTGCACGGAACCGTGGCAATGACGTACTGCTTGACAGGGGCTCTATAGTGGGAGAGCCAAGCACAGAGAGAGGGCGACGGCGGGGGTGCCGCCTGTGCTGCATGGAACTTTGGGAGCCCAGCCGCACACCCTTAATGTGACCCGCCATGCTGAGTAGCGCCGCAGACGCGCCTTGAGCGCACTGCGGCTCGTGCGCCGGGCGCCGCTCAGGCAACGCGGCCGCTCGCCGAGGCGAAATGCGGAGGAGCTCCAGACACACGTTGGGCGCGTTGTCACGCTCGCGCCGCGCGCCGTGCAGGTGACGCGCTCGCTGGCCGAGGCGGACGCCGCGGCGGAGCGCGCGGCGGAGCGGCGGCGCGCCGGCCTGGACGCCGTGCTGGCCTCGCTGCAGGCGGCCAAGAAGGTCAACGTGCTGGACAAGAGTCGCGCCGACTGGTCCACCTTCAAGCAGGCCAACACCGAGGCGCGCGCCGCGCGCTGCCGCGCGCCTGCGGCAGCGGCCCGCCCTGCCCCAGAAGCCTGCAAGACTGTCACGACGTCCACTGTCTGGTGCTGGTCGCCCCGCATGTTGCTAGCATAGGCGAGAAAAGGCTGAACCTGAATGCCGATGTGCTCCTGGGACATGCAGCTTGTCAGCGTGCATATGTTGCACAGCCGAAGCGGATGTCAAAGTGTCCACATAAACAGCGTTTCAGATGTGACTTGGGCAGCGGCTAAGCAGGATGCTATAAGCGCTGGCTCTGTCTGAGAGCCGGCTCGCATCCTGTTCAACAAGATTGCAGCCCTCAACTACATCACCTGACTGCAGGAGACTTTAACAGAGTTTCTTTCGGGGCCGGGCCCCGTGCTGAACTCTTGCGGCATGCCAGCAGCGCGACAGCTTCGCGCAGGGCCGACCCAGCCTCACGTCCGGCCGGCCGCGCGCGCAGGTGGAGGAGGAGCTGGAGGCGTACAAGCGCAGCGGCGGCCAGTACCTGGACAAGGTCGACTTCCTCAAGCGCGCCGAGCTGGCCGAGTATGAGAAGGAGCGCGACCTGCGCCTGGGCGCCGACGTGCGCAGCCGCGGGCGCCTGTGACCTGGCGGGCTCCTGCGGGTGGAGCAGTGTGTGGCCAGGGATGGCCGACTATGAGAAGGAGCACGACCTGCGCCTCGGCGCCGACGTGCGCAGCCGCGGGCGGCTGTGTCCTGATGGCCGTGCCGGCGCAGCAGCGTGTGGCATGCGCGCCTGCCTGTGTGGCCGGCGCGTTTGCCTGTGTGGCAGGCGCGCCGAGTGGGCGGCAGGCGGTGCGGGATGGAGAGATGACGGCGTTGCAGCAGCAGGTCCTGGGGTGTGCAGCTTAGGTGCTGCTTAGGTGCTGGTCGGTGTGCAGTGCTAGAGCACAATGTTGGATAATTACTGTGTAAGTACCGAAGGGTGAACATGCGGAGGCTGGCGTGGAAGCTGCCCTCTGTGCCCAAGCACAGCCGCTTTACAGGAGCCGAGTGTGTACAGTCCTCCACAGAGCAGGATGCAGCGAGACTGTAAGCGGCGCACGCCGCTCACGAATGCTCAACGCTAGTCTAGCTGTCCAAGCCTAAGAGTGCTGGTCAGCGCGACGGGGTCTGCCGCACGCGGCCAGCCGCAGCGACGGCCGGCCACTCAACACAGAAGCTGCGCTTGCCTACTAATCAGAAGTCAAAAATTCTGTGCTCGTGCCGCGCATGCATTCTCGTGCCTAGACAGTGCAAAGTTGCAACCATACGCAAGCGCTTGCGAGCAGGGACCCGGCGCAGACGTCTGGCCGCGACCCTAGCTAAGGCCGCACAATTCTGTCACAAACAACCCAGAATTCAATCGCAGACAGACTAAGCCAGCGAATGGTCTACAGACGGTGTCTCCCCGGCATGCAAGCAGGGCACGCGGCCTGTCAGCCGTCCGGCAGACTTCTCCCAGGCCAGACGCGTGCGCGACAGAGACCCGCCGGCCTTGCTTCCGCTCGGCCCGCTGCAGGCGGGCGTGCGGCCGCGACGCGCCGCTGACCAGCAGGCGCCAGAACGGCAGGGAGCAGCTCCTCACGCAGGAGCGCCACACGGGGGGGCGCTCGCTCAGCCCGTCGTCAGCTGCGTCTGCCCAGCCGCAGCCGGCTGGAACGCGTCCACGGCCACCAGCGTGACGGGCGGCCGCGACGGCGCGGCCTGCGTCGGCGCGGGCGTCGGTGCAGTGCCCGTGGCCGCGGCCGGCTTGGCCGCGGCGGCCGCCGCCGCCGCGCGCTCGTCGGCCGTCGCCTTGAGCAGGGCAATCTTGTCAGCCACCGCCTTGGCCTGCGCGGCGGCCGCAGCCTGCGCGGCCGCTTGCTGGGCGGCCGCAGCCTGGGCGCCCGCGGCGCCCGCCGCGGCGCCGGCCGCGGCGCCAGCCGCGGCGGCCGTCGGCGGCGGCGTGGCCGCAAAGGTCGCGGCCGCGGACAGTACGGTCGTCGCCGCGCCCGGCTGCGTCGGCACGGGCACCGGCGACACGCCCAGTGGCGCCAGCGTGGCATCAGGCACCGCCGGCACCGCCTGAATCTGCAGCTGCGTGGCAAAGTGGCCGCCCTGGCCCGTGTTGATCAGCTTGTCCTGGGCCAGGCGGCGCCGGCCGCCGAGCGCGGGCAGGCCCGCCAGGCGCCGGCGCTGCACCGGGCCCGCCGCGGCGGCGGCGAGCGCGGCGTCGTACGGGGCGGGCAGGACGTCGCCGTCGCCGGCGTCGGCGGCGGCGGCCGCGGCGCTGGGGTCCGGCAGCTGCGCGAGCGGGATGTACGGCACGTCGCCCCAGTTGCCCGGCTGGCCGATGGGGCCATATTTGGGCGGCTGGTCAGAGTACACCAGCTGCAGCAGGCGGCGGCCGTGCGTCTCGACGTCCTGCAGCGCGCCGGGGGCCGCGCGCGCGAGCAGGCGCCCCGCGTACACCAGCTCCGCGCCGACCACCGTCGCCAGCGCGACCGTGACCAGCCGGATCAGCACGGGCCGGCGGCGGCGCCGGTCCTCCATAACTGCTCGGTCGGCTGCACCAGGGGCCGCACGGCGCTAAGGACGTGCGGTCGCGCGGGAGTGCGCCTGCGCGTTCGAGCACCCTTGCTCAGTAGCTGAATGAAATACCGCCTGCAGCTTGAAGTTCCGGTGCCGCGACTTGGCAGGAGCTCTGGGGCAAGTAGTTCCGACGCAATCCCCGTGTTGAAGTGGAGCCGAGGAACAGGTGCAGTGTCGAGCAGGGGGACGCTGAGCACGTCCGCGACGGCCTTGAACAACGAAGCCACACGTCCGGGCTCGACTACCGGTCTCCGGCGGGGCCGCGGGTGCTAGCTATGCACACGACGTGCCAATGCTCGAGGTGCCCAACACCCCCGCAGCCTGGCCCGTCCACACTGGGCACTACGGACCACAGCAGCTCGCAGAAGGCAAGCGCGCACCACAAAGGGGGTTCTGGCGAGCAGCGGAAGCGAGGCGGACGACGGTGCCACGGCAGGGCGCGTCACAGCTCCGGGCGGCCTCGGGACGGACGATATAGAAAGGCGTTGACGCTTCGCAGACTGCAAGTCTCTGTGGAAGCGCAGATTCACTCCGGAAGGCTTGCCGTTGGAACTTCGAGCCACAGCGAGCTCGAAATCAAAGTCGCAGCCCTACCCTGGCTGGGAATCCGAGAAATGACGAATTCGCGCTGTTGCTGTTGCTCTGTTGCTCCCTTATAGGGCTGGATGTGTTTGCGGCGTGGGTGCCCAGAGGTGGTCATGTGTCATCAACAGCTGCTGTCAGTAAGAAAGCGCTGGAAGCGCGCCTGACTTTACACTGGACAGCATGCTGCGGTTGGTGAGCTGCCTAAAGCTCACGCGTCGCGTGCCCACCCTGCTTACACGCCCCTGGCCTAACACCACACACTGACCTGCAAAGGATACACGCAGCCACGTGCCTGTGATACATTGCCCTTTGCCCCCCGTCCAAGACGCCTTACCGCACAGCGGCACTTTCCAAAAAGAATACACCCCTGGCACGCGCGCACAGCAGCATAACCAGCACGCTGCTGCAGACGGCGGTGGCCCTGTGCAGCTGAGTGCACAGCGGATTTGCCAGGCCTGGGAGCGCCCCATGGCGGGCCTCCGCGTGACGCGGCACCCCCCGCCGCCGGCGACCTCTGCCCCACTGCACCTAACCTAGGGTACACGCACCGCCCAATTAGGCAGCGCCCTCCGCCCGAGCGGCCGCCCCGCGCGACCTGCCTACTGCACGGCGCAGTTGGCGGGGTCCAGGGGCGCCCCCCCCGCGCCCCCAGCCGGGCCCATCTGCGGCGCGCCGTCCGCGTCAAACTGCAGCCCGGGCGCCAGCTCGTCCACGATCTCCTGCGGCGGCTGCCCGCACGCCTGCATCTGCGCGCGGCGAGCCCCCGCAGCGTTCGCGCGCCGTCCAGATCAGCTGACGTGCAAGCAGCCTCCTGATCAGCTGGCGCAGACGGCCGTATCGAGCAGTGCCCCCGTGTTGCAGCTCGTCACACATGGCCCTGCACACGCAGCCCGCTCTCCTTCTGCAGCTGGCCCAGGCCCGCCTTTCTGCGGCGCTCAAACGCTCAAGCACCTCGCTGCAGAGGCTGCTTAGAATGACTCCAACATGTGCAAGCTACCGAGCACAGAATGGTTCAGGCTGGTGCAGTGCACACTAAACTGCCAGGCTAACACTGCAGCATAGGCACCACAGCATGTCACAGCATGTGCAGGCAGCGTGTGCCGGCGAGCGGGGCGGGATCCCGGAGGAGGACTGGGGTTTTGCAGGGCCTGGAGGAGGGAAAGAGGCCGGCACGTCAGCAGCCTCGGCGCGCCTGCTGGATGAGCGAGAAGAGCTCCGCAAAGTTGTCGGGGTCGCTCTGGTACAGCGCGACGATGCGGCCGATGTAGCGCTGCTGCTCCTCGTACCGCGCGACCTCGGCCGGCGGCAGCTCCCCCCTGCGCGACGGCAGCGGGGCATGGGCTGGGGAGCGGATCCAAACAGATAGCGTTTGGTTGGCTGACCGCTTTACAAAATGGGAGGCGCTCGTCGCTGAGCAACCCTGTGGGTTACGCATGCGCCCGACTGCCCTTGCTCTGGGCAGGCTGTGGACACATGAGCGCGAGGGGAGGAGCGCGCACGCGCAGCAAGGCTGCCGGATCCAGTGCCGGGGCCTGGCCAAGCGGACACTCTGCACGGCAGCGCCGTACGAGCAGTGTGACACTGCTCAGCTGGAGGACCACACATGGTTCTCACAAGCTGATACCTCCTGGACAGAATCGAGCTGCTCTTCGGCTTGTGCAAGAACATTCGCAGGTTGATCGCCATAGGGGCGCGCCGCTGCGCGTCCAGCGCCGCCGGATGCCCTGGCGCCGGCGTCCAATCCGAACGCCTACCATGCAAGGTCCAAATAAAGAGGGTCACGCGGCCAGGGGCGCGCCGGTGCGCGTCCAGCCAGGCCGGGTACTTGGCGCCGATGTCCATCATCGGCTGCAGCAGCACCTCCTTGGACAGCAGCTGCCGCAGCATCAGGTCGGCCATCTCCGCAAACCCGCTGTCGCCGCCGCCGCCGCCGCCGCCGCCGCTGCCGCCGCCCGGAGCGCCGCCTGCCGCCCCGCCGTTGACTGTGATGGTCAGGGTTTGCTGAGCATGCCTGCCACGCCTTTGGCACTGCACTGCACAGCGAGCCCGCGCGGCGGGAGGCTGGCGAGGACGCCTGAGCCGGAGCGCGCGGCCTGCCATGCTGACACTGCGCTGCCGGCGCAGTCGCTGTCGGCGTGCTGATGCTCTGCGCGCTGAGCCCGGCCCGAACATGCCGCAGCCTGGGGTGCCTGTGGCGGGTACAAACAGCGAGGAACAGAGCCGAGCGCACCGCCGACAATGGCAGCGCTCAGGCGCTGCCGCACTGACACTCCAAAAACAGGTGTGCCCGCAAGCGAGTCCGCGGAGCGCGCCGCGGCGTCGCCGCCGACATGGGCCACCCGCATGAAACCGGCAGGTGCAAGGCACGATATCAGTGCAAGGCGGGTGCAGGGAGTGCAGCACACCGCCTTCGCCGCCGCCGCCGCCGCCGCCGCCCATGGCGGCCAGCTGCTCGCCGAGCCGCGTGAGGTCCGCGAGCGGGTCGCCGGCGGGCGGCGCCGCGGCGCCGCTGCCGCCGGCGGCGGCCGGCGAGTACGAGGCCGAGCGTGCGGCGAGCGCGTCCAGCGTCGGCGCGCTCTCGCGCTTGTGCTGCGCGCCGCCGTCCGCGGCGCCGCGCGCGTCCGCTGCACAACACGAGGCCGCCGTCATGCTTGGTGACGGAGGTTCAAGGCGCACAAGGTTTCCTGCAGCTGGCAGGACGGGCGGCAAAGAGCAAGGCGGGAGGTCCCCCACAGGACAACAGGACGGGAACCCGCATACAGGTGCGCGCGTGGTGGTGTGTGCGCACCTTCTGCCAGCTCAGCTGCCAGCCGCGCGAGCGGGCCCTCGCCATCCCCAGCGCTCGCGCCCGCCAGTGCGTGCACGTCTGGCGGCACCGCACCAGGCGCTGGCCCCGAACCGGCTGCCGAGGGCTCTGCCCCTGACCCTGCGCCCTTGCCGCGCAGCGCTGCAGGTGCGGTGCCAGCAGGGCCGGAGCCCTGGCGGGCTGGCGGCGCGGGGCGCGAGTCTGCAGGCGCAGGCGCAGCCGCGGGCGCGGGCGCAGGCCGCCGCCGCCGCGCCGGGAGCGGGTCAAAAGCCAGGCTCCGCGCGCCGCCGCGCACAGGCGCTGGCGCAGCGGAGGGCGCTGGCAGTGCCGCGGGCGGCGCTGGCACGGGCGGCCCAGGTTTCTCAGGCGCTGGTCCGCTCGAGGCCGCAGGCTGCGCAGCTGCGCCACCGCTGCAGGCCACCAGCCCAGCTTACCAAGGCTGATGGGGCCTCGAACACGCGCGCAGAGGTCATCGGCGGGCGACACTCCGTGCATGAGCAGACTCGAGTGCGTTCGCACCTGGCAGAGTCTGCTGGTGACTGTCGCGCCGGCTGGGCTGCCGCAAAGTGGAAGTCATCCAGGGCATCTGCGCGGGCAGGTTGAGACTCGTGAGTGTGTAGGCCGTCTACACGGTTGAACCTGGGCAGGTGCTAGCTGTGCTGGAGCTTAAGCGATGCTAGCACCGTCCAGTATGTCATCGGCGCTCGAGGACGCCATAAGGGAGAGTGCACAGACGCTCCGCACTTGCTGACACTACCACGCCCCTGGCTTCAGCTGCGTGTCCTTTCTCAAACAGTTGTCCTGCACTTGAAGCCTTGTGCATGTGCTCTGCACTGCAGTCTGCATGGCTAGTGCTGGCCTTTTTTTAGCTTTATTTTTTTATTTATTATTTGTTGTAAACTTGAACACCAGTGTTCATGAGCACAGTTGCTCATTGCAGGCATTCGCCTCGAGAGGCCGGGAGTTTGTGGTGACCCAGAGATTGCAGACGATCACTCCTCTTGAAAGACAGAGGGCCCTGGGGGCATGCTGTGCCGCGCTTCTGTCGGCAGCAGACGCTGGGGGAGCGCATGCAGGGCGCTGTCGACGCATGTCAGCAGCGCCTTGGAGCAGTGGCTTGCTGAGGAACCCGTTGAGATCAAGCAGGTGCGGTGTGCCCTGCAGCGGCGTGTTCTGGTCCTGGCACACAGAGTTGTTTGTTTGGGAGCTGGTGCAACACCCGTGCTTCACGTCTGGACATGTGCCAGCCCAGGCACTGCGCTGAGCTGATGCAATGTGCACGGACGCTGTCGTGCTGCACTGGGATATCACTACCTTGACTCGAGCAGTTACGACGCAGGTGCCTGGCGCAGGGCGCAGCGTGTTCGCGCGGGCAGACGTTGCCCACGGCAGCAACGTCCTGAGAGAGCAGCCCCTCGTGTGCTCGCTGGCAGCTGACGACGTCGAGCACGTGCGCAACGCCACGCACTCTTGCACGCTTCTCCCGTGCACGCAGCCCCACGCCAGTGCCCGAGCCTTGCTATGGACGACTGCGGCACCGTTCAGCTCTGTGACTTTTCGGCAGGCGTGCTTCCACTGCGTGCGCAGCCTGGACCAGGGCGGCCGGCTCAGGCACCGGGGGCGCTGGTTCTGCAGCGACGCCTGCCGTGGTGCCGCGGCCGCCGAGTACCTGCCGGTGCGTGTCACACACAAGCCTCACCGGGCAAACACGCTTACACATGCCCGCATAATGCTGGACAGAACATGCCCGGGATTGCCCCGTTGCATGCGCATGCATACAAACAGATTCTATGCAGCAGTGCCGCTGCCAGGAGCGGCATCGATGCATGCAGCGACTCTGCTCACCACGTCGCGCATGCAGCCGCGCAGGCCATGTCGTCATGCGCTTTCGGCCGCGCCGGGGCGCGGTGCGTGCGGCCCTACGCCGAGCTGGAGGCGCACTGCGACGCCAGCGGCGAGCGCTTCCCGCTGCTCGCCATGCGCCTGGCGTGCGGCGCGCTGACCGCCGCGCTGCAGCCGCCGCGGCCCAGCGAGCAGCATCCCGGGGTACAGCGCCCGCGCAGGGGTGACCCGCTGACGGTGCGCGCCGACAAGGACGTGCATTGTTGCAGAGAGCATCTATAAGCATGCGTGTTTGCACAAAAATCATCTCAAGCTAGGCAGGCCAAACAGGCGCTGCGCTGCTTGGCGAATGAACCACCGAAGCATTGGCACAGCGGACGTGCACATCCGAGGCACAAGTTTCTGTTGACCGCACGCTCGCTGGGACAGGACCTACAACTCCTGGCGTTTGCCAACATCCCGCGCCCGCCGCCAGAGCCGTGGCAGGACGCGCACGCGCTGCTGCGGCGCGGCGTGGAGCGCTTTGCGGCGAGCGCGGCCGCCGCTGCGGCGCCTGCGGTGGCGGCGGCCGCAAAGCGCCTGACGCTGGAGTGGTATGTGGACGTGCTCGCACGGCTGCATGTCAACGCCTTCCGGTGCGCTTCCGCTCCAAGCGGCGCTCGCGCCGCCTGCAAGCCCTGCAAGCCCTGCAAGCCCTGCATGCATCAGGCTCATCTGGGGGATCCCAAGGAGGACAAGCGCGAGCGTGCCGCGCTGGCTGAAGGACTTGCCGCAGGTACTCCTTGCGAGTCCGTTGAAAGAATCGTCTGCGGCAGGGTGGACACCGCGCGGGGCCCCACGCGCGAGCGCAGCCTGGCGGCACTGGCCGCGGCGGCCGTCGCCGGCGCGAGCGGCGCCGCAGGCCGCCCGGTCGGCTCGGCGCTGTACCTGCTGGGCTCCCTCTTCAACCACTCCTGCGCGCCTAATCTAGACGTCCTGTTTCCCGCGGGCGACGGCGCGCGCCCGGGGACGCGGTGGGGTGTGACGGGAATGGTGGTGTGTCTTCGCATCGTGCACTGCATGCGAACATGCATGCTGTCGCTTTCAAACGAGCACCTGTCTGCTGCACAACGCATCCTGTACTCAGCTGTAGGTGCGGAGCGCACCTGTGCATGCCCCTGACGACGCGCGGTCTGCAACCCAGCGTGGCTGGGCCGCCCGCCACCCGAGGAAGGCTGACGTCAGGCCGCTGCCCGGCCTTAAGCTCCCCGCAAGGAGTGGCGGGTGACAGGGCGGTTGGCGGTCGCAGGCACGCTCCAGCTGCGCGCGGCGCGCGACATAGCGGCCGGCGAGCCGCTGACGGTCGCGTACCTGGATGTGGACCTGCCGGCTGCGCTGCGCCAGGAGCGGCTGAACTTTGGGTACGGCTTCGCCTGCTCCTGCCAGCGCTGCCAGGAGGAGCTGTGACGCGCGCGGCTGCGCCGCGGGCCGTTGCGCGCGCCGGAGCCCTGGCGGCGGCTCACGCGCAGTGCGCGCGCGGGAGCGGCTGCCGTAGTGGGGCCTCTGACATGCATGGCTGCATTGCGTGCAGTGACGAGTGCTATGGGCCTGGCGGCGGCTTGCAGTGCATGCAGATGCAACGCGAGTGCAGCGCCAGGCAGCATGCTGAGCACACCCGCATGGCAAGGCAGAGTATATGGTGTGGAACACTTGCGACCAATGGCGCTAGACCAGCGTGTCTCAACGGCAGATCTCCTCGCTTTCACACGCGCACATTCGCTATGACCTCGGTCGACACACATCAAACGAACGGACACTCTGAGAACATGCGCGACACACCGGCATGACTGTGACTGCAAAATCGCTGGAAAGCAAACGCCCAGACACTAGCCTGTACCTTGAGGACACCGCGGACGCCGCAACACTTCAACTCGTGTCATGCCAGACCGCTCCAACACGCAACGGGCGCATGCCGCTGGGCCGGCCTGGGCGGGGCGGCTCCGGGCTGCGGCATGGCTCATGCAGGGTGTCACTGGCGCCACAGGCGCAGCAGGCGGTCCTTGCTGCCGGAGGCGACCGAGGCGCCGTCGGGGCTCCAGTCGACGCAGAAGACCTCGTCCGCGTGGCCCGGCAGCTCCAGCTTCAGCTTCCGGGTGGCCACGTCCCACACCTGCGGGAGGTTGCGCTAGGGTATGCGTAGGGTAGGGTCCCGGTGGCTAGCGTAGGGTCACACAGGGGCTGCGGCGCCGCTGCACGGCTCCGCCTCACTCGGCCGATGCTCCTGGAGATGGCCGAGCGCGCCCCCGTTCTCCAGCCGGGCACGGGCAGAGGGGGCTGTTGCCGTGACAGCGCTCAGCGCGGGCCTGTCGGCTGCTTCTGCACGGCAGCCTGCTGGCGCGCCCTGCTGGGTGCGCTCGGCCTGGCGCAGGCTCCTGCCTTCTGCCCCGCCCTGGCTCGGAAAGAGGCACCGCGGTGCAGGCATAGGTGTAGCGGATTAGGGCCTCGGCATGTTGGTCCAGGTTCATAATGAGTACGTGGCACAAGCATCCCCTGGCTTCCTGTCACACCCGCCGCCGGCGAACGCCGCGGCCGCAGGCGCGGCGGCGCGGGCGCCGCACGCGCCTTGAGCGTGGAGTCCTTGGACGCGGACACCAGCAGCCGCGAGTCCGCCGACCAGGCCACCTGGTAGATCGGCCCCACATGGCCGCGCAGCGTGGCCACAAACGTGCCGCGCACGCCGTCCCACAGCTTCAGCGCCTTGTCGAAGGACGCGCTGACCACCCAGCGGCCGTCCGGCGAAAACTGCACCTGCAGGCGCGGGGGTGCAGGGTTGGAAGGGTTTTTACACGAGCTGCCCGTGGTCTGCACCAGTTGCTGCCTGCGCCAGCCTGTCAGACATGCATGTGCGGGCGCTGCGCATGCGACACCTGGCGTGCCTATGGTGCGGCATAACTGGGCGTTGCACGTCCCCAATCAGATCGCAAGGGGACAGCTGCTCGAGCGGTCTGAAGGCTGGAGAGCGCAATACGAGAGGCCGCATTGCAGCGACGCCGACGATGCCAGAGCCTGCACCCATGGACAGCGGCGGCGGTGCCTGCCTGGTTGATGAGCTGCAGGTGGCCGGTCATGCGCGCGAGCGGCTTGTCGGACGACGATGGCTCCCACAGGAACATGGTGAAGTCGTCCGAGCCCGACGCCAGCCGCTCCGGCCGCCCGCCCAGCGCTGCCTCATACCTGCGCGCACTCATCGCATCGTGGTCACTTTGAGCTTTGCGCACATGCATGCAAAGCGCCCTGCGGATCATGACGGGAGCGTTCGTGCCCAGACGTGGCGGGACTATATGTGCGCCTAGCGTGCTCAATGCGATTGCCTATTAGTGCATGCACTTCACGCGCCGGGAAAGCTGGTGCTGCAGGCGCTCGGCCCGCATTCCGCAGCCTCCTGCTTGCCCTGTATTACATTGCCCCGGAGTACCTACGAGCATCACAGCTCTTTTCCCGGGCGCAAGCGGCCTGTGCCGCTGTCACGCCGCGGGGCCGGCGCGCCTCTGCAGCGCCTGCGCCTGGGCGGCCGCGGGCTCCTTTGGCGCGGCGCCGGTGTGGTCGAACGCGCCCGTGCGCAGCGCGAACTCCGCGCTGAGCGCCAGCGTGTTCACCCAGTGCCCGTGGCCCTTCAGGCTGCGCACCAGGTGGCCGTCCTGCGCGCGGCAGGCGATCAGCTCAACCCTAACCCACAAAGAGCGTACGCCATGAGACGCCTGCGCAGTGGCAGTGCTGAGCTCTTTCCCGGGCGGGCGAGACCCGGGCGCGCGCACCTGCGCGTCCCAGACGAAGATGGCGCAATCGCGCGCGGACGAGATGATGTGCCCGTCGCCGGCCCAGCGCACGCAGCTCACCGCCTTTGTGTGGCTGCCCATGCTGAACAGGCAGCGGCGCGTGCGCGCGTCCCACACGCGCACCGCGCAGTCCTTGGAGCCGCTGGCCAGGCGCCGGCAGGGCAGCGCCGCGTGCGCTGGCTCCCACGCCACAGACGTCACCCACTTGCTGTGCCCTGCGCGGTCGGCGGCGCCGTGACCGGGCGCGGCGCGCGCAGCGCGCGCCCGCGCGCCGAGCTGGAAAGCCTCCGCGCATGGTGGCCGCATGCGCACACAGCATTGCTGTCCTTGGAGAGCGCATGGCGCGCCAGCCGCAGGCAGGGGTAGGGTAGGGTAGTAAATCCCTAACACGGCGAGGGGGCGGGGTGCACGCCTTTGCAGGAGCCCAGCGCCTGGCCCGTCCGCGGGTCCCAGAGCCAGAGCGAGGCGTCCATGCCGCCGGTCGCCAGCACAGCCGCATCGGGCGACCACGCCACGCACAGCACCCAGCCGCTGTGCCCCTGCGTGGCGCCCGCCCGCGCTCGCATGCGGCGCCGGGGCGCACTCTGGCGCGGCGGTCAACGCCCGCCGCGCGCAGAAAGCCGACTCGGCTGCTGCTGCTGCCAGACCGGTGGCAACGCTCCCAACTTTCAACACTCCCAGCCCTGTAATCAGCTGGCCGCGGACGCACGCGAGCTATGCGGCGCATGCATGCGGCTTCGCGCCTTGCAGGTGTGCAGCGGCGTCTGCGTGGCCAGGTCCCACAGGCGCGCGGTGGTGTCGCCGCTGCCGCTGGCCAGGTGGCGCCCGTCCGGGCTGAAGCCCACCGCCAGCACCGCGTCTGTGTGGCCTGCGGGTGCGCCAGGCTTGATCGGCTGGTGCCCTGCCACTGGCCGGGCTGCGCCAACGGCCTCCAGCGTCGCGCTGGTGCCAGCGCAGCAGCTGCGTGGCGCGGGCGCTACGGTTGGCGCATGGACAGCGGCTGCCGTGGCTCCTGCGCCAGTCGCTGTCGCCATGCAAGGCCCAGCACACCCCGAGGGACTGCAGGCTGCGGACAGGACTATGTGCTTAGGCAGAGCCCCGCACCCGCCAGCGATGCGGTGCAGCGCGACACTGGCCGCACGCGGAACACGGCCTGCGGCTGGTACACGATGCGCAGCGCGGCCTCCACAGACAGCTGCGCGCAGGCGCTGAAAATGATATTAACATGCAGACTATGAAAGGCTGCAACGCGCCTTTGACCATGCAGCCTGCATGGCGCATGTGGCGAACAGCTGCAAGGTTCGCAGGCATGCACGAGTCCAAGGAAGTCCGCTCACGCTGCTACCGGTGCGCTCGGAGAGCTCACCGCTTTACGAGTCCTTGAGCAGGTGGGTGCAGAGAAGGTCAGCTGGGCCGCACAAAGTGAGCGAGACAGCATGGCGAGCTGTGAATGCTATAACGCGCTCACGCGGGGGCGCTGCCTAAGCGCTGGGCTCCGCTGTGCTCGCCAGCTCCAGCCCAGGCACCGTCTTTGCAAGGCAACAAGTCGTGAACTTATACAGTGATCAACATACTCGTCTGGGAGGGCTGTTGACAACATTGCCGGAGAATGCTGGTGCCCAGGCACCCCTGGGGGGCACCGCGCCTTGTGCTTGTGCAGGTGCGCGCCCAGCTCCTCCGCAAGCTGCTGCTCCTCCACGAAGAAGGAGTAGGGCAGCTTCTCCTGCTGCCGCAGCAGGCCATTGAGCAGCGTCTCCAGCTGCGCCGGCGTCGCGTCGTGCGGCAGGTCCAGCTGCGGGCCTGCGAAAACATCCGCGCGTGAGTCGCAGCCGGGTGAAGCAATAGAGCGGCAACACTTGGCTCAGGTGTGACGGCGCCGCCCAGACACAAGAATGTTCAGAGGGCCAGCACTCCCGGGGCACTGTATGTGTGGAAGCGCGATGCAGGACGGCTGCCAAGTTTGGCGGGCGCACCAACAGTCTCGCCCGTGTCGGACTGGAACTGCACCAGAATGTTGGCAGTGGGTGCAGGCTCAGTCTTGCCTTTCTTCAGCGGCGGCTCCAGGGGACCGCGCGCCATGGTGCACGCGGCCTACTACTACGCCGCTGATGGCCTAGTGCTAGCAGCTAGGTAGCCTACTAGAGGGAGACAGCCGTAGGGCCCTGCACCCTACTGCAGCGGATTCAAACTTCGTGCTTCCCGCGCGAACTGTGCTCGAGTCGAGCGCGATCGCCAAGGTGCGCCGCCGTCACAGGCGCACATCGCTCCACCTGTGGCCTGTGGACCCAAGAGCGCGCGGCGCAGCTGTCGCGGTAGTGCAGCATATTGCAGGTACTTAGCTACGAAGCGCTTGGCGACCAGGCAAGCCCGGAACAGCTCAAGCGGCAGCACGCAGCCCTCTGGGCCTGCGGGCTCCGGCGCACAGCGGACTGGCACTCACATGCGCTGCGCCGCGGCCGCGCTATGGCGGACCACCCTGCTCGGCGTCTGGCTGCTGGCTGCGGCGGCCGCGGTGCAGGCCTGCACAGTCTTTGAGTTTAACGGCTCTGGGTTTGCTGGTGTGCCCCGCCTCGCCCCAGCTGCTTCCAAAGGAGCAGCACGCCTGACAGCGGCACCTTTGAGCGACTAAAGCACATGCTGTGCGCGCAGCAAACGTGCGGCATCTGTACCACACATACAGCGTGTTCAGCCAGAACGGGACGGTGTTTGTGGACAACCACAAGTTCCCCTACAAGTGCAACGACCAGGGCGGCTGGCATGGCGCGCCCCTGACAGTCCAACAAGGCCGCCAGTGCCGCTGCACAGGCGGCCACGAGCGCGGGGCAAGCTTGGGAGTCTCGGGAAGCTGGCCGGCACCGGAGCGCAGCCCGTGAGACCTACTGAGAGCTTGCAGCTTGGCAGCAGTGTCACCTAGCAACACCCTGCTCTGTTGGGCTGCGCCCGCACAGTGGCAGGATAACAGAGCGCTTGTGCCCTTGCGCTTGTGAAGCCCTGAGGGCCTTCCCTGCTGAAGACATGGCCTGCGCCCCAGCTATCACCAGCTGCGAATGGCTCTTTAGCACTGAGTTCCGCATGCAGACTTCTTCGAAACCAACGGCACCGTCGCGGAGTGGACGCCCAAGGCGGAGGCCGCGGCGCCGGATTCGCCCTGCCGCCGCCTGGGCATTGACGGCATAATCGAGGTCGTCGGGCGCCTGCGCCTGGGGTCGGACGAGCTGGAGGCCATGGCCGTCAGCAAGGTGCGCGCTGGCTGTGCTTGTGGCGTACCATGTGCACACGTTCACACGGCTTTCACGGGTAGGTGGCATGTCGGCCAGCAAAACCTGTTGGCGCTCTATTGGCACCCGGCGCTCGGCGCTATAGGGCGGCAGTGCTGGCCGCAGTGCAGGTGAAGCTCTGGCGTGCGCACACGAGCGCGCGCCACAACGAGGCAGCATAGGCGCATGGCAGCAAGCCCGCCATGCACGCGTGCTGCGCGGGCGTTCAGAGCGCTGCCCCTGCAGCGTCGAGCTGGGCCGGCAGGTGTGGCAGCTGCGGCCCTGGGTGGCGCTGGAGGTGGCGCCGCACCTGGAGTCGCTGGCGGCGGCCGCCCAGCCGACCATTGCCTTCCACGTCCGCGGCGGCGACAAGCTGCAGGAGGACCAGAGCTCCCGGGTACACCCCGCCACAGCACGAAGCACGTGCGAAAGCTGCGGCTCGACGAGCCCGGACGAGGGCGGCCGGATAGGGCGCTCTGCACTGCACAAGTGAGCCTACGTGCCCCCTGTTGCATGTCTCGCTGGCGTGGACGCAAAGCGCGGCCTGAGACATGACGGGGTGGACCGGCAGATAAACCGGCCCACCACGCGGCCTGAAGACTATGTGGAATCGTTCGTCAGCCGCTTCCCTGACGTAGAGGTGCGTCGGCGCAGCCGACCCTGCCTTAAGTGCGGCTCATACCTCAATGTCCTGGTTAGGGACCACTGTGCAAGCTGGTAGAGCTTAGGGAGTGGTTAGGGTATAGGGTTGCTGGCCCGAGGGGCGTCGCAAGCTTGACTGATACATGATAAACCACAGTAGCGTCACCAACATCTTGTTCTACCGCTCATGGCACAGTCCACCCTTTGCGACCCAGCGCATGGCTCTGCACTAACTTCGGAAGTGCTGTCACAGCCTCCTTGCCCGGACTCGCTCACGCGTTCTGGTATTGCGCGCTTGCAGGGAGGCACGTGCATAATTATCGGCGACGCCCACGAGTGGGTGGCGGAGGCGTCGCGGCTCGTGCAGGAGCGCATAAACTGCACGATCTTCCCCATGGAGGCCTTCTACCGCCACGAGGGCCACTCGCAGGCGCGCCCGCCCTTCACGTCCCACGCAGACAGGCGCTCTGCCGCTGCGGCGTGCATGCATTGAGATACGGCTCAGCGCATCTTGCCTCCTGCGCCGCCCTCCAACATATCGCGCGGACGCTTGGCGAGCGGCTGGATGCGCTGCCGGGTGTCGCGCACGGTCGATGCGGCGCGCGCTGACGACGCGCGGGGCGGCAGGCGCGCTTCAACAGCCTGCCCTTTGCGGAGCGGTGCGAGCAGAGCCTGCGCCTGCTCATCGACATCGAGCTCATGGCGCACGCCGACTACTTTGTCGGCGCGCCCCGCCTCACTGAGCGCCCCTTGTCGCGCGCTTCCTTTTCAAGTGTACCCAGACTCCAGAGATACATCTGCACGGACCAGCTGCAGCACCTGCCCGAACGCGTCTGGCTGCACCGGCAAGGCGCCACGCTCGTGCTGCAGGCCTGCATGCACACGCAACGCTCCAACAACCACGCCTCAAGCACAAAACTCATCCACTATTTACCCATGCCCTATAATATATAGCGTAGGGTAGGGTAGATATTGGGCGTGTATACAGCCATGGGGCGGCCCGTGCAGGCACATACAACTCCGGGATGCCCTTCATGGTGGACACGCTGCGGCGCGTGCGCTACGGCAAGCACCGCTCCACCCTGGTCGACGCCTCCAGCACGCACTACGACTGGTACGAGCGCATCCGCGTCTACTTCCGCCAGTACGAGGCCGAGCAGCAAGAGGGCCGCGCGCTGCGCGAGGCCGCCGCACACGAGGCCCGCGGCCTGCTGAGCCAGATGCGATCGCGGCTGCTCATGGACTTTGCGGGGCTGTACTGAGCCTGGCCGGCGTGCGCGCAATTGCTGCACAGGCCGGCCGGCGTGCCGCTCACGAGAGGCTGTCGGGCATGGGGGGTGCGTGCATGTGGTGTAAGGAGCGCGCTGAGCCAGGCGTCGGCGCGGCTGCTTGTGGACTGGCGCGCCCCTGTGGGGCCGGTCAGCGGTGACACTGCATGCGTGCGCGCAGCTCGCAGCAATCGCTGGGAGAACTGATCACACGGTGACACAGCATGAGTGCTTGGTTACTATCTTGCAAGTGGGTGGCGAGTGTTCTGGGGAGAGCAATTTTGTGAGAGCAAATTCATGTACCCGTCACTCCCAGGAAGCCGCACCTAATGCTCAGGCGACGCGTCTCTGTGATACCACTGGTACTGTTATGTGCGCCAGCCGGTGTGCGCTTGAGATGCCGCTTCAGTGTTACAAACCAATACAATGCCTGCATGCTCAGTTTAATAGGCGAACAGCAAATTGCATATCTGCAAATAGCCGCTTGCAAGTCTGCAACTGCGAACAACGGCTGATCAAGGCACTGTGCCAAAAACAGACAGCTGGGCATGCAGGACCATATCAACCGACTCACATGCCAAGGGAGTCAAAGTTGACTCAGTCAACAGCCGCCCTGAGCGGTTAGGGCCATTGCGCATTTGCCTTCTTGAGCGCATTTGCCAGTGGTTGCAAACAGACAGCCTCGGATTGAGTATGATAGGCTTGCTCCCGCCTGGCCTATGGACCCTCAGAAGAGAGAAAGCAGCGCGGCTGCATAACGTGGAAGCCGCTGGTGCACCGCTGGGAGGGGCGCCTCTGGAAGACCAGGATTAGGCACTGAGCAGACCACGCTATGGAGACCCACCTGACATATGACAGCAAGGGGAAGCAGCTGGGCATCCTGGTGAAGGAGCGCTTCACAACGAACCAGGGCCTGCAGCTGAAGGTAACGACCTCCAGAAGGTCAAGCAGCACCCTCATACGTCTACCAGGAGGCAGAAGGGTCAGGAGTGTGGTGTATCACAGTGAGCAGCCACTTTTGTTGCCAATGTGCGCACCTCACACGTGGCTGCATTGGCTGGTATTATGAGCCCCCGGTGGACAACGGTGTGCCGCGCCTGCCTTCCTGTCTGCTTATGTTTCAAGTCTTTGAGTCCTGTCAGATGTGACACGCAGAGCACACATCGGGCGTCTTTAGCGCTTATGCATACGCACCTGATGGGCCATGTCTCTGCCTACAGTGCGCTCACACACACACACTCTATGACGTTGCGAACGGTTTCGCGTACTCGATCAATCAAAGGGGGGAGCAGGTGACAACGCTGTCAGAGTTTGAGTGTTGTCGCTGGCCGCTTGGCAGAGCGGCGGTCGCTAGCTGACCAGCGGCGGCGCGGCCCCTCCACCAGCAGCGCGTCGCCATGCACACGACAGTCCATGACGCGTTGACCACCGGACGCGGCAGCTTGGCTCACTGCTGCGACCGTGCAGGTCACCGGCGTGCTGAACACCGTCAGCGGCGGCTTTGAGTTCTGCGCGAGCCTGCGCAAGCTGCTCGCGGCGCGGCCGCGCGGCCGGCACGGCGCCTGGGGTGCCGAGGCGCGCAAGGACCGCGGCCGCGCGTGCCTGGGCGCCGGCGTGTCCTACCTGTCCGGCAGCGACGACGTCCTCTGCGGCCTGGTGCGCCGGGCCGCGCTCGCACGCTGCTGGTTGGAGCGGCCCTGTTGCCGGCCTGTGCGGGATTGCAGCCAGGTGCAACACAATATGAGGAGCCTGCTTGCCGCCTGCCCCTGCTCAGCCTGCCCTGCTCAGCCGCATTTTACCGCTTCCTCCGTCACTCCCTGTTATGGGCGCACAGACCCCTCGGCGCCTGAAAGAGTGCTCTGCTGTCAGCACTAAGCTCAATCTCCTCACAGACCTGATGCTCGTGGACCTGAAACTCTCCCCAAACTGTGCTGTCAGGGCTGCTTGGCGCCTGTGCAGGGCCCTCCCTGTTGCTCCGCCGGGGAGCGCCTGCGCATCCCACGGCCGTGTGACGCAGCACGGGACGTCGCGTAAACACAAAGCATAAGCTGCAGAAGGCGGACCCCGGCGCGAGCGCTTCAAGGTGCTGCGCGGCGCAGGTGGCGCGCAAGGCGTTCGCGCTGGGCGGCGACAGCACCTGGCTCAAGGCCAAGGGGCAGGTCGACTACAACACGCAGAGCCAGAAGGCGCGCGCCTGGCGCTGGCACAGCGGTGGATGAGGCCCGGAACACGTGCAAGATGCATCCTCACGCTGCTGCGTGTGCCCCGCTGCAGCCCAGCCGCGCCATGGCAGCCGCTGACGGCGCGCCGGGCATGCGCGCCAGAGCTTTAGCCCTGCGCGCGCTCCCGCGGCGCCCGCCCCCGAAGGCATGCACCGTGGCTCCAAGAGCGCCGCGCATGTGGCTGGGGGCCCACGCGCGCGCGCAGGACGAGGGCCTGGGCCGCGTACAGTTCTAGGGTATTTTAAGGGTAGGGCGAAGCGTGATACGGGGCCCTGCGCGCATGCAGGTCGAGGGCACGGGCCGCGTGCAGCTCAGCCGCACGGTGTACAACTTCACCGACGCGCAGGACGTGCGCGTGCTGGTGGGCTACCGCGCGCACGTCAGCGACACGGGCCGCGTCGTCGGCGTGCGCGCCCCACGCAGCGCGCCCGCGCCCTGCCCGGCGCGGGGTCCTGTCCGGCGAGGAGCACGCACCTGTGCTGCCGCAGTCACGCCAGGCCGCTCACAGCAGGTGTCAGCGCCCGGTGTGCGCGCCCGGACAGCGCTGCACTTGCACAAACACAAGCCGGCGCGCATGCGCCCGTGCTGAGAAGGGGCTGATCGGAATTTCGAGGCCCACGCTCGGCGTGCGCGATGCCTGACGCATGGTCCGGCTGGGCCGCGCAGGCGCCGTACGGGCGGCTGCAGGAGAACAACTGGTCGCTCAACACCGACTTCCGCGGCTGGTGGGGCGTGCGCTATGACCTGTGACCCTGTGCACCTGCGATGGCTGGGGGTGGGGCGCCTCTCTCACTGACTCAGTGGGGGCGCTGCGGCCGGCAGCTTGCTGCGGGGCTTGCACATCTCCCAGGCTGCTGTGGTGTTGCACGGGGATGGGGATGCACTGCATCCTGGCTCAGCCCCACGAATTGGACCCCAGAACAAGTTCTATGCAACTGTGGGCATGCGCAGCCCGTTTGTACCGCGCCCTGGGCCTGGGTCTGTGCAAGGGCTCTTGCAGGCCGGGCTGGGCTGGGCTGTGCCTCTCATCCAGCGCGGACCTGGAACAATGTCATGGCTGTTGTTATTGTTTGGGCTGCACCTGTATTGGCGCTCCAGCGTGCGCGCAACCCAGGTCTGCGCCGCTGTTGCAAACGAATCTCAGTGCTCGGACAGCTGCGCTGCTGCGGCGCCTGGGGGAGTGCTTACGTAGCCGTGCAGGAGTGGCGCTCCCTGCCTCCCTGCAGGCGCTGCGGCAAGCTGTGGCCCTGTTCGGATATGTGAAACACGGAAATTTAATTTGCTGCGCCGCCCTGCACGGCATTACAGTGCACGCACATGCACTCACTCTTGCATGGGCAAAGGAGCTGGAGTACGACCATGTGCGATGTAGGCTGCTTGATGCTGCATACCTGCAGGCGCTGAAATCAACTGTGGCTGATTGACTGCATCAAGTGGCACGGCAGCATGTGAGGGAGGTGCGCAGTGTGTCCAGATGTTTGCGACAGTGCGGCGGCTGCTTGGTCCAGCGCGTTGCGGTGTAAGTGAAACCACGCCCATGTGCGCATGGCTGCTGGTGTGCTCCTTGCGAGAGTGAGGTGTTCTGGCCTGAGCAATGATGGTCTTGCGCAAGGGGATACTGGCAACAGCAGTCATGTAGAGCTGCTGAGGGGGCTGCCACAGGGCCCAGCCAGCGTGGCACACCCAGACATTGCAGCGACAGGGGCGAACGGCTGGGGCAGGGCTAGCTGTGCATGTGCTACGGTTGCCCGCCGCTTCATTGACAAGGCAGAACAGGTGGGCCCTGCACAGCTGCGCTCACAGCGTCTGACACACTGCAGAGCGACATGGGCATTCATGGCTTGAGGCCTTCCCCAGCAGGCACTCCCGACTCTCCCATGCGGGAAATTACGGGACTGGGCATGTGTCCTGCCATGAGGCGCACATGGCACAACCATGTGCTTCTTAGGTGCACCTAGGGATTTGCTCCACAAGCACAGTGGCAAGCGCCATGCAGCATAAATTCCAAGCAAGTGCACACATCGAACTGGAGGATAAGTTCTTCAGTAGCAGGGTGCGAATACTAGTTTTAGCAGGGAGCAGGCGATATGGCAACCAACCGGGCATTTTTAAACGTTGGCCGGGAGTCCACACACGGCCGCAGGCGAGCCCCAACAAACACCGTGGTTTGTACCGTGACTGCTGAGCACCCCTGCAACGGCTGTCGCCTGTGTGCGAGCTGAGTTGAGACTCACACCTCCAAGCTCTCGACTCGGTTGTGTGCGCTGAAAATCACCGGAGTGAGCTGGCCTCTATATCAGCTGCGACCGCCTTGGCTGCTCGTATTGCCGCCGGCCTCTATCTTGCACCACAACGTGCTTCCAGCAGCTACGTCTGCTGGGGACCGATGCAAGGGATTGCTGCTGGCAAGCACCTGCGCGTAGCGCGAGCAGGCGCACACCTGCGTGCCCGCGCCGAGTGCCCGCCCTGCGCGCGCGCAGGGACACGGCGAAGGCGGAGGTCATCGATCAGCCCAGCCAGCGCACGCCCGTCATCGGCTTCCTGCCGCCGCCGAGCATCTATGCAGCCGTGGTCAAGGTCCGCGCAGGCCCCCGGCTGACAATCAGCTGGCCGCTGCCAGCGCGCTCCTGTCTGCTTTGGCATCAGCATGTTTGTGAGCGGAGCAGCCGGCAAGTTCCACGCAGCAGCACGCAGTGCTGGACAGCTGTCCCGTACGCTTGCTGAGCTGGCTGTGCTGCGCACGCAGATGGGCGCCGAGAAGGCTAAGCTGTCCTGGTGGAAAACCTTCTGGCTCGGCGTCCTGGCCGGTGCGCGGCTCTCTCCTGCTCCCCCACCTGATCCCTCAGCACCTGGCTGGTGCTGCAGATACTGGTGTCTCACCTGCCCCCTTCGCTTGCGAGAGGCGCCTCGTCGTGGCTCACTAGGGCAAGGGAGCCCCAGCTTGCAGCCTGTTGAGCTGGCCGCCCGTGTGCCTTTGGGGTGATGCCCGCAGCCGTGGCTGTTGCTGTCATGGCCTGCAACCTTTGGAGTGATGCGCTCGCCCAGTACAGCCCGGAGGCAGCATGGAGCTTGCTGGGGTCGTCTGTGCAATGAAGCGCTGACGTCTCTTGCTTGCGGTGGGCGCAGGCTTCTACCTGAGGTGTGCCCAGCCCCACCACTGCCTGCCCCATATCCTGCCTCTGCCTGACCGCGCCGAGCACGTGAGCACAAGCGCACTGGCGCACATGCCCACTCACCTTCGCCTGTCACCCCAAGCCTGCGCCTCACAGCATGCCGTCGCTCGGGCTTGCCATGCAGTGCATGCAGGTTCCCGGCTTTGCGAGCCCACATCTGACATATTAGTTCCGCACTGACCACCGCACGCTGGGCCGCAGCTTTGGCGGCGCGCTGGCGAGCTCCGTGGGCGGCCAGATGCCTGAGGTGAGCGGCACGCTCTGCGTCCTGCGCCTGCTCGGCGGCAAGTTACTCGCCATGTGGAAGGCACCCATGCAGGCTACAGGCGCCCTCGCACAGGAACACATCATGTCCGCATGTCGCCGGCACCCCCTGAGTGAGCCGCTTCGTCACACATGCTGATAATGGGACCTGCTGATGCCCATGGGCAGGGACGCTTTATGTGGGGCAGTCACACGCGCATGCCCCGATGTGCCGGCACATGCGCGTCAGGGCCGCTGATTCCGCACGCAGACGCACATGGCACGGCCGGCATCGCGTGGCTCTGCCCAGTGCCTGGCGTGGCCGCAGGCAATGGGGCGCAACCCTGCCTCAGGCCTGAGGTCCTGCAGGTCCTGTAGGCGAGGGCACGCAGCCCTGCTTAGCGAGCACCTGAGTGCGGCCGCAGGTCAAGGAGCACAACCCGGGCATCCAGAAGCTCATCTTCGCAGGCTTCGGCCTGCCGTTCGGCCTGGCCATGATCGTCATCTGCGGCGGGGAGCTGTACACCTCCAACGCAGCCTTCCTGACCGCGGCGATGTTTGAGGCGCGGCGCCCGCGCGGCCCGCGCAGTCTCTATTGCGTGCGTCAGATAAGGTTCAGGAAAGCGGTGCAAACGTGTACGATACGGAACAGCAGGCTTAGATAGCATGTCTGAGACTTCTCCAATAATAATCACCGCGAGGCCGCGTGCTGTGCGCTAGGGCCGCCCTGCTGCCCAGCTTCACTCCTGCCAAACCGCGTGCGCCCTCGCGCCTCTGGAGCGCAGCTGCGTTACTTGCTTCACGCGCCGTCATCATCACGTCGCGGCCTTGTACACCCAAGCCGGTGCACCACCAGCACGCGCATGCACACTAGCGCGACAGCGCGCTCCGTCGCCTGCATGACAAGCACGTGACGCGAGCCTGCGCCTGCGCGCAGGGCAAGGCCACCTTCATGCAGCTGATCAAGAGCTGGTTCTGGTGCGCGCGGCGACCTGGCTGCACCGGCAGGCTCTCCTCATGCCAGTCTGTGGCCTGGACGCAACCTTGGGTGGCTGTACTATAGCGTCCTGTCCTTTCACCTCCAGGCTGTGATCACATACATGCCATCCTGGTCACAATTAGCATTGGCCAGGACACCGCCCTGCGCCCGACCTGGCATGTGGGTGCACTGGTGCCCAGGTGTGCAGCCCTAGCGGTGCCATTGACGACTGCTTGTGCGATCGTGTGTGCAGCCCATCGGGGGTGGCACGAGCGCAGCGGTGGTGACAAGCACAATAAAGCCGCCGAGGCAGTGTGCGCGCCGCGCAGGGCGGTCGCCGGCAGCCTCGCCGGCAGCCTGTTTGCCGCGGACCTAGTGATGACAGCCTGACGCGCCGCGCGCGCCGCGCAGGTCCTTCTTCGGCAACCTCGCCGGCAGCCTCTTCATCGTGTTCCTGATGGACGAGAGCCTGCTGTTCGCGGGCAACGCGACGCCCTCCGGCGTCGCCAGCGCGATCGCGGTGTCCATCGCCAAGGTCGCGCCCGCCCCCCTCTCATCTTAGGTCCAGGAACGAGCATCAGCGGACCCGGGGACTGCATGTCCGGCCGGCGTCGCCGGCGTGATCGCGGTGTTCATTGCCATGGTCGCACCCCGCTCCCTTCACACCTTGGGGCCAGTGCAAGCATCAGCGAGAGCGGGGACTGCGTGTCCACCCAGCGTGGCCAGCGCCTTTGCCTGACACGTCGCAAGTCGCTCTCGTGACCCACCTAACAAGAGTGTCTGCACATCAAGCGTCAGAAAGAGAGGGGACGCCCGCACGATTAGCCTCAGACTGAGAGGGCACGTCCACACAACAACCTCAGAAAGGATGGGATGTGCTTCCTTGTGGCCAGCAGCTTGCCTGCCAGTGCCGCACGCATCCATGGACCGAGCCTGTGCACTCGGGATGTGCCCAGCCATGTGCTGGGCAGGGCGCATGTCATGCGTGGCAGCCGCAGACGCGTGCTGCCCGGTGCCACACCCGCGCGCGTTCGCGGGCGCGCAGACGCACTCGCCGTGGGGCGCGGCGCTCGTAAAGGGCATGATGTGCAACTGGCTCGTGTGCCTGGCCGTCTGGCAGGCCACCGCCGCGCAGGACATCGTCGGCAAGATTGTGGGCATCTACTGTGCGCAGCCCCCCCCCCCCCCCCACCCCCCCCCACCCCCCCGCCCGGGGGCCCGGGCGCGCGG